>Ga0315284_10008851_pt1 | contig 14371 bp, 9 predicted proteins | sample YL17G09_16_MG_FD_203696 | JGI IMG/M metagenome (GOLD analysis project Ga0315284, IMG submission 203696) | Sediment microbial communities from Yellowstone Lake, YNP, Wyoming, USA - YL17G09_16 | ecosystem: Environmental > Aquatic > Freshwater > Lake > Sediment | place: USA: Wyoming | collected... | reverse complement strand
GGCGGCCGCAGCCCACAACGTCGTGGGCCAGGTGAAGTACGAGGACAGCGATTCCGAGACTCCGGGCTTCTCGGCGGGCTTCGCGCTGGCGCTGACGCGCTGGCGCTGGCTGGCGGCGGAAGCCGGCTACACCACCGCGTACGACGGCGCCTCCGCCGTGGCGGGCGGCCTCGAGCTGACGCCGATCCCCGAGCTGGCCCTGCGCGGCGGCGTGCGCTACTGGCTCCAGCCCGAGGCCCGCGCCGTGCCCGCCCTAGGGCTGGGGATCCGGTACGACGGCTACTTCCTCGACTACGGCGTGCAGCTGGAGGGCGACGCGGCGCTCGGCCTCGTGCAGCGTGTGAGCTTCGGGCTGCGGCGGTAGGGGATTCCAGGACGCCCCGCCCGCGAGCGGCGCGCCGTCGTCGCCGCCCACCGGCGCCCCCGCCGGTGTTAGACTCCCTCCCTCATGGACCTCGCCCCGCTGCCCGAGCAGAAGCTCTCGGAGTCGGCTTTCGTCGCCTTCGACACGGAGGCGACCGGCTACTCGAACGTCACCGACCGGCTGGCCGAGATCGCCGGCGTGCGCTTCCACTGGGGCGAAGCGGGCTGGGTCACCGAGGGCGTCTTCGAGGAGCTCATCGCCCCCGGCCGGCCGATGCCGCCCGAGACCATCGCCGTCCACGGCATCACCGACGATCGGCTGGCGGGTGCGGCGCCCGCCATCGAGGTTCTTGACCGCTTCTTTGCTTTTGCCGAGGGCGCGTTCCTGGCGGTACATTACGCCCCCGCCGACATGGGCATGATGGCCTTCGCCTACGCGCGCGCCGGAGCGCCGGTCCCGCCCGCCTTCGCCCTCGACACCTCGCCGCTGTCGCGGCGGCTGATCCCCGACATCCCGGACTACTCGCTGGAGACGCTCGCGGCGCGGCTCGGCCTGCCCGCGCCGACGCATCGCGCGCTGCCCGACGCGCTCGCCACGCGGGCGCTCTTCGAGCTCTGCGCGGCTCGCCTCGGCGAGCCCCCATCGCTTACCATCGGGGACCTGCTCTCGCGGGCGGGCCCGCTGGTGACCCTGGAGGAATTCGACGGCCTGCCGCTGGCGCTGCCCGGGAGCCTCGCCGACGTCGAGCGCGGCATCGCCGAGGGCCGCGACGTCACCCTCGAGTACCGGGGAGGGTCCAAGGGCCAGGTGCCGCGGCGGGTGACGCCGCAGTACCTGTTCGCGCGCCAGGGCCACGTGTTCCTCGAGGGTTTCTGCCACCTGGACGGGGCGAAGAAGTCCTTTCGCGTGGACCGCATCGAAAGAGTCACGTTGATCGCAGGGCCGCAGGGCAATTGACCGCAGGGCCGCAAGGAGAAAGATCCCATGTCGAATCGCACAACCATCCTGGTCGTCGGCGCCACCGGCGCCCAAGGCGGCAGCGTGGCGCGCCACCTGCTGGCCTCGGGCCGCTACGCGGTGCGCGCGCTGACCCGCAACCCGAACTCGGACAAGGCCAAGGCGCTGGCCGCCGCGGGCGCCGAGCTGGCGCGCGGCGATCTCTCCGATCCCGCCGCCCTGCGCGCCGCCCTGGCCGGCTGCGAGGGCGCTTTCGGCGTCACCAACTTCTGGGAGCACTTCGGCAAGGAGTACGAGCAGGGCAAGAACCTCATCGACGCGGTGGCGGCGGCGGGCGTGAAGCGCTTCGTCTTCAGCTCGTTGCCCCACATCGAGAAGCTCAGCGGCGGTGAGCTGAAATCCCCCCACTTCGACATCAAGGCCCGACTGGAGGACTACGCGCGCGGGCTCGGCCTCCCGGTCGCCTTCGTGCACCTCGCCTTCTACTACGAGAACTTCCTCCACTTCTTCCCGCCCAAGAAGCAGGCGGACGGCAGCTTCGGCTTCGGCTTTCCGCAGGGGGACACGCCGCTGGCCGGCGTGGCGGTCGCCGACCTGGGCGGGGTCGTGCTGCCCATCTTCGACCGCTTCGAGGAGTTCCGTGGCCAGGCCACCTACGTGGTCGGCGACGACCTGCCGGCGGCGCGCTACGCCGAGCTCATGAGCCGCGCCCTGGGCGTCCGGGTGGCCTACAACCACGTCCCGCGCGAGGTCTTCGCCGGGCTCGGTTTCCCCGGCGCCCAGGACCTGGCCGACATGTTCGACTTCTACCGGCGCTTCGTGCCGACGCGCCAGGCGGACGTGGCCGCCAGCCGGGCGCTCTACCCGAGGATCCAGAGCTTCGAGGCCTGGCTGGCCGCCAACCGCAAACCGTTCGAGACCGTGCTCGCCGGCTGAGCGGACGGACCCGGCCGCGCGCGGCCGGCCCACGCGAGTCCTGATCGTCGGAGCGACGGGCGGAACCGGTCGTCAGCTCGTCACGCAAGCCCTGGAGCGGGGGCTCACGGCTGGTCTGCGAGACCTCGCTCGGCATCGGAGACAGCGCCGGGCGCCTGGGTCTGTTCTACACGCTCTTCCTCATTCCCGTGATCCTGCCTCTCCACTTCTGGGATAAGGCGCGGCAGGAACGGTCGATCGCGGCGAGCCGCCGGGAGTGGGCGATCGTTCGACCCGGGGAGATGTAACCCGCGGAACTCGCCCGCGCCCCGTCGGGTAGGAAGGGTCGAGTCCACGCGGACCCGGAGCCTCTCCGGGCCCGATTCGCCCCAATCCCCGGAGACGCGCCCTTGTCGAAGAATCTCCGGCCTGCTCGCAGGCCCGCCGGCCGCGGCGCGCGCTTGACGCTCGCCGCGGGTCTTGTCCTCGCCGGCCTCGGCGCGGCGGCAGCGCCTTCACCGGCGCGGGCGACCGTGGCGCCCGCTTCGGCGGGCAGCCCGCTGGACCTCCCCCTGCACTGGGCCGCGAGTTCGCCCGCCCTCCTGCCGCGCCAGGCCGGACCGCCGCCTCTCGACCTGCGGCGGGGCCACGCGCTCGACCAGACGCTCGCCGCCGTGGGCCTGGTGGGCGCCTCCTTCGCGCTCGACCGCGCCGTGGGCGCCGGCTATCCGCAGCGGGGCCCGAGCCTGGTCTTCGAGGAACCGGGCGAGACCTTCGGCGGGGCCACGCTGCTGCTCGCCGGCACGGCCGCCCTGGCGGCGGGCGGCATCGCTCTGCACAAGCCGGCGCTCGTGCGCACCGCGAAGGAGTCGGCGCTGGCGCTCGGGGCGACGACGGCCGTGGTCTTGCTCGCCAAGCTCGCCACCCAGCGGCAGCGCCCGGACGGCTCGAACCGCTACTCGTTCCCGTCCGGGCATACCGCGGGGGCCTTTGCCGTGGCCACCGTGCTGGACCGCGAAGCCGGCCGGGGCCTCGGCCGCTTCGCGTACCTGGCCGCGGCGACCGCGGGCTACGCGCGCATCGCCGGCAACAAGCATTACTTCTCGGATGTGGTAACCGGTATGCTCGTGGGGCATCTCGTCGGGCGGCTGGTGACCCGCCACCGCCACGCGGCGGTGGCCTCCCCGGCGGCGCCGCTTCCGGAGGCGCCGGCCCACTGACGACCGGAGAAGGACTCCATGCGATCCGCTGCTGCGATTCTGCCCGCCGTCTGTGTAACGCTCTGCACAGTCCTCGCCGGCGCGGCCGGCGCTCAGCCTGCGTCGGCTTCGCCCGGCCAGTACGTCTGGGTGCTCGAGCCCATGAATTGCGATCCGGGGCTGCGGCCGCAGCCCGGCGGGCCCTACGCGGCGCTGGTGTTCTGCGAGAACGCGCTCGGGGCGTACCTCGCCGTCGTCCGGCTCGCGCCCCTGGAGAGGACAGGGGAGGGAGCCTGGAACACCAAGCAGTTGATCTGGCAGGAGGAGCCGTGGGCCTCCGACATCACGAGCTTCGCCTGGGCGCCCGACGGCAAGCGGCTCTTCGTCACGACCGCGGACGGCGCGGGCGCGGGAGGACTCTACGAGCTGGAGCTCGCGACGCGCCGGGCGCGACAGGTGGCGCCGAAGGACAGCGCCGTCACCGCCGCGAAGCCGGGGCCCGGCTACGTCATCGAGCGGCTGGATCCCGATCGGCAGGTGCTCCACTACCGGGCGATCCCGTGGAACCTGCCCTCGGGCGTGTCGGCGGAGGACAGCCTGCTGCTGGCGCCGCCCGCCGCCGCTCCCGCCAAGGCTCCAAAAGCCAAGAGCGCGTCAAAGCATAAGTAGCGCAGCCCGGGTCGCGTTGACCCTGTCTCGGCGCGGGTGCTAGCCTTTTCAGGCGCGCCGGAGGGCGTCTTTTCGTGACCCGCGCTCTCCGCGCCCGGCCGGCGGCCGCACACCGAGGATCCTCGCCGGCGTCCTTCTCGTCCCCCTCGAGCAGCGCGAACAGGAGCGTGTCATGGCGGAACCCACCGCGCCGGCCGGCAGCGGCGACGTCCAGGCGGTCGAGAAGCTGAACCAGGCGCGCGAGCGCATCCAGGCCGAGGTGCGCAAGGTCATCATCGGCCAGGACGACGTCATCGAGCACCTGCTCACCGCGCTCTTCGCCAACGGCCACTGCCTGCTGGTCGGCGTGCCCGGCCTCGCCAAGACGCTGCTCATCCGCACCCTGGCGCGCGTCCTCGACCTCAAGTTCAGCCGCATCCAGTTCACGCCCGACCTCATGCCGTCGGACATCACCGGCACCGAGGTGCTCGAGGAGCGCGACGGCCGCCGCGTCTTCCGCTTCATCAAGGGCCCGGTGTTCGCCAACATCGTGCTGGCCGACGAGATCAACCGCACGCCGCCCAAGACGCAGGCCGCGCTGCTGCAGGCCATGCAGGAGCACGAGGTCACCGCCGGCGGCGAGACGCACGCGCTCGAGCTGCCGTTCTTCGTGCTGGCGACGCAGAATCCCATCGAGCTGGAGGGCACCTACCCGCTGCCCGAAGCCCAGCTCGACCGCTTCATGTACCAGGTGATGGTCGGCTACCCGAGCGCGGCCGAGGAGGAGCGCATCGTCGCCGAGACCACGGGGGCGGTGGAGGTCCAGTTGCGCACCGCGCTCACCGGCCACGAGATCATGGAGCTGCAGAAGCTGGTGCGCCGCGTGCCGGCCAGCGAGCACGTGGTGCGCTACGCCGTGCGCCTGGCGCGCGCCACGCGGCCGACCGAGGCGGGCGCCCCGGACTTCGTGCACAAGTGGCTGTCGTGGGGCGCCGGCCCGCGCGCTTCGCAGTACATGATCCTCGGCGCCAAGACGCGCGCCGTGCTGCACGGGCGCTTCGCCCCGGGCGTCGACGACGTGCGCGCCGTGGCGCCGGCGGTGCTGCGCCACCGCCTGGTGACCAACTTCAACGCCGAGGCCGACGGCGTGAAGACGGACCGGATCGTGGCCGACCTGCTGGCGGCGGTGGGGGCGGATAAAGCCTGAGCCGGCGACGAACCCGCCGGGCGCCGGCCCGGTTCGCGAGCGGAGGTGGCCGATGAAGACACTGCTCCTGTGTGCCGTATTCGCGACCCTGTGCTCTTCGGCGGCCCTGGCCGTGGAAGTCGAGTTCGGGGGCTTCGGCGACGGCACGCCCGACCGCACGGTGCCGTGCCTGAGCGAGGCGCAGCGCGCCCGCATCCAGGCGAGGATCGCAGCCACCGGCTCCGCCCTGCGCGCCGCGGGCCGCCTGGCGGCGCCGGAGGCGACCCAGACGGTGCTCTTCGGCTGGCCGCTGCGGCCCCGCTCGGGGTTCCAGGACTCCGGCTACCACGGCATCTCCGGCTTCGTGGACCACGCCGCCGCCTACCCGAACATCCTGCAAGACCACAACTGCGGCACGCGCACCTACGACCTCGCCGACGGCTACAACCACGCGGGCACCGATCTCTTCACCTGGCCGTTCTACTGGCACAAGATGGACCACGACGAAGTGGAGGTCGTGGCCGCCGCGCCCGGGCAGATCGTCGGCAAGGACGACGGCAACTACGACCGCAATTGCGGCTTCGGCGCGGGCAACTGGAACGCCGTCTACATCGTGCACGCCGACGGCTCGGCGGCGTGGTATGGCCACATGAAGAACGGCTCGCCCACGGCCAAGGAAGTGGGCGCTACCGTGCTCGCCGGCGAGTATCTCGGGGTCGTGGGCAGCTCGGGCAGCTCGACCGGGCCGCACCTGCACTTCGAGGTCTACAGCAACCAGGGGCAGCTCGTCGATCCGTGGGCGGGCCCGTGCAACGCGGGCCTGGGCGCCTCGTGGTGGGCGGCCCAGCGGCCCTACTACGACTCGGCGGTCAACGCGCTGCTCACGCACTCGGCGCCGCCGGTCTTCCCGGCTTGCCCGGGGACCGAGACGATCAACGCCCGCGACACCTTCGTTCCCGGCCAGCGCGCCTACTTCGCCGCCTACTACCGCGACCAACTGGCCGGCCAGGAGACCCAGTACGCCGTCTTCGACGCCGCGGGCGGCGAGGTGGCGAGCTGGAGCCACGCCAGCTCGGAGCCGCACTACGCGGCGTCGTACTGGTACTGGTATTTCAACGTGCCCGCGGGGCCGCCGCTCGGCATGTGGAAGTTCCAGGCCGTCTTCCAGGGCGTCACCTACGCGCATCACTTCTGGGTCGTGCCGGTGACGGGAGTCGACGGCGATGCCGGCGCGTCCGGCCGCCTGGCGCTGACGGTGGCCTCGGCGAACCCGTCGCGCGGAGCGTTCAGCTTCGAGTACCGGTTGCCGGCGGCCGGTCGGGCGCGGCTCGAGGTCTTCGACGTGGCGGGGCGGCGCGTGGCGACGCTGGTGGACGACGACCTGGAGGCGGGCTCGCACCGGGCGAGTTGGGAGACCGGGCTCGCGGGCGGCGGCGCCGCGCGCGGCGGACTCTACTTCGTCCGCCTGGCGGCCGGTGGGCGCTCCGCGCTTTGCAGGGTGGCGGTGGTGGATTAGCGAGCCGGCGCCGGCAGGAGGTCGCCCCCTGAGATCCAGACGCAAGCTCGGCGCGCGTCCCGGCCCTTTGACCGCCCGCGAACCCCGATGCTAGCCTGAAGCCAACGTCCACCCGTCGCGCCGTCCGGTCACGGAACCGGGCGGCATTTGGCGTTTGCCCACCGGCCGCGACCTGCGCCGCCGAGAGCCCATGACCGAGCCCGCACCGCCGACCGCCGCCAACCTCGCCCGCCGCTACCTCGATCCGGCGGTGGTCTCGACCTTGAGCTCGCTCGACCTCAAGGCGCGGCTGGTGGTCGAGGGCTTCATCTCGGGGCTGCACAAGAGCCCGTACCACGGCTTCTCGGTGGAGTTCGTCGAGCACCGCCCGTACATGCCGGGCGATCCCTTGCGCAACGTGGACTGGAAGGTCTACGCCAAGTCCGACCGCTTCTACGTCAAGCAGTATGAAGACGAGACCAACCTGCGCGCCTACCTCATCCTCGACCGCTCGGCGTCGATGGGCTACCGCTCGGCCGAGGCCAAGGTCTCCAAGCTCGAGTACGCGCAGATGCTGGCGGCCGCCATCGCCTACCTGCTGCTCGGCCAGCAGGACGCGGCGGGGTTCCTGAGCTTCGCCGAGGGCGTCGACGGCTTCGTGCCGCCGCGCGCCACCAAGGGCCACCTCGAGACCATCCTGCGCGAGATCGACCGCGCCAAGCCGGGCGGGCGCACCGCCCTCGGCGCCACGCTGCACGACCTCGCCGAGCGCATGAAGCGCCGCGGGCTGGTGATCCTCTTCTCGGATCTCATGGCCGACCCCGCCGAGGTGCTCTCGGGGCTCAAGCACTTCCGCCACGGCCGCCACGAGGTGATCGTCTTCCACGTGCTCGATCCGGCCGAGTGGGCGTTCGGCTTCCGCGAGTCGGCGACCTTCGTGGACCTCGAGACCGGCGAGGAGATCGCCCTCGAGCCGTGGCAGGTGCAGGCCCGCTACCGGGACGCGCTGCGCGAGTGGGTGGGCCGCTACCAGCGCGAGTGCGGCCAGCAGCGGATGGACTACGTGCGCCTGTTGACCGACGTCCCTTACGACGTCGCGCTGCTCCGCTACCTGGAGAAGCGGCGGCGGCTCTATTGAGAGCGGGCGCGATGCGCGCGGCGGGGCGGGCGGCCACCCGGCGCTGCACCCCGGGTCCCCGGCCGTGACCTTCCTCAATCCGCTCTTCCTGCTCGGGCTCTTGGCCTCGGCCGTGCCGGTGCTCATCCATCTCTTGACGCGGCGCAAACCCAAGCGCGTCGAGTTCTCGTCGGTGGAGTTCCTGCGGGAGGTGCGCCTGGTCGAGCTGCGCCGCTTCCGCCTGCGCGAGTGGCTGCTGCTGCTCTTGCGCGTGCTGGCGGTGGCGTGCCTGGCGCTGGCCCTGGCGCGCCCGGCGGTGCGCGGCGGGGCGGCCGGCGGCAAGGGCTCGACGGCGGCGCTGCTGCTCGTGGACCGCAGCTACTCGATGCGCACGCGCGAGGCCGACCGCGCGCTCTTCGAGATCGCCAAGGTGCGCGCTCTCGAGGTGCTGGACGCGCTCGAGGCCGGCGACCGCGTGCAGGTGATGGGCTTCGACCAGGCGGCGGAGCCCGCTTTCCCCGACTTCGTCGAGGACCACACGCGCGCCCGGGCGGCGATCGAAGCCCTCGAGCCCGGGGCGCAGCCCACCGACCTCGAGGCGGCGCTCTCGGCCGCGCTGGAAGCGCTCGGCAAGAGCGGGGCGCTCAACCGCGAGCTGTACGTCTTCACCGATCTGCAGCGCGCCGGATTGCCGCGGGAGGCTCCGGCCCGCGTCCTGCCGCCGGGCCTGCGCGTGCGCTTCCTGCCCGCGGGCGCCGCGGCGGGGCCGCCGAACCTGGCGGCGAGCGAGGCGCGCTACCGCCCCGGGGACCCGCCGTCGGTGCAGGTCGGGGTGCGGGCGTTCGGCGACGGCGGGAGCGCGACGGGCGATGCCGGCGCCGGCGGCGCGCGCGAGGTCCCGGTGGCCGTCCGCGCCATGACCTCGCCGGGCAACTGGCAGGAGGTGGGCCGCGGGTTCCTGCCTTTCGCCGGCGCGGATGCGCGCGGCCTGGTGATCGCGGGCCGGCCGGTGACTCTCGGCGGCGACGTCGAGCTGGGCGGCGACGCGCTCGCCTTCGACGATCGCCGGGCTTTCGCCGCCGGCCAGGCGGGGGCGGTGCGCGTCGGGCTGGTGGCCGAGCCGGGGGCCGCGGCAGGATCGGCGGCCGCGGCGGGCGCGCCGCAGCGCGCGCCGCTGGCGGTCCTGCTCGAGACCGGGCAGGAGGCCGGACGCTTCGCGCTCACGCCGCTCGAGCCCGCGCGCGTCACGGAGGAAGCGCTGGCCGGGCTCGACGTGGTGGTGCTCGACGACGTCGCCGGCCTCGGCGACGGCAGCCTGCAGGCGCTGATCGACTTCACGCGCGGCGGCGGCGGGCTCGTGGCGGTGCTCGGGCCGCGCACCCGCCCGGCGTTCGTCAACGGCCGGCTCTTCGCGGCGCTGGGCGGCCTGCGCATCGTCGGCGACGCTCCGCGGCGCGCCGAGCGCGGCGGCTGGGCGCTGCGCCGCGCCGCCGTGGGCCAAGCGGCGCTGGCCGGCTTCCCCGAAGCCGCCGGCGACGCGCTCTCGCAAGCGCAGTTCCAGGCGGCGTGGCGGGTGGATCCGGGGAACGAGGGGCGCGTGCTCGCGCGCTTCGCCCCCGACCTGCCGGCGCTCGTCGAGCGCGACCGGCTGCTGGTCTTCGCCAGCGACGCGGGCGGGGCGTGGTCGGACTTCCCGTTCTCGGGGGCGTTCGTGCCGTTCTGGTCGCAGGCGTTGGCGGCGCTCGCCCAGGGCAACGCGCCCGAGCTCGTCGCCGGGCAGCGGCTCGACCTGCCGGCGCCGCCGGCGGGCGCGCGCGCCACCTGGGCGCTGCGCTCGCCCGCGGGCGCCGGGATACCGCTCGAATCGCGCCTGGCCGGAGGCTCGCTGCGCCTGCTCTCGCCGCCGCTTGCGGAGCCCGGCCTCTACCTGCTCGCCGCCTCCGGGCGCGTGTTGCGCGCGCTGCCGGTCGGCCTGGATCTGAGCGAATCCGACCTCACCCGGCTGGCCGCCGAGGAGGTGCGCGCGCGCTGGCGGGCGCTGCGCGCCGAGGTGGTGCCGTCCGCGGCGGCGGCCCGGCGCCTGGTGCGCGAGGGGCGCTACGGCCGCGAGCTGTGGCGCGTGTTCCTGGCGCTGGCGCTGATCCTGCTCGTGCTCGACACGGGGCTGTCGCGCGTCTGGGGCTCGCGCGCCGCGCGGCCGGCCGAGGCTTAGGAAAAGATGGACTCGGCCACCACCGACCACCCGCGGCCGCTGCGCGACGACCGGCGCGCCCAGCGGGCCTCGCGGCCCGAGGGCCTCGCCGACCTGGCCCGCGACACGCGCGCCGTGCGCGAGACGGCGGAGGCGTTGCGCGAGAGCGGGCCGGCGGCGGTCGCCACCCCGCGCCGCCTGGTGTGGCGCGGGCTGGCCGGCGGCGAGCGCGCCTGGGCGCTGGCGGGCCTGGCCCGTCGGCTCGGCCGGCCGCTCGTCTGGGTGCTGGCCGACGCCGAGCGCGCCGACATCGCGCGCGAGGACCTCGAGCTGTTCCTCGGCCCGGATGCGGTGCTTTATTTTCCCGAGCCCGAGATCCTGCCGTACGAATCGCACTCCCCGCACCCGGCCCTGGTGGCGCAGCGGATGGAGGCGCTGTATGCGCTGCTGGATCGGAGCGACGGGTCGCGCCCCGCGGAGCCCGCCCCGGTGATCGTCACCACCGTGCGCGCCCTCGCGCAGCGCATCCCCGGCCCGGCCAAGCTGGCCCGCGCGCGCCTGCACCTCAGGGTCGGCGCCGCCTACGACATGACCGAGCTCGCCGGCCGGCTGGTCGCCCTCGGCTACGACCGCCGTCCGATGGTGAGCGCGGTCGGTGAGTTCGCGGTCCGCGGCGGCATCGTGGACGTCTTCGCCCTGGGCAGCGACGATCCGTGGCGCCTCGAGTTCGACGATCGCGACCTGGTCTCCCTGCGCCGCTTCGACCACGTCTCACAGCGCTCGGTCGAGCAGATCCCCGAAGCCCTCGTCCTGCCGCGCTTCGAGGTGGCGTTGCTGCCCGGCGACTTGCCCGCGATCCACGAGCGGCTGATGCGCGAGCGCGGCGCGATGGAGGTCGCCGCCGGCGAGGCGCAGTCCATCGACGAGCTCGGCCTCCTGCACGAGGGCGTCGAGCGCTTCGCGGGGCACTACGGCCAGGACCTGGCCACGCTCGCGGCGTACCTGCCGCACGACGCGGTGGTGATCGCCGACCGCCCCGAGAAGCTCGCGGAGCGCGGCGCGGCCCTCGACGAGGAGGTGCCGCGTTCCTACCACGAGGCGCGCGAGCACTATCCGCTCGTCTCGCGGCCCGAGGAGCTGTTCGCGCCCGCCGCCGACCCGCTCGTCGGTCTCGCGGCGCGCGACCGGCTCGCGCTGGCGGGGCCGGCGGCCGCCGACGACGGGGCGACCGCGACCGCCTGGACCTGGGGCGTCCGTCCCCCGGAGGCCTTCGGCCGGCGCATCGACCTGGTGCGCCAGCACCTGCAGCGGCTCAACGAGGACGGCCTGGCGATCGTCGTGCTGTGCGACAACGAGGGGCAGCGCGACCGCCTCGACGAGCTGCTCGGCCCCGGCCCGGCGTTCCTCGAGGTCGGCCTGCTGTCCTCCGGTTTCACCGTGCCCGAGGCCGGGCTCGCCGTCCTCACCGACCACGAGGTCTTCGACCGCCCGCGCCGCCGCGCGCAGCGCCGCCGCCGCACCGGCGGCCTGTCGCTGGCCGAGCTGAACGCGCTCGACGCCGGCGACTACGTCGTCCACGTGGACCACGGCGTCGGCATCTACCGCGGCCTGGTGCGCCTCACCGTGGACGGCCAGGAGACCGACTGCCTGGCGCTGACCTACGCCGCCGGCGACAAGCTCTTCGTGCCGGTCACGCAGCTGGCGCTGGTCAGCCGCTACGCCGCCGAGGAGGGCGCCGCGCCGGGCCTGCACCGCCTCGGCTCGCAGACCTGGGCGCGCGCCAAGGCGCGGGCCCGCAAGGCCATCCAGGAGATGGCCGAGTCGCTGCTCAAGCACTACGCCGAGCGCCACGCGCTGCCCGGCTTCGCCTTCCCGCCCGACGGCGAGTGGCAGCGCGAGCTCGAGGCCTCGTTCATCTACGAGGAGACCCCCGACCAGCTCACGGCCGTGCGCGACGTCAAGCGCGACATGGAGGACGCCCGCCCCATGGACCGGCTGGTGTGCGGCGACGTCGGCTACGGCAAGACCGAGGTGGCGGTGCGCGCCGCCTTCAAGGCGGTGGCGGCGGGCAAGCAGGCGGCGGTGCTGGTGCCCACCACCATCCTCGCCGAGCAGCATTTCCACACGCTGCGCGAGCGCCTCGCCGAGTTCCCCGTGAAGGTCGAGGTGCTGTCGCGCTTCCGCACGCCGCGCGAGCAGAAGCGCATCGTCGCCGAGCTCGGGCGCGGCGAGCTGGACGTGGTCATCGGCACGCACCGGCTGCTGTCGAAGGACGTCAGGTTCCACGACCTCGGCCTGGTGGTGATCGACGAGGAGCAGCGCTTCGGCGTGGCCCACAAGGAGCGGCTGCGCCAGATGCGGCGCAACGTCGACGTGCTGACGCTCACCGCCACGCCCATCCCGCGCACCCTGCACTTCTCGATGGCCGGGGCGCGCGACATGTCGCTCATCGAGACCCCGCCGCGCGACCGCCAGCCGGTGCACACCGAGATCGCCGAGTTCTCCGACGAGCTGGTGGTCGACGCGCTGCTGCGCGAGATCGACCGCGGCGGGCAGGCCTTCTTCGTGCACAACCGCGTCGAGACCATCGACACCACCGCCGTGCGGCTCGCCAAGATCCTGCCGCAGCTGCGCTTCGGCATCGCCCACGGGCAGATGCGCGAGCGGGCCCTCGAAAAGGTCATGGTCGACTTCTACGAGCGCCGCTTCGACGTGCTGGTGTGCACCATGATCGTCGAGAACGGCCTCGACCTGCCCAACGTCAACACGCTGATCGTGGACCGCGCCGAGACGCTCGGCCTGGCGCAGCTCTACCAGCTGCGCGGGCGCGTCGGCCGCTCGCGCTCGCGCGCCTACGCCTACTTCCTGGTGCCGCCGCGGCGGGCCCTGACCGAGGAGGCGGAAAAGAGGCTCAAGATCATCGAGGCCTTCGACGACCTCGGGGCCGGATTCAAGATCGCGCTCAAGGACCTCGAGATCCGCGGCGCCGGCAACCTGCTCGGCCCCGAGCAGCACGGTTTCATCGCCGGCCTGGGCTTCGAGCTGTACGTCAAGCTGCTCGAGGAGACGATCGCCGGGCTCAAGGGCGAGCGCCTCGAGGAGCACGCCGAGCCGCGCCTGCACACCGATCTTGCGGCCTTCCTGCCGGAGAGCTACGTGGCCGACGACGAGCAGAAGCTCGAGCTCTACCGCGAGCTGGCCGCGGCGCGCCGCCCCGAACGGGTGGACGAGATCGCCGCCGAGCTGGCCGACCGCTTCGGCCCGCCGCCGGCGCCGGCCCGCGACCTGCTGGCGCTGCGGCGGCTGCGCCTGGTGGGCGCCCGCGCCGGCGTCACCCGCCTGTCGCTCGCCGGCGGCAAGCTCGAGCTGTACCTCGAAGCGCCGCTGTCGCCGCGCGAGGTGAAGGCCCTGCTCGACCGCGTGGACCTGCCGGTCGAGTTCCTCTCCGGACGCGAGATGGGACTGCGCCTGCGCGCCGGCGCGGAGACCCTCGTCGCGGCGGCGGGGGCCCTGTTGGAGGGCCTGGCGGCATGTGTTAGCGTCCGGTCTACGTGATCACCTGGACGGAGACTATGAGAGATCCCAACCGCTTCGGCGCGATCGCCCTGGCGGTCCTGGCCGCCGTCACGCTCGGCTCCTGCGGCACGCAGGACCGGACCGTGGCGAGCGTGGGGGGCCGCCCGGTGACGGTCGCGGAATTCGAGGACGCCGCCCGCAGCCAGCCCCACCTCGGCCTCGACCCCTCCCCGGACGCCAAGCGCCGCCTGCTCGACGAGCTGCTCGACCGCGAGCTGCTCGTGGCCGAGGCCCGGCGTCTGGGCCTCGACCAGGGCGCCGAGCTGGCCGGCGTGCGCCGGCAGGCGCGCGACGAGGTCCTGCCCGAGATGCTCTACCGCCGCGTGGTCTCCGGCCGCGTGTCGGTGGGCGAGGCGGAGATCAAGGTTCTGTGGGACGCGCAGGACCACGAGCTGCGGCTCTCCCAGATCTTCAGCTTCGAGCTGAGCGGCGCGCGCGCGGCCATGGCGAAGCTGGCGGCGGGCGAGCCGTTCGCCGACGTGGCGCGCAGCCACTCGCGCGACCGCACCACCGCGCCGGCCGGCGGCGATCTCGGCTACCTCACCGCCGGACAGCTGCCCGCCGAGATCGAGCAGGCGGTGCGCGGCCTGCCGGTGGGGAAGTGGACCGAGCCGGTCCTCACGCCCGTCGGCTACTACATCATCAAAGTGGAGGACCGCCGGGCGCGCGAGCGCGACGACTACCAGATGGTGCGCGCCCAGATCGAGTCGGGGCTGCGCCAGC
>Ga0315284_10008849_pt1 | contig 14373 bp, 12 predicted proteins | sample YL17G09_16_MG_FD_203696 | JGI IMG/M metagenome (GOLD analysis project Ga0315284, IMG submission 203696) | Sediment microbial communities from Yellowstone Lake, YNP, Wyoming, USA - YL17G09_16 | ecosystem: Environmental > Aquatic > Freshwater > Lake > Sediment | place: USA: Wyoming | collected... | reverse complement strand
AACTCGCTCTGTCAAAAAGGCCGTTAGTCTGAATGTACTTTTATTCGGTCTCGTCATTTCTCTCGGCTTTCGTTCAAAGAAGCAATTACAGCAGCTTTCTGAATGGTAGTTTTTGGAGGGGGCTAAAATACTAAGGTATGGTTTGAAGAATTATTTAAAGATAAAACCTCAATAGACCATTACAGCGAAGATTATGACAACCATGTGGAGGTAATCCAGTCATGAAAGTCTGTATTTTGTGTGGAGGGTATGGAACCCGGATTCGCGATGTGGCAGAAAATATCCCTAAACCGATGATCCCTATCGGAGAATATCCCATTCTCTGGCATATCATGAAGTATTATGCTTCATGGGGACATGATCATTTCACCCTCTGTTTAGGACACAAAGGGGATATTATCCGGGATTTTTTTGTGAATTACCGTTCCCACACAATGGATTTTACCATTGATATCAGCGGGAAAAACCCCACTGAATACCATACCAAGCAGATAGCAGAAAACTGGAAGGTAACGCTTGCTGAAACCGGACAGAAGGCGATGACCGGTGCCAGAATAAAACGGGTTAAAAAATATCTCAATAGCGAAGATAATTTTATGCTCACGTATGGAGATGGTGTGGGGGATATTAATCTCCAAAAGTTACTCGAATTTCACCAGTCCCATGGAAAAATCCTCACGGTAACCGGTGTGAGACCACCAGGACGGTTCGGAGAATTGCAATGCGATGATCATGGCGTCGCAACGGAATTTAATGAGAAACCTCAAACAACCGGAGGGCGGATATCCGGGGGGTTTTTTGTCTGCCGTAAGGAGATTTTCAATTATATCGATGATAAGGAAACTACGGTTTTTGAACAGGAACCCCTGCGTACGCTCGTAGCCGATGGCGAAATGATGGTTTTTAAACATGAAGGTTTCTGGCAGCCTATGGATACGTCAAGGGAATTCCTGCTCCTCAACCAGCTCTATGAACACAAGAAAGCCCCTTGGGTGATCTGGTGAGAGAATTTTTAAAAATTTTTAACGGTAAGAAGGTGCTGATCACCGGAGATACTGGTTTTAAGGGTTCCTGGCTTTCCTGCTGGTTACACTATCTGGGAGCAGAGGTACATGGGTTTGCCCTGCCACCAGAACATACCAATGATCATTTCAATGAACTGGAACTCAATAAAACAATTCATCACGAGGACGGGGATATCCGGAATTTTTCTCAAATCCTGGAATTTGTGAAAACTACCAGACCGGAATTTGTATTTCATCTTGCTGCCCAGCCACTCGTCAGAAAGTCCTATGGTGAACCCAAAAATACCTTTGATACAAATGTAACCGGAACGGTGAATCTCCTCGAGGCAGTGAGACTTACCCCCTCCGTAAAATCCCTGGTAGTAATTACTTCGGATAAATGTTATAAAAACAAAGAATGGTGCTGGGGATATCGGGAGAATGATGAACTGGGCGGAAAAGATCCCTACAGTGCTTCAAAAGCTGCGGCCGAATTAGTATTCTCTGCATATCAGGACTCTTTTTTCAGCACCAGACCTCATTTTGGAGCTGCCAGTGTCAGGGCAGGAAATGTTATCGGGGGGGGAGACTGGTCTGCCGACAGGATTGTACCCGACTGCATCAGGGCACTCCAGAATGCCGAGCCGATCCGGTTGAGGAGTCCCCAGGCAACCAGACCCTGGCAGCATGTCCTGGAGCCCTTATACGGTTATCTCCTCCTTGCTTCTCTGATGTATAAAAATCCACAGCAATACAGAGGTTCCTATAACTTTGGTCCTGATAGCGGGGAAATGTATACCGTTGAAGACCTCGCGAAAGAATTGATTAAGATCTGGGGATCGGGAGAGATCACGATCACAAAAAAAGAAGATGACCCCCCAGAGGCAGGTCTGCTTCACCTGAACTGCGATAAAGCACATCATTATCTGGGCTGGCACGCAAAATGGAACTTTAAAAAAACAGTTGAACAGACTGCAAAATGGTATAAATCCGTAAAATATGGGGAAAGCGCGAAAACCATTACCAGGCAGCAGATTATTGAATATATGGAGAGCTGATCATGATTGAAGGGGTATCAGTCAAACCACTTCGCCAGATCCCTGACGAACGTGGAAAAGTAATGCATATGCTAAGAAATGATGATCCGGATTTTCTTGGTTTTGGAGAGATTTATTTTTCCTGCATCTATCCCGGCGTTATCAAAGGCTGGCATCTCCATAAAAAAATGACCCTCAATTATGCAGTACCCTATGGCACCATTAAACTCGTTCTCTATGACGATAGGATTTCCAGTAAGACCCGTGGAGAACTTCAGGAAATTTTCCTAGGTCCTGAAAACTATTGCCTCGTCCGGATTCCGCCACAGGTCTGGAATGGATTTAAGGGGATAGGAACTACCCTCTCAATTGTTGCAAATTGTTCGACCATTCCGCATGATCCGGATGAGATCGAACGGTTTGACCCCTTTGACAAGCGGATAGGATATAACTGGGATACCGGCATGGGTAAAATTGGGAACTTCAGACCATGACGATAAAAAAGATCTTTGTCACCGGTGCGACGGGTTTTATCGGAAGGCACCTTGTGCACCGGTTGAAGGCTGAAGGCTATTCAGTTGGTGCACTGGTTCGACCTTCGTCAGCATCCCAAAAAACTGGCAGAATCGAAGGTATCTCTTACTTCCATGGGGACATCCGGAATTACGAAGAGATCAAAACCGCATTTTTTGCATTTGAACCGGAAGCCATCATTCACCTTGTCACCTATTACGCGGTTTTGCACAGGGCTGATGAGATTGGTGTGATGATAGATACAAATGTGAAAGGGACGATAAACCTTCTGGAAGCAGCAAAAGAGTCCGGTGCGGTACAGCTATTTATCAACACCAGTTCAACCCAAGTATACGAACAGAAGAAACAACGCCTTAAAGAAGAGGACTCCATCAAACCCCAGAGCCTGTACGCCGTCACCAAACTCTATGCAGAAGAGGCGTGCAGCTACTACGCTGATGCTTTCAACCTACCTTGTGTCACCCTACGTTTGTTCCCCCCGTATGGGCCTGAAGACCACGAACGGCGGCTCATCCCATATGTAATCGCTAGCATCCTGAAAAACACCCCCCCTAACCTGACAACAGGGAAACAGGAATGGGATTTTGTCTATGTCGATGATATTGTCAATGCATACCTTGCTGTGTTAAGATCGTACCCCTTCAAAGAGGATCATGCAATCTTTAATGTCGGCACTGGCGAGGCGATTTCCCTTCGTTCAATAGTGGAAAAAATACGGGGGGACATTGGTTCAGATATGGACCTTCTCTGGGGATCAGTTGCACACAGGGCTAATGAAGTCTGGTATAATTCAGCAGATATTACAAAAGCACAAACAGTACTCCACTGGACGCCGGAAACAGGAATTGATGTTGGCATACATAAGACCGTTGCATGGTTTAGGGACTATTTCCAAAAAGAGCGGTGATGATGCGGTTCAGAACAATCACAGAAATATGCGGTATTTCAATATAATTCCCGGAGAGATGACCCGTGCCCGATGACCCCCTTGTCTCCATCTGCATCCCGACCTATAACCGGGCAGGAATGATTAACAGGGCGATTGAGAGTGCACTTGGCCAGACCTACAGGAATATTGAGGTGATCGTCGTTGATAACGCTTCCAGTGATAATACTGATGTGGTCGTTGCCGCATACGCCGATGAACGACTTTCCTATGTAAAAAACGAGAGAAACTTAGGCCTGTTTGGGAATTTTAATCGTTGCATTGAGCTGGCAACCGGCAAATTCCTGCACATCCTTCACTCGGATGATTACATTGATCCTGATTTTACCGCCCGGTGCGTAGCATTTTTCCAAGAGCATCCTTCGGTTGTCATGACATCGACCCGCGCATGCATTGTCAGTGATGATTTTGAAAAAGAGGTTAGATACAGTGATACCGATCTCGTATATACTGCGCCCGAAGGTTTCAGACACCTTCTTGCCGAGCGCTCATTCATCGTCTGCCCGTCAGTTATGGTACTCCGCGACATTTACCGGGAAGTGGGGCTATTCAGCCTGGAATATCCCTATTCATCAGATTTTTACCAGTGGCTTAGAATTGCGCGTATTCATGATATCGGGTTTGTAAGTGGAGTTTGTGTTTTTTACCGGGAGGGTGAGCACTCGGAAACTTTCCGGTTCCTGTTCTCGTCCCCACAGGGTTACCTGGATATGCTGAGGATGTTTGTCAAACTCCAGCTTGATCTGGGAAAAGAATTTGACCAGTACGTGGTGGAACTTATTGCGGCACAGCGACGTTTTATCCACGACTGCCTTTTTGCAGGATTCACGCGAAGGGATACTATGCCCGGCTTCTCCCCATTGATATTTACCGGGCTCTCACTTGCATGCTGGACATTGGAAAAACCAGCTTCCGTACCCCAGTCGTTTAGAAAATTCTGGGATCTCTTGGTCATTCTGCCTGCAGGACTGCTGATGGGTTGGTATCCTACCCGAATGTTGGTAAGCGTATTGTTTTTTTCCCGAAAGAAAGGTTATTGATATGCACCAATGTTAAAATTTAAAAGTGGTTCTAATCGCGAAGCATACTATACGCTTACTGGAATTTATTTGGAAGCGATATACAATATGAACTCGCATCACTCTCATCAGAACTAAAAAAATAATCCCGAATTCAAACAAATTTGTAAAGATATATAAGAGATTGAGAAGATGCTACTGGGGACAAATGATACAAATTGTCTTCGTTATGAGATATTTAAATGAGAGAAGCAAACGAGTTTCTTGACCATGAGTGAAATCCGCAGCGAAATCCAGCGTCATGGCGCCATGTATCTCATGTCATCGCTGGGTATCACGCTGGCAGGCTTTTTTGCAACAATTTTTTATGCCCATTGGGTAGGAGCTGATATCCTTGGTGAATATTTTTTATTTCTTTCGTATTTTAGCATTTCATGCCTTATTACAGATTTTGGAATAGGATATGCCGGAACTAAACGTATTTGTGAAGGAAGAGATCCCCATCGATTTTTTACAACAAGTCTTGTGCTCCGTCTTGGAATTTATCTTCTTCTGGTAATCGGGCTTATTACATTCCAGGACCGGTTTGTTGATCTGAAACAGGCCGGATTATTCTGGTTGTTAATCATTGTTGTCGGTATCACAACCCTTCAATCAACATTGGGAATGGCAATCGGTGCCAGTAACCGATTGGGTCTGGCCGCCTCAACAACGCTGATAAACAATATCGTAAGGATCATTATCCAGGTTATTGCAGTTTTTCTTGGATTTCAGGTGTATGGACTAGTCGGGGGCCTCATTGCCGGTATTCTTCTGGAGATGATCATTCAGCTTAAATTTGTGGATTACCATCTGGAAAGATTTGGATGGTCACATATCAGGAGTATTTTTTCCTTTTCGGGTTGGGTATTTCTTACGTCTGCCGGTACTGTGCTGTTCGATTACGCGAATCTTATCATTATCGGATATTTTCTGACCGTATCTGATGTGGGGATATTCGGCATCTGCTGGACATTCTCATTCCTGGCACTCTTTGTCAGCACTGCATTGTGCAATACGCTCTATGTCAAGGTGAGCCGCTGGAATATCGCTGGGGATCGTGATACAATCTCAACATCACTGGCACGAGCGACCACGTATGCCCTCATTTTTGCCCTTCCGATTCTCGCCGGGGGCATTATTCTTGGTGAAAGACTATTGTATTACCTGTATGGGCCATCCTTTGCCGTTGGAGCAACTGCACTGGTTATTATCATTGCAGCGCGGGTATTCCAGTCAATCTATCAATTATATTCCAATTATCTTATGGCAACCGATCATGTACATATGGCATTCTATGGAGTGGGCGCCGGTATAACCATAAATATTGTCCTGTCTATCCTGCTTGTTCCAATCCTCGGTCTTACCGGAGCAGCACTGGCATCCCTTGCTAATATGATAATTAGTACAATTATCGGCAGACATTTCCTGCGTCAGATCATCCCGATTATTATTGAGCTATCGCCTATCACCCATATCATCACGGCAACCGCAATAATGACATCTGCTCTCCTGATCATCAACCTGCTTCCTTACAACCAGAGCTTATTTCTAACCGTGACAATGGTCCTTACCGGTGCAGTAATTTATTTCCTGGTGCTTCTGAAACTCAATAAACAGATACGTGACGATGCATTCAGAACCCTGAAAATCACATGGATACCAAAATAAATTTTTCATCCACCAAAAAGGCACGACGGATAATAATGCATTCCCATCACAGGTAAATTATGAAAAAACCTAAATTTTCGTATAGAGAACAGATACTACCATATTCACGTTTACTGCTACCAGGAGTTGCCATACCGTGATCCTCTGTTTCATCGCTGACGGACGCAGCATCCATACCCAGCGTTGGGCAGAATATTTTGCCCAACGGGGACACGAAGTCCACCTCATTACCTATGACCCGATGGGCCGGGATATTCAAGGGGTCAATGAACATGTAATCACCTCACGCTGGAAAAATCTCTATCTATCCTTTATCCCCCGCTATATCGCAATAAAAAAACTCGTAAAAAAAATCAAGCCGGATCTTATCCACGCTCATTTCATAGCAAAGTATGGATTCCATCTTATTGGGTTAAATGTTCATCCTTCAGTTGTATCAGCATGGGGTGATGACATCCTCATCCTCCCAAAGAAGAGCCGGTTAATTCACCGGTTAACAAAAAAAGTTCTTAACGGTGTCGATCTTGTGTATGCTGTATCGCACAATATCAGTGACCACATCAACGCAGATTTCAATATCTCTGCCGATAAGGTTCGCTATCTTCCGTTTGGTATTGAAACGGGTCTTTTCACACCGCTATCAGATAAAAAAAATGGTGATCGGACCACGATTGAAATATTTTCTAACCGCGGATTCTTTCCGGTATATGATAATGAAACACTCGTCAGAGGTTTTGCCAGCGCTTATCTGAGAAACAGCAGTCTCCACCTCACCCTCAAAGGAGACGGACCCGATGAACAAAAAATCCGTGATCTCGTTAAGTCCCTTGGCATTTCTGATGTCGTTTCATTTAGGGGAAAAACAGGTTACAGCGATGTCCCAAAAGACTACCGGGATGCAGATATATTTGTTACAACATCCCGATCTGATGGGACGCCCGTTTCCCTTTTAGAGGCAATGGCAAGTGAACTGCCCTGCGTCGCCACTTCTGTGGGTGGAATTCCGGAATGGATAGAGGATAAGAAATCCGGGCTTCTTATCCCCCCAGGTTCACCGGAAAGCGTTGCAGAAAGTATTCTCACATTAGCCAAGGATCCTGCATTTAGTACTAGACTGGGAATTGCAGCGCGCACTACAATTATTGAGCGCGGACATTGGAAAACCCTGATGGCACAGGCAGAGAAAGATTATCTGGCACTCATCGAAACATATAGACAGGACAAACCATGAAATGGCAGGACAAACGAGTGCTGGTGACCGGTGCCGGAGGTTTTATCGGCAGCCACCTTGTCGATGAGTTACTCAACAAAGGTGCCGATGTCACCGCGTTCGTGCATTATAATGCCCGAAATGACTGGGGAATGCTCGAAGGGCGATATAACGATAAAACCGCCGACCTTAAAGTGATAGCCGGTGATGTCACAGATTCCCTGTTTGTGAAAAAAGCCGTCTCAGAAAAAGAGTACGTATTCCATCTCGCCGCACTCATTGGCATCCCGTATTCCTATTTGGCACCGGAGTCCTACATCAACACGAATATCAAAGGCACCCTCAATATCATGCAGGCTTGCCTTGATGCTGGTGTAGACCACGTGGTGCACACATCGACAAGTGAAGTATACGGCACTGCACAATACACTCCCATAGATGAGAGGCACCCACTTCAGGGGCAGTCACCGTACTCTGCAAGCAAAATCGGTGCGGACAAAATTGCAGAATCATTTTACTGCTCATTTGGACTTCCGGTCACTACAATCCGCCCGTTCAATACGTTTGGACCCCGTCAATCCACCCGGGCGGTTATCCCGACAATCATTACACAGGCGCTTACGTCCAATTCCATAAAACTTGGATCTCTTACCCCTGTCCGTGATCTGACCTATGTAGCAGACACCGTCCAGGGATTCATCAAATTTGCCGAGAGCCAAAAAACAATCGGAAAAACCGTCAACACCGGTTCTGGTCGAGGAGTAACCATAGGTGAACTTGCGGATCTCATCATCAAACAAGTGAACCCGAATGCCACAATAATCTGCGAGAAAGAACGTATCCGCCCGGATAAAAGTGAAGTCATGCAACTTCTCTGTGATAACCGGTATGCAAAGGATCTTGCAGGCTGGGAACCTCAGTATTCACTCGAAGACGGGCTTTCCCTCACGATTGATTGGATGACGGAGCATATTTCATCCTACAAAACGGGACTCTACACTGTTTAGGAGGTATTCATGCAGGCAATTATTCTGGCAGGCGGAAAGGGACGAAGGCTGCTTCCTTACACAACAGTGCTTCCAAAACCCCTTATGCCGATTGGTGATTATCCAATTATCGAAGTAATTATTAGGCAACTCAAACGTTGTGGTTTTAACAAGATTTCTATCTCCACGGGTTACCTTCATGAATTGATTCACGCGTATCTGGACAGCAACAAAACACTTGGACTCAAAATAAATTATTCTCACGAAGAAACACCCCTTGGTACTATTGGCCCGCTTCGCCTCATCGAAAATCTCGAGGATACATTTCTCGTAATGAATGGCGATATCCTTACCGATCTCGATTACCGAAAATTCATTGAGTCACACAAAAAACGTGGAGCCCTCGCAACCGTTGCAACATACCAAAGGGATGTGAATATTGATTTCGGAGTTCTTGAGCAAAATTCCGAACATAAGATTATCGCGTTTCGGGAAAAACCTACCTATCATTTCGATGTCAGCATGGGAGTGTATGTTTTTTCTAAAAAAATTCTCGATTATGTTCCCGCTGAGACTCCCTTCGGGTTTGATCAACTAATGTATGCCCTGATAGCGAAGAATGAGGAAGTATACAGCTATCCCCATGCCGGTTACTGGCTCGATATCGGGAGACCGGATGATTATGCACGATCAATTGAAGAATTTGAACGATATAAAGATCGATTCCTCCCATGAAGGTCCTCATCACCGGTGCCTCCGGGTTTTCCGGAATCCATATGATCGAGTTCCTGTCCATACAGGAAGATATCAGGATTACCGGCCTTGCAAGAAAGACACCCGAACATTTTTCCAGTGCACAAAATATAGCTTGGGTTGAGGGAGATATTCTCAACCCTGCCAAAATTTTTAATACCATCTCTGCCATCAAACCTGATGCGATTATCCATCTTGCCGGATTGAACCGGGGTTCTCTTCAGGACCTGCAAAAGACAAACGTAACAGGTACACAAAATATTCTCGATGCCACACTCAAGATAAACCCGGATTGTCGCATCCTTGCTATCAGTTCTTCTGCGGTCTATGGATATGCAGGAAACACCCCGATTGTTGAGAGCCAGATTTTGAAACCTCTGTCAGAGTACGGTGTCAGCAAGGCAGCTCAGGATACACTGTGCCAAATGTACAATAAAACTAAAGGGTGTCAGGTTGCAGTCGCGCGACCATTTAACCTGGTGGGTCCTTATCAACCAGCTTCTTTTGTATGCGGGAGAATTGTGCAACAAATAATTGAAATTGAACAAGGGAAAAGAACGTGCCTTGATCTTCTTGAGACACGGTCCTGCCGGGATTTTATTGACGTAAGGGATGTAGTGAAAGCATACTGGATGCTGCTCATCCATACAAAATTCAAGGAGGATTGTGCAGGAAAGGTATTCAATATCGGTTCAGGGAAAACTTATGCTATCTCCACCGTGATCGATCAATTAAGAGAAATTACCGGAAAAAAGTATCAACTGCATCGTTCGGCATCTTCACCTCTTATTACTATACCCTCGCAAATGAGTGATAATTCCCGGATTCATCGCATTACCGGCTGGAATCCTCATATATCTTTGAAAGAGTCATTGTCGGACATGCTGAATGCAGCAAGAAATGATCTGCACGCCTAAAAAACACGATGATGTGCGCATCAGGAAGATCCCCATGAAAATCGCGAATATTATCCAAGAATAACAAGTCTGTACTAGTCATTAGCAAAAACCGGACCTTTTGATCCGTCGATTATTTTCTTCCCAATTTACGAGACTTTCACACCAAAATTTATATCACTCCCATCTCGCTCAACCGAGCCGGTAAATACGTCTTCGTCACGAAATCCAGCCCCCGCGCCGCAAACGCCTGCTGTTCCGACTTCAGCCCCAGACTAATCTGTAGGTTGATCTGCTTCTTCCAGTACTCCGTTGCAAACCGGGGATCCGTGAGCTCCGCGTTGAGCGCTTCAACATCCTTCTCTGTCAGCTTATCGGATGGCAGATTGTAATCTCTTATATCACTGGGTTGCAGTCCCAGAAACTGCGCCCGTGGCGTTGCCAGCAGCTCCGACATGTGCGCACTCTTGATCGAACCATAGGCAACCGAAGCAAAGATGCGGTACGACCAGGGATCACCATCAGTGAAAACGAGCACGGGAAGGTTCCATGTGGAACTGATCTTGTTCAGCATTCTTCTTGTGGATCGTGCGGGTTGTCCTTTTAAGTGAACAAGGATTGCATTGTGCTCCTCGTCAAACCCGTTCTCGATCAGCCGGTCATACATACCACCCGTTTCCAGCGCGATCACAAACTTTGCATCGTGGTCCACGAACTCGATATTTTCGACATTGTTGGGGATCGTATACCCTGCCTGGCCCACATCATCCTGGCAGTGAAGGGTCCGCATCCCCCTGCGGGTCTCTTCCCGGATCCGCATCGGGCCGTAGATGGATGCACCGTTCTCTTCGGGATGAAGATGGAATCCCTCGCGCGGGACTTCGGAGATGATCTCGAGATCTTCGATGAGAAAATTGCTCTCTTCCTGCGCTCCAAATTTCGCCCGCTTCCATCCTTCAGAGATATAGTACATTTCTCTCAGCGTTGACGATCGGTTCTCTTTCAGCTGCTGTTTGATAAACCCGATCACGTACGCCATCTTCAACAGGTGCGTGGCGCTCTTGGCAGAAGCTGCTGTGCGCATGCTCTCCTTGTCGCCGTATTTCCAGACTTCGCTTGCATCATCATATTCAATGTTATATTTCGTCCGCGTGGGCAGCAAGATGGAGGGGATCTCCCCGGCCTTCATCTGGTCATACCATGCACTCGCGATCCTGAGCAGCGCCGTCATCGATTTCTTTTCCAGCTCCTCTTTAGACATCGAGATCCACCACCATCTTCTTGTTATCGTCAATGCCCCGGATATCGAGCAGTCCCCCGCCTTTCCCGGTATATGAGACACGCCATGAAGTCTGCGGCGGAACAGAAGCCTTCCATACCTTCGTGAACTGGTTATCCATCTCGCTTACAAAGTCGGGTTTTGGAAGTGCATCAACCGCATTATCAGAAGAGATATCGTAGACGGCTATCTCACCTTCCTGTCCGGTATAGTTACTCAGCTCAATAGTTACCTTTCCGTTGCGGGTCCATTTCTTGGCAATCAGCTTGCGCATCAGTTTTCCTTCGATAGGTGTAGTGTCGACAAGCGGTTTTTCTACAATTTCACTCACTTTTGCTGCAATCTCCGGTATGATCGCACAGACAGCACGCGCCCGGTCCTCGGCTACTTTGTTTTTATCCCTTCGGGATACAAAGAGTTTGAGATCACGCCCAAGATCCTGCAGTGCAAGCACAACCTCCTTTTCAATCTCCGGAATGCTGGCGATCGCATCCTTGCTCTCGCTGGTGAATGGCACATTGGTGGAAGCAACATGAACGAGAATGAGAATGGGTCCGGTCGGGAGCCCCTGCTGGGAGATATTGTACAATTTCCAGTTGACATTTGAGATACAGGTTGTGATTGCACAGGCACCTTGCTGGTACATGAGCGGAACGCGGTTGGCGAAACGGAGGATGATGGCGTTCCCTTCCGGGGGAAGTTTTCCCCCGTAACCAATCGCCGCTTCGACTACGAACGAGTGCCCGGAGAAGACTGAAGCCGGCCGGGTGCGTGCCGTGACAAAGTCCATCTGGAACTCTTTGTCCAGCCCGCGCCGGATCAGTTCCTCGCCAATAGGTGAGAGGCACTGGGTCGTGAGTGGAGCTGGCACAGAAACATCCTGCATGGCAGCAAGGACCGCCTTGAGGTGATCTGCGGAAAGTCCCGACACTTTCACCGTGGCCTTCAGGCCACACTTATCACATATCTCCTGTGCAGTCTTTTTCCCGACCCGGCTGAAATTTTCCATCAGGAAATCAGCCAGTTTCTGGTTGCTGGCAGCCACCATTCGCTTCAGCTGCCCGAACTCGATCCCGTGCGGATGAGGCTTGACTGCAAGAGGGCAGGTTATGACTTCCTGGCTCACGCGCTCGAACGTGAACGCTTCATCGTCAAGCTCCACCCTGAATCGTGCGTGAGGATTCACGATTGACGTATACTTGAGGTACTCGAGGAGTTTCTTCTTCGCTGACATCGTGCTTTTGAACTCGATTTGTACCCTGGTCCCGTGGATCCGGTCCCACTCAAACGGCTGCTGGGAGATAATGTCAGGTTCATTGGTCTCGATCTTTATCTGGATTTCGCATTTGTAGGCAGATTCCTTTGCTCCCGTGCGGGAGATAACGATAGTCGGAACGCCGCTGGTGAGCTGGGCATAGAGCACCGCTGCCGAGATCCCGATGCCCTGCTGCCCGCGTGTCTGCCGGATCTGGTGGAACCGGGAGCCGTAGAGGAGTTTTCCAAAGACAAACGGCACCTGGGCAGGTACGATACCGGGACCGTTATCCTCAACAATAATCCTGAAAATATCGTTTGAGACTTTTTTAATGCTGATAAAAATATCCGGGAGCACCTGCGCCTCTTCGCAGGCGTCCAGGGCATTGTCTACTGCTTCCTTGATGGTAGTGATTACCCCGCGGGTGGGAGAATCAAAACCGAGGAGGTGTTTGTTCTTCTCAAAGAACTCAGCGACACTGATACTGCGCTGCTGCTTTGCAAGCTCATCAGCGAGCACCATGCAATCCCACCTCGGCTATGGCTGATGCAGGATCCAGCGTCTTCTGCTCACCGCTATGCAGGTTCTTGAGCGTCACATTCCTGGATTCTGCTTCACTCCGCCCAATCACGATGGCAAAATCAGCGGTCTTGGATGCATGGGCAAGCTGGGCACCCAGTCCCCGCTCCATGAGATCCATCTCTGAACGGATGCCGGCTGCACGAAAGATACGGGCAACTTCCCGTGCATGAGACCGACCATCATTTGTGCAGACTATGGCAACAACGGTATCTTTTTTATGCTGTATTTCGCCGAGGGAGACCATAACCCGGTCAAATCCAATGGCAAACCCGCAGGAGGCTACATTATCACCGCCAAAAAGATGGGCGAGACGATAGGCACCACCACCAAGGATCTGGTTCTCTGCTCCCAGGTTCTGTGCAAATCCTTCAAAGACCATTCCCGTATAATAATCCAAACCACGGGCTATGCCCAAATCAAGCGTATAGTTCACCTCTGCTGCATCGAGAGTATTGAGAGTCTCGTGAATGCGCTCTTTTTCAGGAATCGTGCCGGCAATTTCAAATGCCTCGGCAAGATCGCGGCATTCCACGAGTGAAATAAGGGAATTGCCAAGATCAGGTTTGTCCATGGATTCAAGGCTGCCTTTCAACCCGTCAAAATCCTTCTTATCCAGATGTGCCATCACCCTCCGCTGAGCAGAGGGCTCGAGATCTTCGAGCAGGTTCTTCATGAACGAGAGGTGCCCGACCTTCAGATTATAGGTAACACCCGTAGCGTTGAGCATATCAGCCGCGAGCATAATGGTTTCAGCATCGGCAAGCGCAGTATCTGCTCCAATAAGCTCCACACCGAACTGCCAGAACTGGCGATACCGCCCTTTCTGGGGGCGCTCGTACCGGAAACAGTCAGCAAAGTAGCACCAGCGTAACGGTTTTGGCGCGACCTTTGCTTCGTTTATGTACATGCGTATAACAGAGGCGGTGATCTCAGGCCGCAGGGCAAGCCTGCGCCCCCCTTTGTCCTCAAAGACATACATCTCCTCAATGATCCCTTCACCCGAGCGCATCGTGAAGAGCTCAAGATCCTCAAACTCCGGCGTGCAGACTTCCCGGTAGCCCCAGCGGCGCGCTACCTCCCGCATGCGCCACTCGATCGTACGCCGCGCTTCCATCTCATCCGGTAAAAAATCCCGCGTCCCTCTCGGTTTTTGAAGCATAGG
>Ga0315284_10008848_pt1 | contig 14373 bp, 12 predicted proteins | sample YL17G09_16_MG_FD_203696 | JGI IMG/M metagenome (GOLD analysis project Ga0315284, IMG submission 203696) | Sediment microbial communities from Yellowstone Lake, YNP, Wyoming, USA - YL17G09_16 | ecosystem: Environmental > Aquatic > Freshwater > Lake > Sediment | place: USA: Wyoming | collected... | reverse complement strand
GGCATGGGGGCGGCCGCGGGGGACGGCGGCGCTGCGCGCGCGCGGCCCTCGACCCACCTTGGCGCGCCGCCGCCGCCGCCGCCGCGCCGCCCGCGCCTTGGCCCGCGCCCGCCTTGGCCGCCTTGGCCGGGCGCGCGTCGCCGCCGCGGTCGCCGCCTCGGTCGCGCGCTTTCCCCTTGCCACCCCCGCCCCCGCCACCACCGCCGCCGTCGGTCGTGTACATCCCCGTGATGGTGGCCACGATAGCATCCAACGTGTCCTGGGCCAGGTCGTCGGTGGCCACCTGCCAAAACGGGGCGCCGCCCGCGACGAGCGGGGGCGGCCCCCCGGCCAACTCCACCACCGCCTGCACAGCCCCCGCCCCGATGTGCGCCCAGTCGTGCGTCAGGCAGAGCGTGGTGCGAAACGAGTCGTTGATGAAGTTGAGGGCGAGCTGGGTGTGCTTGGCGTCGCCCCAAAACGCGGCGACCGCCGCGTCGTCCGACGCGCGGAGCAGGGCGAGCGCGCGCAGGAGGGCCTCGTGCGGCAGCTCCAAGTCCAGTTCGAACCCGAGCGCGTAGAGCAGGGCGCGCTCCGCGGTGAGCACGGCGTCGCGCAGCGCGGCCGCGTGCGCGGGGTCGGCGAGCGGCGGAGCGGGGGCGGCGCCGCCGTCCTTGCCCCCGCCGCGCGCGCGCACGCACGCCGCCACGACCGCGTCCAGCGGCCGCAGCTCGTCCCGCGCCTTGGCCGCCAGGAACAACGCAGCCGTGCCGACGATGAAGCGGTCGGACTTGGAAAAGGAGCGGACGGCGAAATAACGAAACCCAAACAGCAGCGCCGTCGCCGTCGTGGGCTGGCTCAACCCCAGCGCCGCCCCCCCGTCCCGCACCAACGTGTACAGGTTGCGGTAGAACTTGCGCTCGCGCGCGGCGGGGACGCCGGCGCGGCGGGACGGGGTGTCGGCCTCGAGCTGGGCGGGGGTGAGCAGGGGCCAGGGGCAGGACGCGCGCCGGCGGTGGGGCGCCGCCGGCGCCAGCGCCGGGGCGCCGGACATGGTGGGCGGGGCGGGCGTCAGGCCGCGAGCATGCGAGCGAGGGAGGGACGAGGGGGAGGGGGGACGCGCGCGACGCTGAGAGGTCGGGGAGGGGGTGTCGGGCTCCGCCGCCCTCGCCGGGCCTCTCCCACATCGCACGAGCGCCGCGGCGGCTCGCGGGCGGGCGCGGGCGGGCGCCGGGGCTGGGCCGCCATGCGCGGCACGGCGGCGGCGCACGGCGGCGCGCGCGCGCCCTCGCTCGCGCGGGAGCCGCCGCCGGCGGCCGCCACGCGCCGCGTGCTCGCCCGCGCGGGGGGTGGCGGCCGCGCCCAGCGCCGTCCCCGCCGCGCACGCGCGCCGCGCGCCCCGCGCACCTGGGCGGCGCGCGGTGGGGGGCACCCGGCGACGCGGAGTCGCGCGGGAGGAGGCCGGCTCGCTCGCGGGCGCGCGAGCGGGCGCGGAGCGGCGAGCGGGGGTCTGCGACGGGCGCCGCGCCGCACGCAGAATGGCGGCCCCTCTCCGGCCGCCGCCCCACCGCCCGCCCGCCCCGCCGGCGACCATGGCGCGCCGGCTGCGGCCGGTGGTGGCGGCCGCGCTGGCGACCGTCCTGGTGCTGGCTTGCGCGGCGCGCGCGCGCGCGCCCGCGCCCAGCGCGCGCCCGCCTCGCGCGCTCGGCGCGCCTACACTACCCACCCTGCACGTGGCGACCGCGACGGCGGAGCACCCGCACGACCGCGCGGCCTTCACCCAGGGCTTTGAGCTCGCGCCGCCCGCGTGCGGCCCGCCCGACGGCCCCGGGGCCGGCGGCGGCTGCCGCGACGTGGTGTGGGAGTCGACGGGTGGGGTGGTGGAGTGGGGGGCGGGTGGCGGGGTCGGGCCGACGCTCGCGCCCACCTCCCCCCGTCGCCTCGTCCCCAGGCATGCACGGCGCCTCCACGCTGCGCCTCGTCGACCTGGCCACCGGCGCCGTCATTCGGTCCCGCGCCCTGCCGGCCGACGTTTTCGCCGAGGGCGTGACGCGGATTCCGGCCGCCGCCGGCCGGCCGCGCGACCGCCTCCTCCAACTCACCTGGCTCTCCGGCCGCGCCTTGCTCTATGACGCCGCGAATTTGACGGATGTCGTCGACCTGCGCACGCCGCTGGGGGATGGATGGGGCGCGGCGTACGTGCCCGAGAGCGACGCCGTGGTTCTGTCCGACGGCTCCGCCACCCTCTCCTGGGTCCCCGCGGCCGACCCTTCCGCCCCGGTCGCCCGCGCCGTCACCGTGACAGACGGTGGGGTGCCCGTGCCCAACCTGAACGAGCTGGAATGGGTGCGGGGCGGCGCGCTCGTCGGCGGCCCCGACGGCCCCACCACCGCGCCCGGCGGCGAGGTCTGGGCCAACGTGTGGGGCACGCCCTGCGTCGCGCGCATTGACCCGGGCGACGGGGTCGTGGTCGGGTGGGTCGTCGCGCCGGCGCTCGCCGGCCGCGCGCGCGCGCTCGCGGCCGCGCCCGGGGCGAAGGCCGGGCCCGCGCTGGACGTGCTCAACGGGGTCGCTGTGAATGCCACGTCGGGCCGTCTCCTGATGACGGGCAAGAACTGGCCGGCCGTCTTTGAGGCCGTGCTCGCGCCGGCGGCCGCCGGCGCGCCGTCGCTCGCCGAGGCGCGCGCCGCGTGCGTGCGGCCGGCAGCGGAGTTTGGGTGATGATTTTGCCTGCTTTTATGTTGGCGTGGGGGCACCTGTCACTCTGTGCGCACTGCGGGAGGGGCGACGAGGGCGAGGGCCGACAACGCAGGGTCCACCCCCCTTTTTTTTTCTCTCTACCACGTCACGGCGCGACCAGCCCGCGCAGCCGGCGCAGGTCGTCCACGGTGGCCCCACCCGCCGCCGCCCGCGCCGCTTCAACCTCCGCCTCGACCGCGCCCGCGGCCGCGCGCGTCGGCCGCCCGCCGCCCGCCGCCGCGGCCGCCGCGCGCGCGGCCGCGACGCGCGGCGCGAGCGCCTCCAGGGACGCCACCTTGGCCGCCACCGCGGCCGCGTCGGCGGCCGCGTTTTCTTTGCCGCGCGCGGGGGCGGCGCCGGGGACGGCGGCGAGCGCGGCGGCGTCGCCCCACGCTTCGAGCTCGGCCGCGACCGACGCCAGCTCCCGCCGCGCGCGCGCGCCGCGCCCGCGCGCGGCGCGGACGGCCACCCGGTGCGCGTCCAGGCGGGCGTCGGCGGCCGCCTCGTCGCCGGCGGTCGGCACCGCGCCGGGCGTCGGGGGCGCGCCGAGCGCGGCGGGCGGGACGGCCAGGGGACCGTCCCGGGCGACGCGCTCAAAGGCGGCCAGGTGGGCGTCCAGGCGGGCTTGCAGGCGGTCGTGGAGGGCGACGGAGCCCTGTAGGAGAGGAGAAAGGGAAGGCGGGGTGGGGGGGGGGCCCTCTCTGGCCTCTCCCACCACCTCCTCTCCCTCTCCCGCACCTTGAGCACGGCCTGGCTCTGCTCGGGCGTGAGCGACAGGGACGACAGGACGCAGCTGAGGGAGAGGGGGAGGGGGGCGTCGGTGCGCGCATCCCCGTGCGCCGCCCGCCTCCCCCCTCGACACCCCCCGCCACGCACGAGTCGAACGCGTCAAAGCCGTCGACGATGTAGTCGTTGACCTGGGGGGTGGGGAGGGAGGGGGAGGTGGACGGGCGCGGCCGAGTGCGCGCGATGCGGCGCGCGCGCGCCCTGGGGGGCGCGGAGCCGCCCCCCGACCCCGCTCCCTGCCTCTCGTCGTCCCGCGCACCGCGTTGGCGATGTCGTCCAGCAGGGCGTCGGCCGCGAGCGGCGGCGGCGCAGGGGCGCGCGACGAGCCCGCGCCAGAGGGCGGCGTGCGGGCGTCGGCCATAGGGAGCCGGTGGGTGAGGCTGCGGCGGCGCGCCCGAGGGAGGCGGCGCGCGGGGAATTGGGGTGTGGCTGCCGCCGCAAACGCGCGCTCCTCTTCCCAGTCGGACCCACCTCACACGCCCCAGAAACAGGGTCCCCGCCACCCCCCGCGCGCGCGCATTCCACCAGAACCGCGCACAAACGCCAACGCCACACCTCACCGAAACGGGGCGGGCAGCGCGGGGGATGGGGGCACGTAGGTGACCGACCGCCCGTACGCGTCCGGGGACGGCACACCCCCTCGCCCGTACCGCGGCACGCGGGCGGGGCCGCCCACGGGGCGCGGCGCGGCTGGGGCGCGCGGGATCGGGGATGTGGTGGGCCGCGGCGCGCGCGCCGCGGGCCGCCCGTGCGGCACGTCCTTGTACGCGTACCGCGACGCGACCGCGGCAAAGGCGGCGGTGTTGATGGCCGCCAACGCCGCCATGGCCCAAAAAAAGAGGTCGAGCCGCCCGTCGTTGAGCCGCGACGGGAGCCACCCCGCGCCCCCGTTCCACCCCGCGGCCGCCGTCGCGGCGGCGAGCGCCCACACGACGGCGCCGGACAGGTAGGAGCCGACGGCGACGGACAGGAGCTGGAGGGCCATGGAGCAGGAGCGCATGACGTCGGGCGCTTGGTCGTAGAAGAATTCGAGTTGGCCGATCGAGGCCAGCACCTCGCTCAGGCCCACGAGGAGGTATTGAGGAATCTGCCAGTACACAGACAGTGCGGCCACGTCGGAGTGGGGCAGCAGGGCCCCCGCCGCGACGCGGGCGAGCCGTTCGCGCTCGACCGCGGCGGCGGCCGCCATGGCGAGCGAGCAGACGCCGAGGCCCCACCCAATGCGCTGGAGCATGGTCAAACGGCGGTTGAAGCGGCGCAGCAGAGGCACCAGCCCTCGGTCGTACAGGGGGACGAGGGCGATGATGGCGGCGGTGTTGAAGAGCGCGAGCGAAGCCGCCGGAATTTTAAACCCGCCGCCCCCCGTCCTCCGGTCCATGCCCTGCCCCTGCTCCACGAAGAACGATCCCATTTGCGCGTAGATGGCCCAATAGAAGGCTGTCGTCCAAAAGATGGGCGCCATCCGCACGACGAGGCGCACCTCTTCGACTTGCGCGGCCGTGAAACCCGCCAGACCCGTCGCCGGCGCGCCGCCCGCCGCGGGCACGTAGGCCGCGTCGGCAAAGGAGAGCCAGGCGTAGGATGGGGGGCGGACGAGGGCGAGGGGCCGGGTGGAGGGGGGGAGGTTGGCGGGGCCCGCAAATGCGCGTGGTGACCGAGGCGCGGCAGGCAGCGGCGCGGTCGCCCCCTCGCCCCGCGCCGCTTTCTTCTGCGCGCGCGCGTTGCGCGCGGCAGCCGCCAACACTTTCACCACGCGCGCCATGGGCGACTCGGTCGGGACGACGTGCCGGTAGCGTGGCGCGCCCGCGACAAAAGCGAGCATCGCTGCGCCCATCGCTGCGGCCGGAATCGCAAACCCGACGGACCAGGACACCGCCTCCTGCACGTAAACGACGCCGGTGACGGCGAGAAGGGAGCCGATGTTGACAAACATGTAGAAGTAGAGGAAGAAGGAAGCCTTTTCTCTAAAGAAAAGAAGAGGAAAGGGGTGGGCGCGCGCGCGCGCGCGCCCTCTTTCTGCCCTCCCCCTCTCTCCCTCTTTTCACCGCTTGTCCGCCGGGTCGGACTCGTCGAATTGATCGGCCCCAAACGCCGACACGTTGGGCTTGATCCCGCCGGTGCCGAGGGCGACGATGTAGAGCGGGATGAAAAAGCCGAGGTTTTGCGCGAGGCTTGCCGTGCGCCGCGTGTCGGGCGTCGGGGCGAGGCCGGGGACGACGGTGGACGCCGCGATGGCGGCCATGCCGAAAAAGTAGACCTGAGGAGGGGGGGAGAGGGGGGGGTGGCGAGGGGACACGCGCGCGCCGCGCCGCGCGCGCGCCGCCCGCCGCGCGCTTCCCTCCGCCTCTCCGTACCCCGGAAAACATGAGGATCGTCTTGTACCGCCCCCATGCCGCGTCCGCCAGGTATGCGCCGAGCAGGGGGGTCAGGTAGCACGTGCCTTCAAAGACCATGACCTGGCGAGAGGGACGGCGCGCGTCGGCGGCGGGCGGCGCGCGCGCGCCGGGACCCTCGCCGCCCCCTCCGCTCCCTCCCTCGCGCCTGGATCGAGGCGGACGCCGGCGTCTGCCCCATGACGGACGTGAGGTAGACGACCAGGTTGGTCTGCATGCTGCGAGGGCGGGAGGAAGGGAGAGGGGGGTCGGGGTCGAGCGCGCGAGGGAGACAAACCGCGCACCCGCGCCACCCTCCCCCCTTCTCCCATACCCATAAAACGCGAGGCGCTCACAGAACTCGTTCCCGAGAATGAAGGGGCAGACGGAGAGGAGCGTGGAGCGGCGGCGCGCGGGTGCGCCACCGTCTTCGCCGCCCGCAGCGAGCAGGGGCGCCTCGCACTCGGGCGTGCGGGGTGGGGTGTCCATGGTGGTCGAGGCTGTGCAGATCGCTGGATGGGGAAGGGAGCGGGCCGTGAGGCGGGCCCGTCTCGGCCAATCGCCGCCGCCTCCTTTTGCTAGGGCAACACGTGCACGCCGCCACGTCAGCCCTTTCCCACCCGCCCCGCGCCCGCCCCGCACCTGGGCGCGAGCAGGCGGCGACAGAGGCGGAAACGGGAGGCAGAGCCGGCCCCCAACCGCAGGCCGCCGCGCCGCGGTCGCCGCCAGGCCGGCGCCGGGGCGCACGCCGGGCGCCGTGCCGCGTGCCCGGGAGGGCAGGAGGGGCGTGAGCGCGGTGTGGAGGGCGAAAGGGGGGCGGGAGGCGGCGGCGGGTGTGCGCGTGGGCGACGGGCGGCGGGCGCCGCACACTCTGTGCCGCGGGTGTCGCGCATTGCCCCCCCGCGCGGCGCCCATGCGTGCGCTCCATCCATCGGCATGCGCCCGCGTCGCGCCGGCGCCGCGATGGGCGCTGCGTCGCTCACGCGCGCCGCCGCCGCCCCCTCGCGCCGCGCCCGGCCCGCCGCCGCCCAGCCAGGACGATGAAGAGGCCGCGCTGCTGCTGGCCGACCTAGAGCGGTACGGCGGGGCGGCGCCCAGGGGCGGACCGGACACGCCGACGCCGACGCCGACGCGCGACCCGCGCTTTCCGCCGCCGAAGCCGCAGCCTCCGTCCTCCGCCGCCCAAGACGCCCTCGACAAACTGCTCATCGCCGACTTTTTCTTCGTCCTGGCCGCCCTCGCCTGGCTCGTCGCCGGCGTCGGCGCGCAGGCGGCGGGCGCGGGGTCGGGGGTGGCCGACGCGTGGTTCCTCCTCTGGCCGGGCGTCTTCCAGCCCGCCATCGGCCTGCTCATGGCGGGTGCGCTCGCGTCGGGCGGGATGGGGTGGTGGCGCGGCAGGAGCGAAGGAGGGGAGTAGAGCGCGGGCCGGGAGAGAAACAACAGCAGAGACCGTGCGACCCCGGCAGCCCTTCTTGCGGTGCGCCGCCTCCCTGTTTCCCTCTCCACCAACAGATCGAATGTGTGCGCGCCCGCGAGTGCTGACCCGGAAACAAAAAAGAGAGCAGGGCGGCGGGCGGCGCGCGCCCGCGCACCCCGCTCCCCCCACCCCCTCCTCTCTCCTGTTCACACCACCACCACCAGGTTGACCTCCTCCAGGTGCAGGTGCAGAGGCGCGCCGTCCCCGAGCGACACGCGCGAGTCGGGGCCGCCCAGGGCGACCTCCGCGCGCGCGGCAGGCAGTTTCGCCGACCCACGCGCCTCCACCGCGAGCCCTTTCGCCACCCGGAACCGGTGCTGCACGTCGACGCGGTCCCCCGCAAACACCGCGCCGCCGCCGCCGAGCTCGTAGCGAAAGGCGAGGTGGGGGGCGAGGCCCGCGCGCGTGAAATCGCCGCGGAGCGCGCCCGCGAACGACACGCCGCCAAACACGCCCACGTGCCCGCCCCCCCCTAGGGGTAGGCGCTTGTGGTATTGCAGGGTGCGGGACGTGGCGTCCAGGCGCACGTCGCCGCCCAGGATGGCGTCCTGTGGGGGGAGAGGGCGGGCGGGAGGGGAGGTCGGCGCGCCGGCCGCGGGTCGAGACTCAACCCTCCCGCCACCCTTCCACCATCCACCACCCCACCTGGGCCGAGCAGCCGTACTCGAATTCGCGGGTGCGGCGCACGTAGTCGGCGCGCAGGGTGAGCGTGAGGGGAAACAGGTGGATGCGCTTGAGCAACCGCAGGCGGTCGGGGAAGTTCGACGCCACCGTGACGCAGACTTCGGGGCGGTCGATGACCTGGGGTGGGGTGAAGGGGGGCGGGGCGTCGGGCGCCCCTCGCCGCGCTGTCCGGCGCTCGGCCGCGGCCATTTCCCTCGACCCTGCCCCCACCACCCACTCCTCCCCACCCACCGTTTTGCTGGCCGACACCGCGGCCGCGGCCCGGCCAAACAGGCCGCCGACGAGGCCGGGTGCGGGCGCGGGCGCGCGCGGCGGGCCCACATCGGACGCGCCGGGCCGCCCGACGACCACCAGGCCGTCGTCGATGTCGAAATCGTCCGACATGGGCGTGGGCGCGCGGGCAGACCGCCCGCGCGCGCGGGGAGAGTGGCCTTCACTCTCGCGATGCCGGCGACGACGCTCGCGCTCGCGCTCGCGGGCCCCGGAGCGGTCGGCTCTGAATTCTTGAGGCAGCTCGCCGCCGCCGCGCCCTCGCTGCGTGCCCGCGGCCTCACCGTCGCGCTCGCCGCGGTCGCCGACTCGCGCCGGCTCGCGCTCGGCCCCACGCTGGCCTTGGACGGCTGGCGGCACGCGCTGGAGACCGAGAGCGTGCCGGCGGACATGAAAGCGTTGACAGAGGCGCTGATCCAGGGGCCGCGGCCCGCGGTGCTCGTCGACTGCACGGCGGGTGAGGCCGTCCCGGACGCCTATGCCCCTTTGCTCGCCGCCGGCGTGTCCGTCGTGACTGCCAACAAGTGTGGCGTGGCTGGCGACGCGGAGCGGTGGGCAGAAATGGCTGCTGCGGCGCGGGGCGAGGGCGGCGGCGCGCTGCGCGTCGAGGCGGCGTGCGGCGCGGGCCTCCCCATCCTCTCGACCCTGGCCGACCTCGCCGCCACCGGCGACGTCGTGGCGCGCATCGAGGGCGTCTTCAGCGGCACGTTCTCCGCCCTCTTTGGCTCCCTCGCGCCGCCGGGCGGCCGCAGCGCGACCCCACCCCCAGCCCTCTCGGCCGCCGTCCGCGCCGCCCGGGACGCCGGCTTCACCGAGCCCGACCCCCGGGACGACCTGTCCGGCACCGACGTCGCGCGCAAGGCTGTGATTTTGGCGCGGGCGGCCGGCCTTGATCTCTCCCTCGCCGACGTGGCCGTCGAGTCGCTCGTGCCGCCCGCGCTGGCCGACCCGACCCTGTCGCCTGACGGCTTCATCGACGGGCTGGCTGCGACGGGCGCAGACGCCGCGTTCGCCGCGCGCGCGAAAGACGCTGCGGCAAACGGCGCCGTCCTTCGCTACGTGGGCGCCGTCGACGTCGCTGCCGGCACCGCGAGCGCAGGCATCAAATCCTTTCCTTTAAGCCACCCGCTGGCCGGCGTCGCGGGCGGGGACAACGTTTTCGTTTTCGAAACCGCGCGCTACAGCGCCGCCCACCCCCTCCTCGTGCGCGGCCCCGGCGCGGGCGCGGCCGTGACGGCGGCGGGCGTGTTCGGGGACGTGCTCGCGGTGGCGCGCGCGGCGGGGGCACAGGTGTGAGGGAGGGGGAGAGAGAGAGAGGGGGAGAGAGAGAGAGGGTGCGATCAAGGAACAGAAACAACGACGGCCCAGACTCGGCGCACACGCGCCCCACCCCTTCTCATCACCGCCGCCGCCGCCGCTGCGCGGGCGGCGTCTCCGCCGCCGCCCGCTGCGGCGACGGCGACGGCGCCTCCCCGTCCCCCGCGACCCCTTGCGTTCCCGCCTCTTCAAACCACCTGTGCGTCCCGAACTCGGTGCCCAGCGCGGTGCGCGGGCACACAACGCCGGCTGCCCGCTCGCCGGGCGGGGAGCGGGCGCCGGCGGCGACGGACGCGGCCGCCGCGTCGGCCGCCGCGTCGAGGTCGCCGGGGCACGTCACCGCGTCCACGAGCTCCCGCAGCAGGCCGTCGTTGAGCGAGTAGATTAGGGCGTGCACCGCCACGCGCTGGCCGCGCGCCCAGGCGGCTTGGATGGCGGGGGAGGTGGCGACGTTGAAGACTTGGTGGACCACGTTCAGTTCGCACAGCGCGGCCCACCGTTCCGCGGGGGGCAGGGGCTTGAGGTCCGCGGCATGCCGGTCCCGGGTCGCCCGAATGTCGGAGATCCAGTGCCCCACGTTGCCGCCGAACGAGGCCGGCGCGTCGAGCGCGGCTTTGACCGCGCCGCACCCCCGGTGCCCGCACACGATCACGTGCTCCACCTGCAGCGTGTCGACCGCGTACTCCAAGCACGCCATGCAGTTCATGTCGCGGTGCACGGCGAGGTTGCCGACGTTGCGCTGGACAAAGAGGGAGCCGGGGGCGAGCCCGAGGATTTGGTTTGCGGGCACGCGCGAGTCGGAGCAGCCGATCCACAGGAAGCGGGGGGCTTGGTTGTCGGCGAGGGAGGCGAAGAAGGTGGGGTCGGTCGCGACGCGGTCGGCGGCCCACGCGCTGCAGAGAGGAGGGCGGTGGTCGGTCGGAGTCGAGGTCTGCCGGCTCGCCCCGCCTCCACCGCCCCCCCCCCACACACTTCCCATCTCACCGATTGGCCTGCAGCAAATGGTTGATGGACCCGCCGCGCCACTCGTCGCGCGCGGGCGACCGCGGCTCGCCCATTGCGGCGCGGGCGCGCCGCGGGCGGCCGCCGCGGCGGGCCGGCAGGTGGCGCGCCGGGCGCAATGCGCGAGAGTGAGAGGGGACAGGGGCGTGCAAAGGGGCCGCAAGAGGAGTGGGCTTGCACCGTGCTCCTCGCCCAAAACGTGACCGAAACACCCACACTTGCAGCATCACGCGCCCCTGGCCGCACAACAACGCTCCCCAGAGTACCAACGCTCTCCATAGTCATTCCCCGAACTCTCAAACTCGCCTCGCGGGCGACGTGCGCCCCGCGAGCAACCGCCCCGCCTCTGGGTCGTCGCCGCGCGCGGGCGACGCGGTGAGCGACAGCAAGCCGCGCGCCGCGCGCGGCTTGCCCTTGCCTGAGCACGTGGGGCAGGCCGAGTAGAAATCGCGCGTCGCGATGGCGATGAGCGCGGCCGCGACCCAGAAGCGCGCGGGCGGCGCCGCGCCGAGCGTCGCCGCGGCGAGCAGGCCCGTGCCGACGGTCGCGAGAGACGCGGAATGCTTTTTGGCCACCGTGTCAAAGTGCTTGTAGAAGTAGGACGCTGTGACACCCTGCGCCGCGAGGACGGCCACAAGGGCGAGCGCGGCGGGCGACGAGCCGACGCCGGCGAGCGGCGCGCGCGGGAGCCGCCCCGCGGCGGCGAGCGCGGCGAGGGCGGCGGCGTTGAGCGCCGCTCCGACGCCAAACAGGACCGCGTTTTGGGACGCGAGCGACGCGCCGGGGTCGCGTTTCAAGCCGCGCTCGGAGAGGACGGCCGCGAGCGACGGCACCGCGACGCTTGCGGCCGCGACCGCCGCCGCGCCAGCCGCCAGGCCGCCGCCGTCGAGCGAGTTGACGGCGACGCCCAGGACGAGGACGGCCAGGGCGGAGCACTGGGCCCGGGAGAAGCGGCGGCCGAGCAGGAGGAAAGAGAGACCCGCCGCCAGCACGATCTTCAGCGACGACAGCACGCGCGCGCCCGCGGGGTCGACGTGGCGTTGCAGCGCAAATTTGAGGTAGTTGTTGAGGGCGTAGAGGGCGGCGGGGATGAGCAGGGGGGCGTGGCGCGCGAGGGAAGGGAGGGCGGGGGGAACAGAGCCGCCCCGTTTGCCGCCGGCGCCGCTCGCCTTGCGCCGCCGCGTTTCTCCGCGCGCGGCGAGTACAGCGAGCGCGGCCACCGCTTTCACCGCTTCGGTCACAGCGACGAGCGCGACGGGGTGAAACGGAAAGTCGCGGCCGCCCCGCTTGGACGCCTCGACCTGGACATGATGGGACGGGGTGGTCGACAGTGTGACGCGGGTGGCGAGGAGGCGATCGAGGCGGCGTCCATGGGCGCGGGCAGGCGCGGTTTGAATCCCCGCCGCCCCGTCCGACCCCCCACCCTCCATCCACCCGCTCACCAGCACCGGTGCGACCGCCAGCAGCGCGCAGTCGAGTCCGACGAGCAGCGCGCGCGACGGCACGCGGCGCGCGCGGTCGGCGCGGCGCGAGGAAGGTGGGGCGGCGGGCGGCGCTGCGCCCCAAAAGTCGGCGCCGGCCACCGCCGGCTCTGGCAGGGGGCGGGCGGGCGGAAAGGTGGCCACCGCCGCCTGTAGGAAAAGGGCGGGGGCCAATCGGTGCGGAGGGGGGAACGGACGCCCCGGGGGCCTGACACGCGGCGCCTCACGCACCTTCATGGCCGCCTAGGGGGGCGCGGGTGTGGGGAGAGAGGCGCGCGGCGGAGGCTACACAGCCAAGATGGCGCGCCGCTCCAAGCGACGGGTGCATGAGGGGGTCGGTCGCCGCACGCTGGCCACGCCCAACTTGGGGGTCGCGTAGGCGCGGGCGGGGCGCCCGAGTCGCGGCCTCCCGGCCGTGGTCGCATTGGCGCCACCCGCGGCGCCAAGTGCCGCCCCGCGCCCGCGCCAGACCCCCGCGACCGGCGCCGTGGCGCTAGTTCGAGCGCGCGACACGGACGCGGGGGTTCATGGCTGACGACCCCCCCCCCCCCCCCTCCTCCTCTCCTCGGCAGCCCACCATGGCGGGCGCGGCGCTCGCCCTCCTCCTGGCGCTCGCCGGCGCGGCCGCCCTGGCGCCGACGGTGCCCCAAGCGAAGCTGACGACGACGAAGCTTGAAGATGCGGACGGGGCGGCCGCGTCGACCGACGCAGCGGTCGCGGCCGCGGGGGCGAACGCGACCAAGGCCGCCGCCGTGCCGCCCGCGGCGACCAAGGCGGCCACGACGGGTGCTACCGCCACCACCAAGCCGGCGGCGCCCGCGCCGGCCGCCAAGCCGGCGGCGTCCGCGCCGTCGGCCTCCCCCTCCTCTTCTGAAACCTACGCCCCCACCGCCCCCGCGTCTGCCGTCGCCAAAGCGGCCGCCGACGCGGTCGCCGCAGCCGCCGCACGCGCCGCGCGCAAGCGGGCCGCCACCGCGGCCGCCGGCGACACGGCCGACGCGGCGGTCGCCGACCCGCACCCCGACGAGGCGCCCACCGCCTCCCCCCCCGAGATCCTGGATGTGGGTTTTGTCGCGGGGGTGACCGCGTCGCCTATGGAGGTCATCTCCGCGTTCCAGGGCGCCGACCGTGCGCCGCCGCGCGGGCCGCGGGGGGCAGGGTTGGCGAACATCGAGGGGCAGGCGGGCGACTGCTCGGGGTGTACCGACATTCCCCGCGACGGGGGGTGAGCGAGAGAGGGGTGGAGGAGGGGCGGTGGAGGGAGGGCGCGAGGTGGTTGGCGGCCCTCTCCCGCACCGCCCACCACCCCTTTCCCGTCCCATCAGCTCGTGCGCCCAGCAGCGCGATTGGGGCACCTGCTCCAAACCATGGATGGCGGGTTACTGTGATCGGACCTGCGGCCGATGCACCTGCGACTGCCCGTGCGCCGACGCGCCGCCCCGCGCCGACACCTCCTGCCGCACCCACGCCGATTGGGGCCAGTGTGATGTGGAGGAGCACCCCTGGATGGCTTCCTGCGCCGTGACGTGCGGGCGGTGCGGCAAGCCGGGCTGCGCGCCGCCCGCGCCGTCGTCGGGGGCGGGGGTGTGTGCGCGCGGGTGCCACAACACGCTCGTGCCCCTGGCGGAGACGGGCATTCCCGGCGTGGACCTGAGCGTCGCCGCGCCCATCACGCGCACCAGCCCTTTCGTCGCGGCGGCCGGCCGCCGCCTCACGCTCGGCGGCGCGCCCTGGTTCTTCGGCGGCACCAACATGTACTCCCTGCCCATCACCGATTGGTGGAACGACACCATGGTCAGTGAAGGAGGGGAGAGGGGAAGACGAGGCGGACGAAAACGACGACAGCAACCCACCACCCCCGCTCCACTCCTCAGATCGACACCGCGTTCCGCGAGACGGCCAAGCGGGGCGCCACCGCGGCCCGCGTGTTTGCGTTCACCAACGGGTACGGCGGCAAGGCGGACGGCTACGATGCGACAAAGGTGACGTCCCCGATCCAACCCCGCGTCGGCGTCTTCGCCGAGGCCGGCCTCGCCCGCCTCGACTTGATCCTCGCCAAAGCGGCTCAATATGGCATCCGCCTCATTCTCCCCCTGTCCAACTGGTGGGACGAGATGGGGGGGTGCCAGTGGTATGTGGACCAGGTGTTGGGGAAGAGCACCCCGCCAAAAGCCAAGGAACTCTTCTTCACCGAGCCCAAGGTCAGGGAGGCGTTTGCCGACTACATGTACGCGGTGCTGACGCGGGTCAACTCGCTGACGGGGGT
>Ga0315284_10008847_pt1 | contig 14373 bp, 12 predicted proteins | sample YL17G09_16_MG_FD_203696 | JGI IMG/M metagenome (GOLD analysis project Ga0315284, IMG submission 203696) | Sediment microbial communities from Yellowstone Lake, YNP, Wyoming, USA - YL17G09_16 | ecosystem: Environmental > Aquatic > Freshwater > Lake > Sediment | place: USA: Wyoming | collected... | reverse complement strand
AATGCATTCAAGGATAAAAAGAGCAAGGGCATTATCAACATTTATACATCGGTTGTCTTTGACATTCGAAACAAGGAAATTCGAATTTGCAATGACTCGGGGCGAATTATGCGCCCGGTTTTGCGCGTCAAGAACAATCGCACATTCATCACATCGGATGTGCTGCGCAAATTGGACCGCCGTGAAATAACATGGGATGACCTGGTAACTGACTGCAGAATTGATAATGCAATTCTTGAATATATTGACCCGGAGGAGCAGAATTTTAGCATGATTGCAATGAAACGCACAGATTTGAAAAATGGATTGAACCTGAATTCACAGTTCAACTACAATTACACCCACTGCGAAATTCACCCGAGCACTATTTTTGGAATATTGGCATCGTGCATCCCATTTCCAGAGCACAACCAGTCACCCAGAAATACGTATCAATGTGCGATGGGTAAGCAGGCGATGGGAATGTATGTCACGAACTTTTACAACCGGATGGACAAGACGGCATATGTGCTATCCAATCCGATGCGTCCGCTGGTTGATACACGCATTATGCGCATGATAAAGCTCGATGAGATTCCATCCGGCGCACCCGTCATCGTTGCAATTATGAGCTACACCGGATATAATCAAGAAGACAGTATCCTTATCAACAAGGGCGCAATCGACCGCGGTTTATTCAGCGCGACCATTTATCACACTGAAAAGGACGAGGATAAGAAAATCAACGGCGATGAGGAAATTCGATGCAGGCCAGATTCCACAAAAACAAAAGGAATGAAATTTGGAAATTATTCGAAATTGAATAGCAAGGGCGTTATTCCGGAAAACTCTGTCATTGAAAATCGTGACATTATCATGGGCAAGGTGATGCCCATCAAGGAAAACAGGAACGACCACACAAAAGTAATCAAATACGAAGACGCAAGTAAAATGCACAGGACAACCGAGGACTGCTACGTCGATAAGAATTACACGGAGCGCAACGGGGACGGATACGTTATTTGCAAAGTTCGCATTCGCACGTTTCGTAAGCCGGTCATCGGAGATAAACTCAGTAGTCGTCACGGGCAAAAGGGAACCATCGGGAATATTATTCCGGAAATGGATATGCCTTTCACAAAGAGCGGGCAGCGCCCAGATATTATCATTAACCCCCACGCCATTCCGTCTCGTATGACAATCGCCCAACTCAAAGAAACACTCCTCGGGAAAATCCTCTTAGAACTCGGCCTCTTCGGTGACGGAACATCATTCGGAGAACTCGACGTTTACACCATTCGCAACGAACTCTTAAAGCTCGGCTACGAAAATAATGGGAATGAAGTCTTATACAACGGCCTATCCGGCGAACAAATTGATTCAGACATTTTCATCGGTCCCGCATTCTACCAGCGCCTAAAACACATGGTCAACGATAAACAACACAGCAGGTCAATCGGTCCAATGGTAAATCTAACGCGTCAGCCTGCGGAAGGCCGCTCGCGAGATGGAGGGTTACGGTTTGGGGAAATGGAGAAAGATTGTGCTAAGGGAGACACACCCGTTTCTCTAAGATGTGGGCTGTCCGTAATGATTGAAGAAATGGATATTAATAAAAGATATGTTCTTGGGTGGAGTGAGAGCAAAAATGGGATGATTCCTTCTAAACAATGTGCATTTATGGATAAGGGAATGCGCGATTGTGTTGAGCTAACATTTGAAGATGGTAGGAAACTTATATGCACCGAAGACCACCCAGTATTAACATGTGATAACACATGGGTGAAAGTAAAGGACCTTGAACTTCATAAAACAAAGGTTAAAACCAGCGTCACTTATCCATTAATGAAAGTTAAGGATGAAATTGCGGAATGCGGCGGTTGGATGCTTTCATTTGGAACACGAACGCTCAGGACGGATACTTATAATGAATATATGAGAACACTTGCATTTGCACGCATACTTGGACTTTTGATTACTGATGGAAGTATTAGTGCAGACGGAACACGAAAACAGGCATCAGTTTCACTTGGACATGTAATTGATGTTAAACAATTTCTTGGTGATATAACCATGTTTTGCGAAATTAACCAGATGAAATATAAAACAAAAAATTACTATTTTGTTAACATTCCGAGTGAATTTCTTGATGATATTCTTGAACTAAATGGAATATTGCGGGGACGAAAAATAGATCAACCAGGAACGCTTCCTGAATTTATTTTGAATGAGAACTGTCCTCGTCCCATTCTTCGTGAATTTCTTGGTGGAATGTTTGGCGGCGACGGACACACATGTGTTCTTGGAATGCATAGGGGAAAGCGCGACGTTATGACATCCGTTTCATTTTCAAAATCGAAAACACACGAACATCGCGAATCATTGCAAACAATGTTTGAAGATATGCAGAAACTACTTGCAAAGTGCGGCATTCATAATACCACCATTCAAAAAGCAAGAGAAACATCCTCCTCCAAAAAGAAATTTGAATTGAAAGATAAGAGCGATGCAACGAATCGGAGTTTTCAGTTGACGCTTCATCTCCCCATTGAACAACTTATTCCATTCTCTGAAAAAATCGGGTTTCGATATTGTTGCCATAAATCCCAGCGTCTTGAAGCCGGTGTGTCGTATCGCCGATTGCGCGAAGAAGTTTGCCGTCAACACAATTGGCTGGTAAATCGTGTTGATGAAATCACGCATTTCAAGGAAATCAAAGCGAAGAACCCGGACAAGATTGTGCCCACAAAGAGTGCCATTATCAAGGCAGTAGAAGAGCTGAAAAAAACGGAAGGATTGCTTCATGATTACGCGATTCCGAGCACACACGACATTACCGACCATTTGATTAAAGGCACGGAATTTGGCAAATTCACGTCCAAGTCGTTTCCAACGGCGGAGCAATTCATGGAGAAAATCGGAGCACTAGACTGGTTTCTAAGCGATGATATTGAATCCAAAAAAATGGATGACCACGACCACGTGAATGAACAAGTATTCAATGAAGGAGAAGGTATAATTGACGACGATATTAAAGATTATGACACCGCTACTACAGCATATGGCGTAAATCGTGAAAGCGCCTCACTTCCCACAATGAATTTAACGGTTGTCTCGCGAATCAATGTGGGACCGCAGCATGTGTATGACATTAGCGTGGAAGACACACACTCGTTTCTTGCGAATGGAATCGTTGCGCACAATTGTATGGTGTCACACGGGGCTGCGCGATTCACGCGCGAGCGAGTGTATGATGTTTCGGATAAATACCAGGTGCACGTGTGTTCCAGGTGCGGAATGGTCGCAGCATTCAACGACGCGTTGGGCATTCATTGCTGCAAAATGTGCGACAACCGGACAGATTTTGCGCTGGTTGAAATTCCGTATTCATGCAAGTTGCTGTTTCAAGAACTGCAGACGATGAATATCGCGCCAAGAATCATGACGGAATAATATATAAAATAAATAATAACTGTGGAATAAATATTTATATTATTATAAAAATATTTATTGTAATGTGTAGAAAATGTTTAATTTTTTCTTTGTTAGCATGCTATAATGATGTATTTGATATAATATTTTTACACACAAAGTTACAACACTTTGAAAAGTCGCTGTATCGTAGATATGGGCTTGTTTCGGTTGTATCGGCATAGTTTGCGCAAAATTGTGCGGGTATTGAGTTGTAATATGAGTTTGGACTTCCTTTACTTCCTTTAAATCCACCGCTAGAATATGACTTGTACGTTTTTTGATTCACTGGCTTGCACGTTGTTTTAGAATTCAAAAAAGTCGAATAGTCTGAATATGTGCATTTATTATTTTGGTTATTACAAGTGTTGATGCATGTTGTTGTTGGTTCGGGGGTGGCGGGCATATAATTTCTAATATGATGTCTAATAATAAATAGTAATATTATATTTAATAATAAATAGTAATATTATATTTATTATTATTTATTTAATTCGTTTATCTCTTTGTCTCTCTTCCTATCTTCTTAATAAAAATATAATATATAACAGAATATTAGTCGCAAAACATGTTGGCAATAAAAAATGCACCTACAAGTCCTAAAACTGCGCCTAAATGATAATTGTATTGCATTTTCTTGTACACGCTTAACCACGCCTGTTTCTGTTTGTCTCCATCAATATGAAGTATCATCCAGTCACTTTTTGGAGAGAGCATGTAATAAAAATAATTAGTTGTAAAGGTTATTGCGCCAACAACGCATATTGTTGAAAACCGATTTATTTTGTATGAATTTTTGGTTGCGCTTTTCCAGAATAGGAATAAAAAGGATAAGACGAGTCCTAGTCCAAATCCCTTGAAATAAATGTTGCGACGTTCATCAGTAATTTTTTTATAGATTGCTTTTTGTTTTTCGGAGAGAACAGCTGTAAATTGTTGGATAGACAAAGTACTATCTGAATTGTACATGGTGAAAATCATTGCAACGATGAACATGGTTGCAATAATGCAGCTTTTCATGCAAACCATTTTTACAAGTAATAAACTAGTTATTATATTATACAAAAATATTTTATTTTTATTCAAGGGTTTTTAGGGTGGCATAATACCGTTTCAAAATCTCTCTTACTACTAAATTCGCCAAATCATTATCTCCTGTTGTTTCACAGTGCAAAACGGCACTTTTTTTATCCCTATGAATTTTAACAGTAGTTTGAACACTGTCTTTTGGCGTGTGGAAAATATCAAACAGCATTACACCTTGCAACAATAATGCGTCTTCATTGAGTTGAATATTTGCAAAACCAGTATTAGTTTTTACATCATATTGAAGAGTATAACCATCTTCAACATCCATGATTTTTTTATTAACGTCTTCGAGAGCAAGAACCACGTGTTCTAAATTGAAGTCAGGTATTGCTTGCATTGTATATGTATATGTTATGTGTATATATATTATTAAATCAATTTCTTATAATATTTTAATAAATTATTCATTATTTCATTTTATTTATATTATAATATAATATTATCATATATTAAATAAACGAGTAAATATGGTGAAGTTGGTTTTAGGAGGTTTTTTTAACGGCTATGCTGCACAATTGATAGGTGGTGGTTCAGGTACTCAAGGAAGCGGTGGTCCGGAAGGAGGAAGCGAGCGCGAGATGCTGCGATTTAAATTGCGAGAAGCGTGGAATGGTTCTGCTGCAACTGGCACTGTAAAAAATTTAACTGTGGCTGCAACACCGTTTCGCGCTGTAAACAATTCGGGTGATTTATTGAATCGTCAATATTATACTTCAGGTGGTTCAACACAGACTAGTTCTTTAAGGGGCGGATTGACCGGATGGAAATCAATGGTGGGGGCAATTCAACCTCACCCTGATAACACAGGAATTCCGTCCGCCACGTGCAATGTGAGGTATGTGTACGACAGTTCAGATTATATCACATTTAAGAAGCTTCAGGCGACTAATCGCAACTATAATAATTCGAGTTTTGGTGGAAATTTGAACAGCGGTTCTCAGTCAGCATTTAGAGCAGCTAAGAGGTTCTTTTAATCAATGGTAAAAAATTTATTTTATTTTATTTTATTTTATAAATAAAGAGGTAAATTATCGAAAGTAGTTTTAGTGTATAGTTACAAAATATAATATATTAATTAAGCATAATATATTATATCATAATAAGTTATATAAAGTTATATATAAATCAAATCAAATGGTATTTAAATTAAAGTATAATTTCAACGGTCCTCCGGATAATCATGTGCTAATAAAACAGCGCGGAAATAATGCAACGCTGACTACCGTGAATCCAATGCCGCAACAATTTTATCCGTCATCAAATGACAGCGTGTTTGCAATGGGTCGACGAACATTTGTTCAAACCAAGGGGGAGCCGAATGGTCCGAATAATACAGACAATAAGGTTGCCGGAAATGTGCGTGGAAATTTTGGAACCACTTTTAATCAAATACCGCCTCATAAACGAGTTGGATTAGTTGGAAAACCTATATCATTTCCACAAGACAGTTCGCAGCGAATTGAACGCCTAAAAAATAATGCAATTGGTGGAGGGAGTATGAAGGTTGGTTTAGCAACAAATGCGCCCATGTCGTTTAAAAGCGATGATACAACTAGTCGAAATATAGCAATTCAAAGGTGTCGTGCTGGAGGGTGCGTGGCGCCAAAAAAGAAGGGCGCAAATAATTCATTCAAGTCTGGAGGGGGGTCGATTTACACAGGTATAGGAAATCGTCAAATACATGCTCCTTAGATAAATGATTTACAATAATATTTATTTATTTTGAACTATTATTATTTTTTAATAATAAATAAATAATAATATAATATAATTATATACAGTATTATTAAGTAAATGGCATCAAGAACTTTAAAAAAAAATAAAAGAACAAAACATGGCAGGACGCGTCGTCAACGTCAACGTAGACGCCAGATGCGTGGAGGTGAATTGGGGGATTTTCTTTCATTTCTAAAACCAACGGTTAAAGATGCTGCTTATTGTCAAAAACAGTTTGATGAGTGTAATGCTAATATCAAGCCAAAATCTGATTCAGTCGATTCTAGTTCTTCTAATCTTTTTGAAATACCAACTTCTATTAAAAACTTTTTTGGGACAAAAGATTCTACAGCTTCAGTAGATGATGATGGTGGGGAAATTGAAATGCAGGAGTTTGCTGCCGCTCCCGCTCTTGTTGCTGATGATGCGGCTGCTGCTGATGCGGCTGCTGCTGATGCGGCTGCTGCTGATGCGGCTGCTGCTGATGCGGCTGCTGCTGATGCTGCTACTGGCGCCACCGTTCTTGCTGAAACTGAAGAACAAGCTGCCGCCGCCGCTGAAGCACAAGCCGCCGCTGAATTACAAGCCGCCGCTGATTTACAAGCCGCCGCTGATTTACAAGCCGCCGCTGATACCACATCATCTTTGGCTCCTGTTCTTGATGTTGATGTAGCCACATTGTCACAACCGCCTCCTGCTGGTCTTACCGGACCAAAATTTGAAGAAACTGAAGCTGAAAAAAACGCTAGAATAAATAATTCAATGGGTGTGCTTATTGGTGGAAGCAGAAAAAAATATAAAAAACGGAATGCAAACAGGTCAAAAAAAAATAAAAATAGGAGAAACAAGAGAAGAACAAACAAGAGAAATTAATTAATTATTTTATAAATACTAATATTAAAATTCAACATCATGTTCATATATGAATAAATATCATGTTGTCATAAGCATGTGCGGGTGTGAGCGCATGGCCGAGTGGGAAACCTTCAGAGTTCAAATGTCAGGAACCCGGGTTCGAATCTTGATAAGTCTCAAAAAAAAGGCTTTCAATCAAGAGCTTAAAAAAATAAAGAAATATTAGGGGTAGTTCCAATAAAGTCCCTGTAGCTCAGCGGCAGAGCGTCTCAAACACCGTCGTCAGTCACAATGACTCGCAAGAGTCCGAAATGAAGATGGTTATCGCCTCATAAGCGGAAGGTCACAGGATCGAAACCTGTCGGGGACATTATCACACCACATCGCATCGGTGCATCAAGGCACCAGAGCAACCAAAGGGAACCTAGGTTCCCCTTTAACCCCTCCCTTTAAACTTGGGCAAGGGGTCAGAGGGGACCCAAGGCACTGCGTTTCGCAGCATGTCCCTTGTAATCCCCTGTAGCGCAGAGGAAGCGCGCCGTAAAACACCGTCAGTTGCCAACAAGATTTGAAAAAATCCGAAAAACAGATGGTTATCGCCTTATGAGCCGGAGGTCACACGATCGAAACGTGTCGGGGGAATTCATTACTTCAGCAGCTTTACAGAAGCTGCTCGTCATAGCTAAGCGACGTACGTAAAAACACAGCACCAGAACCACTCCCATGGCGGCAGCTTATCGTCGAACACAATCAAGACACTCACAATGTCCGAAAGTTTGATGGTTATCTCTTTCTCATTAAAAGGCAAGGTAGGATCGAAACCTACGAGTGGTACATCTTAACGGGGATGGCGCAGAGGAAGCGCGCGGGGCTCATAACTCCGAGGTCCTAGGTTCGAGCCCTAGTTCCCGTATCTTTTTTAGTAATCATTTACAATCATTTCTATTTCTTGTGGTATCTTTGAATGAATCGATACAAGACATAGAGAGAAAATATACTTATGCAAGCATAAAATGCTTTTACATACAAGTCATCTGGTAATTTCGAAAAATCAATTTCTCCTGATGATTCAATTTTTCCCGACTTGTTTTTATTTTTCCGATATTTTTTTATTTTTGGAATTGTTGAATACTTATATTTACATTTGGATTTTTGTTTTGACGACGATGACGAGTCAGAATCGCAATCATCATACTTGGAATTTACAAATGTTTCTGAGCAAACTTGTGTCGGGTCTGCCGGATTTGTCTTACTAGTAAATGTGCACGGGTCCATATTTTTTACGTCGGCAACTGCGAGAAACTTGGTTTCAGTCCCATCGTTATCCTGTCCTGTGTCATTGCCATTCGCATCAGTTACAGGAGTCACAGTAGTCAAGGTCACTGCCATGCATGGCGGGTTTTCGCCCATCATAAATGATTTGAAAAGACTAAGCGGATTTAATTTTCCTAAATCACCGAGTGTTCCAGGAATGAGCCCTTCAAATTCTGTAAAGTCAGTTCCACCTAGACCCGATGATATAAATGGAATATTTCCACTTGGAATATTATCAATATAAATGTATCGGTCGACTAATTTATTAGATGCAACATCTGTGCACTGTCCGCCCGTTTTCAAAAAGAATTTATCACCTAAAGGACCACCTGTGGTAGAACCACCCTTTCCGGAAACGAGCACTTCTACATAGTTAATCAATCCGCCAATGTCATTGGCAAGTGCGCCAAAATTTCCATCGTCTGACATGCCCATATCAGATGGTTTTAAAATGCGTTTCCAATATAAATAGTCAGGACCCAGCAAGTTCTGTTCCATTCCTTTCATATCCGACATTATATCTGAAAAAAACCCTGACATTCGTAATAAATAATTAAATAATTGAATGAATTAAACTTTGAATATATATATATAATTATTTAAATAAATTATTAATAATAATAAATAATAAAAAAAATAGTAATAAAAATAATAATAGTTATTAGTAAAAATATAAAATGAAAAAAGAAGCAGAAATGAAAATTTTGAATAAAAAGCAAAATTTAGACTCAGATGAATTTAAGATATTAAAGGAGACTTTGAAAACGGGTGACTTGTTGGTTTGTGATGACTTGCAACATAATTCGTGGGGAGTATTTAGCTGGTTTATTAAATTCATGACTCAAAGTGACTATTCTCATGTGGGAATGGTTGTGGTTGACCCGGAAATGACAACCCCCAAATTAAAAGGTTTATACGTTTGGACGTCAGGAATATCAGACACACCGGACCCAGAAGACAATAAAAAAAAATTCGGTGTTCAGTTTGTCGAGTTTGACGAGTTTTTACAAACATATGAGGGGAAAATATATGTAAGACGCTTGAGTTGTGAATCGCAAGAGCAGTATCATAAATTATTCAACATCAATACATTGCAAGAAATTCACAAAGTTGTATATGATAAACCATATGACATTGTGGTAAGCGATTGGATAGAGACTTATTATAAGAAGGATACCAATCCGCAAAAAACGTCGCGATTTTGGTGCAGCGCATTAATTGGATACATATATACAAAGATAACACTTTTTGACGATGGTTTAGACTGGAGCATATTAACTCCGAGTTACTTTTCGAGTGAAAATAAAACATTTAAAATGTTGCACAATGTTAAACTCGAAAAAGAATATCAGATTTGGGGTTGATGTATTGAAATATTTATTTATATTTATTTATTTATTATTTATTTATATAAAATTGAATTTTTATAAATAAAACAGTTAACTATCACACAAGTCAACTTTTGTATGCCACAACAGTCACAACAGTCACATCAAGATTGGGAACCCGTAGTTTTTAATAAGAAACCAGAAGCAAAAACTGGACCGGCAACAACTCCAACAGTTGCAACAACTTCATCATCGTTGGCATCTGTTGGTGTTTATGCAGCTGCATCGGACGATGATGTGAAAAAAACAAAATATATTTCAAAAAATACTTCATTGGCTGTTAGTGCAGCAAGATGCGAAAAAAAAATGACACAGAAGGAACTGGCACAAAAATGCAATTTTGAGGTTTCCATTGTTTCTGAGATTGAAAGAGGAACCTGCGTCTACAACGCAACACATGTGAATAAAATACAAAGTGTGTTGGGAGTAAAAATACCACGAGTGTAGATGTAAAAATAATATAATATAAGATAAGATGTAAAATTATGTTTTTTTATCTGCTTTGAACAAGATGGTATCGAAAATAAACCTATATAAAGGTTTATTAATATTTTATATACATACAATAAAATTATGAGGAATATAACTTTACTAAAAATGCTGAAAGACACATCATCATCTACGAAAAAAAAAGCAAATCCGAAACACACTGGTCACGACAGTGGTAACAGTGACAATGATGATGATGATGAATCAAAGATTGTTCGGGAAAATAATCATGTATATTTTTACAGCGAAGTTTCTCGCGAATCTATATTCAAATTAAATATCCTTTTGAGAGAAGCAGAAAAGTTTGTTCATACAATGTCGTTTGATTTAAATGTGAAGAATATTCCTATTTACCTTCACATTAACTCATTTGGTGGCTCGCTTTACGATGCGTATGCTGCAGTGGATGCGATAAAAAATTTGCGTGTTCCCGTTTATTCCATCATTGAAGGCTGCGCTGCATCTGCAGGAACTATCATTAGCGTGGTTTGCACTAAGCGATTTATAGGTAAGAATGCTCACATGCTTATTCATCAATTAAGTAGTAGTATGTGGGGGAAAATGAGCGAAATTGAAGATGAATATAAACATTTGAATGAATTGATGAAACAAATTAAACGACTATATGGTGAATACACAAAAATATCAAAAAAAGAATTGACTGAATTATTAAAACACGATATTTGGCTTAATCCGCAGACATGCATTCAATATGGATTGGTTGACGCTATTTATGATTCTTCGTTATGAAAACATAATTAATATACAATAAATACAATTATATAATTATATAATTTATAATAATAATTATTGTAAAAATAGTAATTAAAAAATATTACATATATTATATATTATATAAATTATAGTAACATGGATAAAAGTGAAATTTCGAAATTGTTTCATTCACAGTTAGAAACTGTTTTAACAACTTTTAATTATGATGATATTTTTTTGAAATGCCTCAATGTACATAATAAGGAAATTACTGTTAACTTTCCTGTTGTATTAGATGATAAACGGGTTGAAATTTTTACCGGCTATCGTGCTCAACACAATAACTGGTTGGGTCCATACAAAGGCGGATTGCGTTTCAGCGACGAGGTCCATATGGAAGAATGTAAAGCGCTGGCATTTTGGATGACAATTAAATGCGCGCTTCACAAGTTGCCGTTTGGCGGAGCAAAGGGGGGTGTCATGTACAATCCAAGAAAATATTCAGAAAATGAAAATAGGAATATTTCGAAAGCATTTTGTGCCGCTATTTATACAAATATTGGTCCAACTATTGATATTCCGGCACCGGACATCGGGACGTCGAGTCAAACAATGGATTGGATGGTTTCCAAGTATCAAGAGTTGAGCAATGACATGGAGACGAACAAATTAAATTTAGGCTGTTTTACTGGTAAAAGTGTGGATCGCGGAGGGTCATTGGGACGAAACCATTCTACTGGATTGGGTGTTGCGTTAACAATTGATTATTGGAATAAACATCACGAGGATTTTATTGATGCTCCGTTGAAAACATATATTATACAGGGTTTCGGAAATGTTGGTATTTGGACGATGCATTTTTTGAATAAATTAGGTTACACGTGCTTGGCAGTTGGAGACCACACCGGATATTATAAATTTAATGAAGCGTCTAGCGTTGACAATGTTGAATTATTGAAAAAATATAATGACGATAACCGAGGATTGTATAATTTAGAGAATTCGCCTGAATTTCAAGATGTTGAAAAAATAAGCGAACAAGATTTTTGGAAAATGAAATGTGACATTATAGTTCCAGCCGCAAAAGAACTGCAAATAACAAAAGATGTTGCCCAAAACATCGATTCAAGTTGCAGGCTTGTTGCAGAAGGTGCAAATGGACCGACAACCGCCGAGGCCGACGCAATACTGCTTGAAAGAAATATTGAAGTAATACCTGATGTTCTCTGCAACAGCGGAGGTGTGGTTGTGAGTTATTTTGAATGGTTGCAAAATAATTCAAATGAGTATTGGAGTTTGGATAAGGTCGAAAAACGGTTGACAAATATGTTGCATAATACTTGCATTAGTTTATTTGATTTAAAGGACAAATATAAACAACACAAATACAGCAATAGAACATTAGCTTATAAAATATCGGTCGATACTTTGTTTCATAATGCATAATAAAAAATAATAATATATATAATAGATTAATATATATATTAATAGGTTAATATATGCAGTCACGAATAATAAATCCAGAAATAACACCTTTAAAAGATGAAATATTAAAAAAAATAAAAGAATTACTACCATCACCATCTAATCAAAAAGAATTATCTACAATTACAAATTTTATTACTTTTTTAGAAAGTGTATATCTTGGTAAACCTCAAAGTCATCTAGTGAATAAGTCTGATAGCTTATTAATGATGCATATGCCACACACTCAAATGGAATATGACGTTATTTATTATGATTTTAAAACGCTGTTAGACATTCTGCAATCAAAACAAATACCGCAAATTACATCAAAATTACTTTCATTTAGTGAAGCAATTCCTTTCGCAGCGTGCATTAATAATCAGATTCGTATATTTGAAGATTTTGTAACTAATTTGGTGGAGACAGAAAATGAAGACTATGTTATTAATCATCAGGAAGATGTAACTACAAATTTAGCCATGGCTATACGCTTTTACATTAAAAATCAATGTCGCATTTGTCGCATAAATAAACATGGTAGAATGAATATAACTGCGTGTGAAGATATGTTACTAAGAAATATGCGTGAGTATTTAATGCGATATCCCGATTTCAAAGAAATGGAAGTATTAGATGAAAATATTAAAATTATTTTAAATGAGTCTCAAACAGATTTTGGCCGAAATATAGATTGTCAAGAAGATTCTTTAATATCAGAATATTATTTATACAAAACAAAGATGGGCAAGAATGCACAATATTTTGATGAGATACTAAACAACTTGATACGCAAAAGTCGTAGAGAATCCATCTCCCGTCAAGATGATATATCTTACCTATTTGAAACTATATTATTTAATAGTCCTACATTTATAAAAGTGTATGTATTAATTTTACCATGTTTAAAAGATATGTGGTTACCATACACAGAAGTTAAAATAATATACAGTAATCACTCTGAAAGAGTTTCTGACATACATTATTACAAGTTGCCAAAATTATTATCAAATTTTACATTTGTGCGTTTTGTCGAAGCCAACCCTGACAGTGCACGCAATTTATTTACAAGTTTACCTCCTTTACGTATAACTGATGAAAAAGCCGCATTGCTACCAGCACCACCAGCACCACCATCACTACCACCAGCACCACCTCCAAAAAAGGAATCTTTATTTACACGCATGTTCAAAGGTTTTGAATTATTTGGAGGGAGAGGTAGAAAAACTAGAAAAACTAGAAAAACATCAAAAAAAAGGCATCGAAAATCAAAATATAAAAAAAATAAAAAGACGATGCATAAAAAATAATAATGTTACGTTACATCAAGGATGAGTTTTTAAAAAAATTATAATCCCGTGCTACCAAACCCTCCTGCTCCTCTTTCTGTTTCTACCAACTCTTCAACTTCTTGCAGTTCATTAGTGAATATTCTCTCAAAAATCAATTGTGCAATTCTGTCGCCTGCTTTGATTGTAAAATCGTATGCCCCGTGGTTAAACAGAATAACTTTTATTTCACCCGTATAGTCGCTGTCAACGACTCCGGCGCCAACCTGTATTCCATATTTGAATGCCAACCCGCTTCTCGGTGCAATTCTTGCATAACAGTCTTTTGGCACCATGATGGAAATGCCAGTGGAAATGGCGCACCATTTTCCAGGTGGAATAGTTGCATCAACGGATGAACTAATATCTAATCCAGCGCTGCCTTCTGTGGCTCTTTTAGGTACAACTGCATGCGAAACTAATTTTTTCACTTGAAACATTATAGAAATCGAAAATCGAATTAATTATATAAAAGTATATAAATTTATATTTATACTTTTATATAACATATATTTTATATATATAATATTTTTTAGAATGGCCTTGGTTGTTGCGAGTTTATTACA
>Ga0315284_10008846_pt1 | contig 14374 bp, 19 predicted proteins | sample YL17G09_16_MG_FD_203696 | JGI IMG/M metagenome (GOLD analysis project Ga0315284, IMG submission 203696) | Sediment microbial communities from Yellowstone Lake, YNP, Wyoming, USA - YL17G09_16 | ecosystem: Environmental > Aquatic > Freshwater > Lake > Sediment | place: USA: Wyoming | collected... | reverse complement strand
CTGGAAGCAGGCCTGAGCATCGATGAACTCTTGGATGATCTGCGCAAGCAACGCGAACGGTACAACAAGGAAAAGTATGACAACCACACCGCCTAAACCGCGCATATTCGTGGATGCTGATGTGCTTTTTGCTGGTGCGGCTTCGCCAAACGAGCACAGTGCCAGTTTGATGATCCTTCGTATGGCAGAGATCACTTTGATTGAAGCCGTGACCAGCGAGCAAGTTATCGCTGAGGTCGAACGCAACCTATTAGAAAAGATACCTGCTGCTATGCCCGCATTTCAGATGTTAGTGAGACGCTGTCTTCAGGTGGTTTCTGACCCAACCGTGGGTGAAATCAGGGCGCTATCTCAGGTAGCTGATGCTAAGGATCTACCCATCCTGGCTGCAGCTGTGCGTGAAAGTTGTGTTTATCTTGCCACTTATAATATTCGGCATTTTCAACCCGGTGTAGAATCTGTCACTGTGCTCAAACCTGATGACTTAGTGCAACGCGTACGATACTTGCTAGCTTATATGTCTTCAGAGTAATCGAAATCGGAGCCGGATAACTTGTTATCATAACCAAGAAATAAGAGAGCGCCAGGCACGTTAATCCTACCCCTTCTTTCGATGGCATCTCGGCGCTTGCTTCAGGCCAGGTCTCTCTAAATCGAGGCTAAATGGGACGGTTTTTTGTCCACAACATGTTGATGATCGGCCCGCCGGGGGTGGCCAAGACGTTAGTGGCGCGCGCCCTGCCAGGATGCCTGCATACAACCCAATCAGCACTAATGCATAGAAAAGCAGGAAGGGATGAAGCCAGGTAGGCGGCCTGGGTAAGAGTTTCCAAAATGGATCGATATGCTAACCAAACCATAAGCCATAAAGGGTGGTTCGCCCGGCAAGGCCTGGAAGGCCGATGTCTCATTGGTTTTGATAGGAGTCATGGTGTTCATTTTCGACGCTTGTCACCAGTTGCTGGAGGCGTTCACTCACCAGGTGGTTATTGTGGTTCAGTTTTTAGTACAGATGCTGCTATGCGCCAAACGTTCTGATTCAGCCGCTCGGCGGTGAAGTAAAGACTCCTTCGCGAGCAGGACTGGCTGTAACTGAATAAAACCCCGCCAGGGCGAGGCGTTAGCCGAGCCGGGTGCAAGCACTTGTTGGGCAGCGAACGCATGAAACAGTGTACATGAACTTTTACTCGAATCCGTGCGACGTTGGTTTTGGTAGGTGCGCCAGCATGATGGTACCAGCAGGTCGGCTCTGTTTCATTCACTTACAGTCAACTCCAAACCTAATTGCTTGCAGTATTTTTGAACGACATCAATAGTCTCTTGGGGTGGTAGCGTTATCGGGTCTGCTTGAATCTGCGCCTGTTCTAACCATTGCTTATCAACCCAAAATATTTCTTCGTGTTGGGGAAGTCCACCGAGTACGTTCTGGATAGCGTTAACACCCTGTACGCTTATTCTTACCCAGCCGTCTGCCGTCACTGTATTCTCGTTCGCTATGATTTCTTCAAGAGACTTGACACGATTAGTGCCTGTTATCAACGTGAAATGCCATTGATGTTCCGCCTGCCAGGAATATAATTCATACCCCTTGGTAGAATGTGGTAAAGTGGTTGCCACTATTGCTGATGGTGTGGGCGTGCTAACAGATAGTGGAGCACATGCGCTCACTATTACCGCGACAACGACGATAAATGTACTTGTGTGGAATGCGGATTTGATATTCAGTTGGACTCTCCTTTTGCTTCGGTTGGACTCGCTAGGATGCAACGAGCCGCGGAACGGTATGGCTCAGCGGCAGCGGTGGTGAGGGCGGGAAAGTGCCTGTGGAGCAGATAACCCGCTGGCAGTCGGCCGCGTCCCGCTCAACGGCGCCAGCCGCTGTCCGCTGCAAGCCATGGTTGGGCCGCGCCATCCCATTGCAGAATGGCAGCGATGGTTCATGGGCACACCGACTCATCAGAACAAGAAAGGCACAAACATCTTGGTTTGTTTCATGTATGCCTCATATGCTGGGCCAAAGAAGCGAATGCATTCGGCCTCATCCGCTTTGGCCGTGGCTACCAGAAACAGAGTCGCCGTTAGCGCCAGTAGTGCACCGGACCAGGTTGGAATTTTGCAGAACACCCCCCATGTCAAGAATAGTAGGGAACTATAGAGAGCGTGGCGAATGTAATGATAGATACCTGTGGTGACTAAGGTGGTGGTCTTTTCGAAGGCCAACAGTTGCGGTTCAGCCTCTCGGTGTTTCACTGGTTTTCCCTGACTGGCAAAAGAGCGAACCCCGAATGCAAGCGGGAAGATACAGATAACGAGCAGGAACCATGATACCAATTGGTGCCAGGAAAACGGGTTTCTAAACCAGGCATCCACGTTGAGTAGGAACAGGGCAACGATAAACTCCCACGCAAAGAAACGATAGAAGCCATGTGAGCGCGGTCCACGGAGCGAGCTCCAGGATATGTAGATGAGGCAGGCTGACAGCATGGCAAAGGCGATTAACTTGAACATGTTGTCATCTCCGAATCGAAGATTCTACTCAAAACCCTAGGGTGACAGTTAGACAATTCTCTGAAATCAGTGGGCCACGATTTAAGATACTATGTAGATAAGCTAAAATATCCAGAAAACAGAGCCATAAATGGTAACTTCATAATAACACAGAAAGGAGAACGATTATGGATACCAAGACGGTTCAAAGCACCTTACAAAGCCCGATCTCGCAGCAACTGTATCTAGCCTTCGAGCTAAGTCAGAAGGTGAAGTTTTAGAGACTTTGGGAATACGGGGCGTGGACCTTACCTGCGCGAAGCGCTTGGTTCAACAATTGATTATGCGGCATCCTTGCAACAATAGAAGAGCGCGACGTCGCGGGCGATCGCCGTTCCAACTGCCACTTTTGCCATACCGCGGGGAAGCCCTAAGGCTCTCTCGAACTGCTCTCGCTTCGGTTCGATCCACTGCTCGCCATTTCGATTCGTCTGGTGTTGGTAGAATACAAGCACGTCGCCAACGGACATGTGGTGCCAGATGTCCGTCAACTCAGACTCAAGGGCATGATCCAAAAGTGGCCTGCGTGGTGCGAGACCCGTGTCTGGATCCAAGAACACCACGCACGCTTCGCCGTTAGGACGTGATGCGATTGCTTTCAGCACAGCCTCCGCGTACTGCCCTCGATCCGCAAACTTAGCCTCGACCACCTCAATCCGAGGATTGGCCGAGAGTTCCTTGATTTTGCGCACATCTCGAAAATGACGGAGCACAGCATCAGGGATAGGGCACTTCTCTCCGTCGATCTCGAGGTGGCCCCATTCGTTTGACCGGTAGTATGCAACCTGAAGAATCCTTGCCGCCGCATGATGGCGAGCGATGTTCAGGAGAACACCCCACTTCACGAGATCCCGATTGTCAGCGTACCACTGATCTTTCACGCGCCCCTCTTGTCCGCATAACGACGGGAGCCAGACGCGCGGGTCACCGCGTCGCCTGCACTCCTTGGTTCGGCCTCATGTCTCCTTCTTCTCTGGATCGTCTGGATGCTTTCGGTCGTCCTGCACAAATCCTATCTTTTTCTTCCGGGATGACCGATAGTCGGATGTTCGCTCGGATAGGGAAGACCATGCCCCCTTGCTGCCTTTGCTGCTCTTCTCGAACAACAACACCGCGTCTGCATGAATGCCGACAACCTTTGCGTCGCCTATGGCGGCGAGATCAGCACTTAAAAAGACGAACTGCCAAGAGGCCTTCTCCGTTTTCTCTTTCACCATCTTTTCAATCTGGTCCTTGCGGAACTCCAGACTCGAGTTCTCTTGACCATCTGTAACGACAACTACGACAACTTTCGATGGACGGTCTTCTTCCTTGAGTTCGCTAAGGCTTTTCTCAAGGTCATTGATACCACGACCAAGGGCATCAAGTAATGGGGTTGATGCCCGAGGCACATATGTTTCGCGGTCCAATTCAGGAATCTCTTCAATTGGCTTGAACCTGTGAATCACCTCATAGGGGTCTTGGGTGTCGAACTGAGCCAGCGTCAGGGTTGCTGTCCCGGGTTCGGCTTTCTGCTTCTTCAGGAAGGCGTTGAAACCACTGATCGTATCGTCCCGAATAGATTCCATCGAACCAGTGCGGTCCAAAATCAGAGTGATATGTGTGTAGTCTTGTCTCATGGCGTATTTCCTTTTTGCCTAACGATTAAGGATTGATGTGGCGGCTAGAGAAAAAGCCGTAAACTCCGGTTTAATGCGCCGCCACAGGCGGTATAAAACACTGTTTAATCCGAGTTGAACTAAGCCGTTTTTGCAGGGTTACATTGCAATTTGGATTTTAAGGTATCCGATAAAAAGTCTTTCCGGACCAGTACAGGTCTGTTTAACAAGAGTATACACCCTAAGGCTAAATCAAAGCAAGCAGAATTGGGGGAACCCAAGGGGGGTGCAGGCATTTTTCCTGGATCAGGACAAACCAAACCAGGGGCGCAAGGTAAAAAGCTGGCGTCCAAGGCAAAAGGAAAGTGCTCAGGAAAGTCAGACTGGCTCATGGCGGGTAGCGTTCAGTGGGTTGGATAGAACGAAAAGAACCCCGATTATTTCTATAGATGTCGGGCATAATCCTGTACTGTACGCCTAATATGTAGCCTCCTGGTAGTTATCAGTACTGAACTTTCACTGGTAAGCAGACGGTAACTTTTCAGGATACACCACGCTTTGTTGGACAGTGTTTTACTTAGAGACTCGCCCCGCTATGTGGACAATGCTGAATAAGGGTGGATAGTCTCCAGAATGCCAGTTTCATCCTGTTGAGCAAAATACAAATCCCAGCGCAACTGTAAATTCATCCAGAAATCAGCAGACATTTTGAAAAACCTTGCCAAACGCAAAGCTGTGCTTGGGGTTATTCCCCTGCGACCATTGACAATTTCATTGACACGCTGGTAAGGTACATGAATATTGTCAGCCAGGTCTCGTTGGGTAATACCCATAGGAATAAGAAACTCCTCCAAAAGCATTTCGCCTGGATGAGTGGGAATACGGCTTGTCGGAACTCGAACCATTCTTTTTCTCCTGTTAATGTTTCTAATGATAATCCACAATTTCAACTTGGTCAGGACCTGCATCAGTCCATATAAAACAAATCCGATATTGGTCATTGATACGAATACTGTATTGTCCTTTTCTATCACCCGATAAGGCTTCGAGTTTATTTCCTGGGGGTATCTTTAACTCATGGAGAACGGTAACAGAATCAACTTGGTCAAGCTTTCGGGCGGTAACTTTCCATAAAGACATGGGGCAAATCTTTCGCGCCTCTTCTGTATTTTCACCGTTGAAAATATCTTCTGTTCCTGCATTTTTGAAGGATTGAATCATGGTAATATAATAGCACGATATTCATGCTATATCAAGACCTATACTTTGTAACGAACTTTCCAACGAATTATGGTTTGATGTGACGGATAAAAGCAAAAAAGTTCAAAGTCGATTACCTGGCTATCATTACTCAGGAATATGATCAGCGCTTCCGCGAACGCGAAATCCGGTATTTGCAGAGTAAAGCTGTCAAATTGGGCTTTACTCTCTCGCCCTCAACAACCCCTGTTCTCGCTGTTTCTTAGCACGCGCTTGTTGGGCGACGCATCGTTCAACCCCTTGGTTTTCTTGGGAACAACATAGGCGTTCTGGATTTGTACTCCAGGTAGGATGCTCCAAATCGAATCTCCAGCTTTCGTTCTTCATACACTTTCACGAAGACAAGCAATGCCGGTGCAAACAGGATGAGTACCCAGAGCACAAACAGCGCTGACTGAAACCAGGTCCCCAATGACAGGAGAAAAGCCAGAGTTGCAAGCACCATGGGATTACGCGTCCAAGCATAAAACCAATCTACCGCCAATTTCCGACTGAGCGCAATGTAAAAGGGTGCACCGAACCCTTTCAAGGCAAGGTTTATCACGGTCAACAGTGCGGCTGCCCCCGTGATAATGACCAACAGCAAGCCGATATCAACTGGTATTGGAAGCGTCCAGCCAGACCAATCTTGATGAGTGGTTACTGCTCGAATGATGGCTATGCCAAATAGAATCAACAGGGCAAAATGGACAAACGTCGTTATCCAAACGGCGCGGCTCGTTGTTGGCTGTCTGTCGAGAATCATCCTCCCGAGCCAAACGAGTGGGAATACCAACAATACACCTCCCACAATGATGGACAGATTCATTATATTTGAAAGCGGTTGATTGGGCGCCCACAGCCAAATAAACAAGGTGAACACCAAAAGGGCAATCCTAAAAAATAATCAACGTAATGTTTCATGGTAACCTCCTGTGACCATTTTCGAGACCGCCCAACGGCGTCGAGCTAAGCTGCCCGGCGGAAGCGGGCAGCTCCCCACTACTCCATGTCACGCCAGCGGGCCGGGCAAGAACCACCTAAGGCCCAGCCCGCCGGGTCAGCTTCAGCGAGTTGTTAGGCGGCGTTTATGGATACGACTATTATCGGACCAACTGATGATCCTTTTACATCGCCAAGAACTCTGAGACCATGCCCATAGGATTCAATATCGCGTGGATTCTTGATTCCGAAAGTGAAAGCGACATCTAGACCCCAAACTCTGGCTTGAAGGGCAAATGCCATTCTCCAAAACCCCTTAGTGTATTTCTCATGGGCCATTTCAACGACGAGTTCCGAGCGAACAAGCTTCTGTGCTAGTAGCTGTAACAGATTCTTCACATCTTGCTTAGGCAAGTACATGAATAGGCCCTCGGCAAGGAGAAGGAAATCGCTGTTTCCATTTGTAGTGACCTCATCAATCCATGAAGCATCTAGAACTGAACAACCAATGAGTTCATAGCCGAGCTGATCCTTGAGGATCTCTCTTTTCAACGCGACAACTTCCGGTAGATCAAGGTCAACATATCTACAGTATTTGTTCTCAATCCGCCAGAATCTTGTATCAAACCCGCATCCGAGGTTGATCACAGTACATTGTGGGTTACTTGAGATGAAGAGATTAGCACTGCTGTCGAAAGCCTCTATTCTCCGAGCCATAGCTCTTGCATCGGGTGTAGCGATTAGTCGTTTCTGCCTAATGATCCAGTTCTTCTCTTCTGCTGACGCAATAGACATCAACCTCTCCAAACAAAGGACTGCCATTGGGTCGTTGAAAACGACGTTCTCCTTCTCAGATGCAACGACGTGGCCGAGCAAAGTCAAGATGGCTGTTCGTGATACCGGTGATAGGTTCACAATCAATCTCCTTCTCTGTCGTCAGCACGCTATTGAGCGCACTTGGTGGCCGCCTAACGGCACCGAGTTCAGCCGCCGTGCGGCTGCTGCAGTGTGCCCAAACTTGAATCAATGCGCATCAAACGCGACGCAAACCTTAAAAAGACTCTCGATAGCACGGTCGGCTGCAACGACAGACTGTGTGAAAAATCCAAATATTTGAAAATGTGATACATTTCTCCCCACTTCCGACATTAATTAGGCTCATATTTGGGATGGTATCACATTTTTATTCTAATATTATGTGGGTATCTCCCACTTTAGAAACTTGCATGTAGTTTTCACACAGTCTGACGAGTTGTTAGCCGCGCGTCTCTTGCATGAAGGAGAATGATTCGAAAAAGCGGTTCTATTGGGGCTGTAGTCTGCTGACTGGCTTGTAGTTATAGGATGGGTCTGTGTGTGCTAGCGTGGCTCACTATTCTGACTGATTGGAGGGGCTACTCCTCCAGTACCCATGCGACATCAACAGCAACATTCGCAAGCATCGGCACCTTCTGATCCTCGGCCAGTCTTTCCAACAGTCCCTCTTCAAACCAGCCTCTTAACGAACTGCTAGCTGTGTATTTGCGAGGCTTGTACTTCGGATACAAGAAAAAAGTAGAATCAAAAAGCTCAGTCTGTCTCTGCAAGTCTGAGTAGGTGGTGACCAGTATATCTGAGCGTATGCCGTATTGAGTTAGTGGCGGCCGAGCAGCCCGAGACCTGGTTGCCTCAAGAGCGGTTTCGTACTCGGGAAGCTTTTGATCCACCACTACCAAGACCTTGACATCAAACGGGCGACCACGTTGATACTCTTCAGGGATCGACGCTAAGCATAGAACGGCCTGAATCAGAGCCCTCTGTTCCGTGGTGATCGTTCCCAGGAAGGGTCTGGTTACTTGACGAGCATACTTCAGCGCTCTCAATTTGAGAATCGTCTGCGCGAAGTCAGTTCTAGCGGCCTCTTGACTTTTTCTCCAGACCTTTATCTCCTCCCAATCAGCGACCACCTCGTCTTTCACCGTTTCCTCAAACATTCGGACATATTCTTGGTTGATTTCGAACCCGATATAGTGGCGCTCCATCGCAGAAGCTTGGGCCAACACAACACCTGAGCCAGCAAAGGGGTCCATTACCAGGTCGCCAGGATCTGTCGCAAGTTCAATGATTCGTGCAACTAGCGCAGTGGGGAATGAACAGTAATGATCGAGTTTGGATGGCTTCCGCCACGTTCCTCGGGGTCTCATCGGAATGCTCCATATATTTGTTGGAGTCTTGCCCTTCGGATTAAACCGCTCCGGGAAATCTACCCACCATTTGCTAAGCTCGTCTAAGGTCTTGATACGGTCCACATAGTACTTGTAATTATCGGATTTGGTCATGAATAGAATGAACTCGGAGATGTTTCGTAGCTGGCCCCCTGCTTGCCAAGGAACGCTGTGCCCCTTATCCCACACGATTAGATCGCGCAACTTCCAACCTACTTGGTGAGCGTGTTCAGCCAGTTCGAAAGGAAGAAGTCGCACTTCCTTCCCCTCTCGATAGGTACCAATGACAAGCCACAAGGAGCCAGTGGGCTTGGTTACGACAAGACAATCCCTCAGGACCTTCTCCATATCGTCAAGGTATTCGCCTTTGGTCTGGCCGTGCCCAATTTGGTTAGGTGCTTCGTAATCCTTCAAATTCCAGTAAGGCGGGGACGTGACTATGACGTCCACGCAAGGCTCGGTCGAAGAAAGTATTTTTATCAAGAGACGAGCGTCTTTGCAGAGCAAGCGGTCAACGAATCTCACTGTCGGCTCCTAGTCTGGTTCAGCGGATTTCCACCATCCAACTAGCGATTCTGCCTCACTTTTCAATATGGCCTCTAGGTCGGGATTCTCGGCCAGAATACGTGGGACGTCGTCTGGATCCCTATGCACAAGGGTAGCCACAAATTCCCCATAGGCTTTGTCAGCTGAACGCCGGGCTCGATCAGAAATCTTCTCTGTCAGGTCCTCCCAGAAGTTGCAGCGAGGCTCGTACTTCTTGGCGGGTTGCCTGCTCCCTACTGGCTCTAACTCGAAAGAGTGGCATATTAGCTTGTGCGTGGGCCTATCGTACTTCGCTACAAAGCGTTCTACTACACTGTAGCAGGAATCTCTGGCGATCCACACGACAAGCTTTGGAAGAACAAGTCCTACGAAGGCCCGGTAGTCGTCTTGAAAAGGGGCGGCATCAAGCGTACCGTATTTGCTAAGGTAGGCCTGTGTGAAGGGGTTTTTGTCGAAGTTGTTGAAGAGAAGCTGCTCGAGAATTTGGCGTGCTGACTTGTCGTCCGTTGAGGTGGTCAGAAAGAGGAGGAAGCTCTGCCCTCGTTGCAGTCGAAAGATCTGGTGAATATCGGCCAATGTTCTGATAGCTTTGTCGCGTTCCGAATGACCGGTGATCACGGCACCACAAAGATCTAGATTGATGATGTCGAAGGGGAAGAGTTGGCACAACTCGTGGCGCAGGGCCTGACAGAACCAACGGTCGCTAACGCCTAGAAGCACACCCAAGTTCTTCGAAACAGTGTCTGCATTCTCCTTGTCACAGATTGCCACGTAGGGAAATCCATCGGCGGATCTGACAAGAAGGCCGGCTCGCCACAGCAAGCCTATGTCCGATGCATTCGCGCCAGGTATGGTAAGATACTTCAGAGGGCACTCAACACCATCGTCCCGCCTACGCTCTACAAAGTCCTGGATGACCTGAAGCCAGCCGAAACGACGAACGTACTGCTTGATCGGATCGCGATCCCAAACTGAGGCAGTGACTTGGTGTTCAGCTTGTTCGCGAATTCTTTGTGGAACTCCTTCCTCTACGAGCCTTCGCTTACGCTCTTCCCTCTTTGACCTTCCAGGCATCGTTGCACGCTCCCTATTGCCTCAACAGAAACTCTTCCAGAAGATCCAGCACTTGTTCAGCGGACGCGCCTGTTGCGATAGCCGCTCGTACCGGAATTAGCAGTTGTTGATATAGAAGACGTTCCGAGCGAGAGCGAGGCCAGCGGGGTGAGCTGTCATACACGGTTATCTGATTATCTCCCACGACATATGGCTGTGGATTATCCTCATCCGAAAACTTGAGAACGAGCTTGCCCTCGCTCACTTGCTGAACCTGTTCCGTAAGTTTCTGGACATGCTTTCTGTGAGCTTGTTCTTCGCGTCGGTCTCTGCGTTTCCAGTAGGCATCCACAGACATGCCCATGATGCCATCCCCACGGGTTGCTGATCCAAACAGTTTCCACAAATGCTCTTGCAAGGCGAGATAGTGAGCATCCGTCTCACGAAAACTATTTCGATCAACACTCAAGGCTCGCTCAAGCCCTTCTTCAATGTATATCTCTCCCGACATCTGCCCTGCTCTGGATGTTGGGTTCACTACAGAAAAACCCATCAGTGTTCGGTCATAAAGTCCGATACCAACATTGCGGATGTAGATTTGAATGCCTCGCACAGAGCTGGGCTCTACCTGCTTTCTTTGCCAGAATAGGTAACCCTCGTATTTCAGAAGCTCCTCATCAACCGTCTCATCTTGACTGAAAGTTTCTAGATAGTAATCATACCCTCGCTCCAGTTTGTCTTCACAAGCCACAGCACCTGATGGCAACAGAACGGGCTTCAACAAAGGGCGATTGTCCACGAGCACGGAGAAACTGAAGCGATCGAGTTCCTCTTTCTTCCGCCTTAGCAGATCAGGCTCCAGCAGAACAGGCCCTCCTTCCAGATATTGTACTGGTGTCATACTGGAAAGCTCCCAGAGAAATTGGTGGTATCGCGGCAACGACTGATAGGCAAGTTGACTTGTTTTCATTTGCAGTCGCTTGCAGAGTTCGTCCCAAGCCCAGCCGTTGATCTCGTCACAGTATTCATCCCATCCCATCTCTTTGTAATGTTGAGGCATTGCATCTTTCGATCTGCCTTCATCCCTCAGCGCAGCCCGGACACCCTCGTCGATTCTGGTCAGAGTAATCAGAGTGCCCTGCTTACCCTGAACGGCTGGCAAATCAGGGAAAAGCACACAATAGCCCAGATGTTCACTCTCCGGGTCTTCCATTCCCCGTTCTCTGAAAATCATTTCCGCTCTACTTGCTAATTCATACTGTGCCAACATCGCAGTATACTCATCAGACTCAGGGGCCAAGCTTTCCAGGCGCTGTTTCATTTCCTCAATTCCACCGTAGACCGCCGCTAACTCGCGGAAAATGTCCACCTTTGCGGCTTCAGTCTGCTTCTGCTTGCGCTGCCTGAATTCAGAGAAACTAAGTGTGGCAACAAATTTGGTGGTAGAGCCAGGGGTCTGTGACTCGATAGTAGCCTCGTCGCACACCTGAGTCAGTGCCATTAGCCCAATGCCCAATTGTCCAATTATGGGACGTTTGAAGTGAGGTGTCAGTCTCGTCGGCTCCAATACACCTTTGAGACTACTTCCTAATGGACTGCATGGCTTCGGCAAAATATGCCGGAGTCATTCCGAGCCCATTGTCCACAACCCTAATCTGCTCAAACCTTGGATAACCTGTCGAGATAACAACGCGAGTAGCATCTGCATCAAAGGAATTGCTCACAAGTTCCTTTATTGCTCCCGCGACTGAATTGTAGATGCCTGCTCCTATGTGAAGCAGAATCCCAGAAGTGACTTTGAGCGGAATCTGCTCGAAGGGTCTACCTCGGAGTTGTTCTTCCAAGTCCATATGCCCTCTCCTGAAATGCCAACCGTGGAATCTCTTGAAAAGACAGACCCGGTCGCGACAGGCCTGCGGCAGATGGGCTGCGATGGAGATGTCATCAGTGCAAGCGTCCCTTCCACCAGGAGTATCGCCTTGCCCGTAGAATACTACACCCAGGACATATTGTCAAAAACCATCTTTGCACGGTAGGTCTCTCCCTCGCGGCTAACGATTAAGGCTTGATGTGGCGGCTCGGGAAAAAGTTGTAAGCTCCGGTTCAATGCGCCGCCATATCAAGCCGAGTTGAACTAAGCCGTTTTTGCAGGGTTACATTGCGATTTGGATTTTAAGGTACCCTGTGCAAAGTCTTTCAGGACAAGTGCGGGTCTGGTTAACAAGAGTATACACCCTAAGGCTAAATCAAACCAAGCAGAATTGGGTGAAAACGAGATGTTTTCAGGCATTTTTCCTGGATCAGGACAAACCAAACCAGGGGCGCAAGGTAAAAATCTGGCGTCCAAGGCAAAAGGAAAGTGCTCAGGAAAGTCAGACTGTCTCATGGCGGGCAGCGTCCAGTAGGTTGAAAGGTACGTTCCAGGAGCGGGGTGGGCTGACCGGCCGCCAGTTCATCCGCTACCACCTGATGCGCCTGAAGCTGGGTGAAGACTTGCCCTACCTGATCACTGGCAAGGACACCAAACGAGCGATTGCTTCGCCGGGAGAAGTCCTGGCCCTCAGGCCGGAACTAGCATCGGCTGACTGATCGCCGCCAAGTGACAACCGATTACCGAACAAAATGCCTAGCTTAAAAATGAGCAGCCTGGGGTAGGTGAGGTGTTGTTTAAGTTCTGATCGCATAAAACAGCCTACGATTGCCCCTTGACACTGCATTATTGGCAATAGCCTATTTTAAGCCCGAATCAATTCAAATATATTGGCAATAGAAAGTTGACATAGGCCATCTCCTGAATAGCTATATACAAGAAATGTCGTTCAAAGAAAATAGCAACAGCTTATTGGGTAAAACTATCAAAATTATTGGCAATAACTGTTTTATCTGCAGAATTTCCAACCTTTTCCCCGAAGGAAAGGGAATAATAGAGGAATATGCCTTTATTCTGATAGATAAGGTGCGGATTATCACGTTGCTAGTATTTTATTAAATATAAAGTTTCCCCGATATGATATAGGAAATCATTCCCTAATGTCTTAATTCAGGGATATCGGTTTATTATTAAGTTTATTTTGGGGGAAACTTATTTAGTCCCCGCCGCCACCGCCACCGTTGTCCATTAATGCCTCCTTTTATCGGGGTGAGCTACCCCATACGAATGTTATCCCACTATTTGGGAAAATCCATCCATCAACAGAAACCATTTTTATTATTTTACCATATGTTCTTTCTTCGTGCAAGATAACTGGTCCTGAGGAAACAAACTGATCTACGACGTCAACCTGTGTAATATCGGTATTCCCTGAGTCAAATGTTATTTTTAAATTTTTAATTGGGTGTTTTGTTCTGTAAAAATAAAAATGACCATTGCTGTCGATGACAGAAGATACCTTATAAAATAGTTTGCATTCAAGTCCAATAAAATCGGATAGTCCTTCCCCTCTAAAGCTTATTACTTTTATACCCTTGCTTGGTTCTTCATCCAATCTTTCAAGAATTATGGATTTCCCTCGACATTGAATATCAATAGTTGGGATGTCGAATGCTTTTTCTGGTAAGCTTTCATGGGGTAGTAGATATGTATGGGTTATACGCGGGTTAATTAGGTACTCTCTAAAATCGCTGAGCGAGGAAACGCAAGCAAATTTTAGCTCTGGTATCTTTAATACAAATTTATACTCTATTGTTATATGAAGAGAATAGAATGATCCATCTTTCTTATAATCCCCATTTCTTGCAAGCGTAACCCTTAAATCATAATCAAACATAATGCGCTGGTATTCATTTTCGAACGCATTAAATATCGGTTTTATAACTCCGTCAAGGAGTTCTGAAGCTATTGAATCACCAAGTTTAGAAGACATACATACACCAATAACTTCATTAATCTTTTCTCTGGAAACGAGATCTCTCTGAACCTCTCTATTTAGTATAAGAGCTCTCCCAGTATTATTAGATATACTTTGCATGATTCTTTCATTTATCGATTGGATTGAATCTTCAGTTTTTTTCTATTGCTTGGGTGAGTTCTCTAAGTGTCTCTTCTCTCACTATCCATTCATATGTGAGTGTAACTATCCCGGATATTATGAAAGTTTTTCCAGCCAGTCCTAGCCATTCTTTTACAGAAACAAGACTGATGGAAATTTTGCGTATTCCGATGAAATCGTCCACCGATTCCGATTGATGTCGGCCAGTAAAGAGCGAAGCAGAACTGGTAAGATAATTATAAATCAACTGGACGAC
>Ga0315284_10008845_pt1 | contig 14375 bp, 15 predicted proteins | sample YL17G09_16_MG_FD_203696 | JGI IMG/M metagenome (GOLD analysis project Ga0315284, IMG submission 203696) | Sediment microbial communities from Yellowstone Lake, YNP, Wyoming, USA - YL17G09_16 | ecosystem: Environmental > Aquatic > Freshwater > Lake > Sediment | place: USA: Wyoming | collected... | reverse complement strand
CGCATCAGGCGGCGGGCTCGACCGACGGGCTGCGCTACGATGCGCCTCTGCGCGCCCGTAGCTCAGCGGACAGAGCATCTGACTTCGGACCATCCGGGCCACTGCGCAGCATCTCACGCTCACGGACCCGAGCGGAACGGACCCTGTTATCCGCTGGGATGGAGCGCGACGTGGAACCGTCCCCGCACGCCCGGTGCGCGTCCCATCCCGTCCTGGAGGACGGAGCGGGCGTCCCGCGCGGAGCCGGCGGAACCTGCGCACAGAGATGGACAAGCTCCATCTCGGGCGCTTTGTCGGACCCGCCGGCGAGGTCTCCCAGCGGACCGAGACGACCACCCGTCAGGCCGCCATCTTCAAGGCCACAGGTGTCGCCGAGCCGCCCCGCCACGTCCGGGTGGCCACGCCGCAGGCTGCACCATCCGCTGCCGGCTGATCTATCCCGCCCGCACGCGCCACGCGCGTCATAGGTACACGTTCACGCTCCAGCTGCGGAACCCCGGTGAAGAACCCGCTGAACTTGTAGACAACCTTGTGGGCCGCACTCGCGGTGCCGACCCCGCCGTCCTTGTCGGTCACCGTGACCGTGTACGAGCCGTAGGCGGCGTAGGCGCGGGCGGGCCCGGTGCACGTCGAGCCCGCGACGGTCCCGGATAGCGCGCCGGACCCGTCACCGTAGTCGACCGCGCACGTGTACGGGGTCCTTGTCCACCCACATCGTCCAGGCCGCGAGCTCGGCCATCGACGATCGGTGCGCGCCCTCGAGGAGATCTGCATCGGTGAGCCCTCGAGCGTCCATGCAGGTCCCGCACGCCCCGACGGGCACGGACTTCGCGACCAGGCCGCGGAGCACGCGTTCGACGTTGTGGTGGCCTTCCGGCGTCTTCTGGCCGAGTCAATCGGCGTTCGCAAGCCCGTTCGTTGCGAGCGCCTCACGCCTCCGCAATCCGGAAGCGCTCGAGCGTCGCGCGATCGAGTTCGACCCCAAGCCCCGCTTTGGTGGGTAGGGCGATGGTCCCGTCCGGCCGCAGCGCTGGCGTACCGATCGAGAGGTGCCGCCGCAGCGCCGATTCGGTCAACTGCTCGGGCAGGAATTCGATGAAAGGGCAGTCGGCCGCTACGGTCGCGAGCTGCACCGCTGCCGCCACGGAAATGCCGGTCTTCCAGAGATGGGGCACGATCGGCTTGCCGCGAGCTGCGGCCAGTTCTGCCACCCGCACCGCCTCCGTCAGACCGCCGACGCGCCCGATGTCGGGCTGGGCCACATCAGCTTTTCCGTGATCGAGCAACTCGTGGAATTCGTAGCGCGTCGACAACCACTCTCCTGCGGCGATGCGGATGCCGGTGTCGGCCTCGTGAAGGCGGGCGAGGCCTGCCATGTCGTCGGAGCGCAGCGGCGTCTCGACGAAGAACACATTCAGCCCGCTCCAATCGCGCAGGGTTCGGGCCGCGCGATCGACGTCGTCCCAAGCGTAGCCGACGTCCACCATCAAGGTCATCTCCGGCCCGACGGCGGCCCGGACGGCGGCGATCGTCTCGGTCATCCGCTCGTCCGGCTCATCAAGCGCGCCGTGCCGGTAGGGCCCCGAGTAGAGGAGCTCAAGCTTGGCCGCCCGGAAACCGAGGGCCTGAGCCCGCACCGTCCATTCGATGATCGTCTCGTGGAAGGCCGCATAGGAGGGCGCGGGCGGGAGGAGCGAGGCGTAGGGCACGATCGCCGCGCGAGCTGGCTCGCCAAGCAATTGCCACGTCGGTACACCCGCGGCCTTTCCCGCAATGTCCCACAGCGCCATGTCCACCGCGCCGATGGCATGTATGACTGCCCCACGGCGACCGTTCATGGCCGACCCCACGTAGAGCCGTTCCCACAGGCTCCGCGGATCGAGCGGGTCCGCCCCGATGAGCATCTCGCGCAAGCCGAGGCCCATCGTGTGTGTCCCTGGCGCCTCGACACACGCTCGACCGATCCATGGATTGACGTCGGCCTCACCGATTCCGCTGATCCCTTCGTCCGTGTGCACTTCGACGATGAAGCCGTCCTGCGCCGAACTGGTCGCAGACACATTGAAGTCATGCTCCAGGAGGACATGGCATTCGACGTCAGTGATCTTCATGCCTCGACCTGCTTCTCCGAAGCGAGCTGTCTGCCCAACAACGCATGGAGGAACCAGCGCAGTGGTGCGAGGAGGTGGCGTCGGCCGACGAGCCGACGCCACTCAGCGCACGACCCGCGCTGCGCCTCCGGACATCAAGTGCTCCACCTCGGCGAGCGTTGCCATGGAGGAATCGCCGGGTGTCGTCATCGCAAGTGCCCCGTGGGCCGCTCCATACTCCACGGCGGTCGCGACATCAAGGCCGGTGAGGAACGCGTAGATCAGACCCGACGCGAATGCGTCGCCCCCGCCGACGCGGTCGAGTATCTCCAGATCGCGCCGGTGCGTCGCCTCGTGGAGATGTCCGCCCGCCCAGCATATGGCGCCCCAGTCATTGCGGGTCGCGGTCCTGGCTGTCCTGAGCGTCGTGGCTACGACCCTGAGGTTCGGGAACACGGAGACGATCTCTTCGATCATCGGTCCGAACGCATTGGCGTCGATCTTGAGATACAGCGGGTCGGCGCCCTCAACCTGGAACCCGAGCGCCGAGGTGAAGTCCTCTTCGTTGCCGAGCATGACGTCGACGAAAGGGGCGAGCGCAGCGTTGACGCTGCGTGCGCGCTCGTGTCCGCCCATCGCCCCCCAGAGCGAAGCCCGATAGTTGAGGTCGTAGCTGACGACGACCCTATGTCGTCGGGCCGCCTCCATGGCCTCGCGGGCAACGGCTGGCGCCGTGTCGGACAGCGCGACGAAAACGCCACCGGTGTGAAACCAGCGCACCCCATCGTTTGCGAACAACGCTTCCCAATCGATTTGGCCAGGCCTGAGCTGAGATGCCGCCGTGTGCCCTCGGTCAGAGCACCCTAACCCGGCCCGAACCCCGAACCCGCGCTCGGTGAAGTTCAGGCCGTTCCGCACCGATCGCCCCACGCCGTCGTAGGGTACCCAGCGGATATGGGAAACGCCCACACCCCCCTGCAGGATGAGGTCCTCAACGAGGCGACCGACGGGGTTGTCGGCAAGCCCGGTCACGATCGAGGTCCGCATCCCAAAGGTGCGACGCAGACCGCGCGCCACGTTGTATTCGCCACCGCCCTCCCAAACACGAAAGCTCCGTGTCGTCGCAATCCGCCCTTCGCCTGGGTCGAGGCGCAACATCACTTCTCCGAGCGCAACGAGATCCCAGCGGCAGGAGTTCGAAGGCCTCACCTCAAGCATGACTTCAACCTCCCTAGGAATCAGCTGACCGCCGCCTCTTTCGGCCGCGCGGCGCGGACCAGCGCGACCGCGTCCGCAGCCAGGCGCCGAATGGCGTCGAAGTCGCCCGCCGCGATCAGGTCTTTCCTGACCATCCAACTTCCGCCGCAAGCGAAGACTGTCGGCAGTGCCAAGTAGTCGGCGAGGTTTGACGGGCCGATGCCACCGGTTGGGACATACCGCACTTCAGGGTAGGGCCCAGAAACCGCCTTCAGAAACGCGATGCCACCGGCGGCCTCCGCTGGGAAGAACTTGAGCACCCGGAGACCGCGCGAGACGGCCATCTCAATCTCGGTCGGCGTGCATACGCCGGGCAAGATGACGACGTCGTGCTCGGCCGCGTAGTCCACGACCCGGTGGTTGAAACCCGGCGACACGAGAAAGCTGGCGCCTGCGCCTAGCGCTTCTTCGGCCTGCTCGACTGTACGCACGGTACCTGCGCCAAGGAGAAGCTCCGGGCAATGCCGGTGCAGCACCGCAATCGCCTCGGCCGCCACACTCGTCCGGAAGGTTATCTCGGCACATGGAAGACCCGCATCTACTAGCGCCTCACCGAGGGAACGTGCCAGGGCGGCGTCCGGCATCTCGACAACGGGCAGCAGACCGGAGGATCGGATCCGCTCGAGCGTTTCCATGCCTACCTCGCTCTTGTGCCGCCCACCCCTCGACCCTGCACATCGGGCTGACCTCACTGGGGTAGGCACGGTGCGCGATCGATCCGAACCCGAGCGGTGCTCAGGCAACCTTGAATCGAGCGAGGGCCTGCGGATCCACGATGACCCCCAGGCCGGGCTCCGTTGGCAGCTCGATGATTCCGGCTCGGACGCGGGGGTGCGCGCTCGTGAGCGAATGCCTGATGGGCCGGTCGGAGAGTTCTTGTGGCAAGTACTCGATATAGGGGCAGTCAACCGACACTGCCGCGAAGTGAACCGCGGCAGCCGCAGAGATGTGGGACTTAACGCTGTGCGGGATGACTCGCCTCCCGAGAGACGCTGCGAGGCGGTCGACCGCAAGGGCTTCCGTAAGTCCTCCGACGCGGCCAATGTCAGGCTGAGCCACGTCGACCATGCCGTGTTCCAGCGCCTCGTGGAACTCCCAGCGCGTCGCAAGCCATTCACCGGTGGCGATGGGGATACCCGTGTTGGCCCGATGGAGCTCGGCGTAGCCGGCAACATCGTCTGACCTAAGCGGTGTCTCGATGAAGTAGACGTCCAGATCGCGCCACTGCTCCAGCGTCCGCGCGGCGCGCTCGGCGTCATCCCAAGCGTAGCCGACATCGACCATGAGGACCATCTCTGCGCCAACTGCGCTTCGGCAGGCCGCGACGATCTCCGTGATCCGCTCGTCAGGCTCGTCCAAACCCCCGTGGCGGTACGGTCCGTTGATCAAGGGTTCGAGCTTCACCGCTCGATAGCCAAGGTCTTGGGCACGGACCGTCCACTGGACCATCGTGTCCCGGAATCGCTCATAGCTCGGCGCTGGGGGCAACAGGGACGCGTAGGGCGTGACGAAGGCTCGTCGAGCGGGACCGAGGAGCTGGTACGTCGGTACACCCGCGGCCTTTCCCGCAATGTCCCACAGCGCCATGTCCACCGCGCCGATGGCATGTATGACTGCCCCACGGCGACCGTTCATGGCCGATCGCACGTACATCTCGTCCCAGATGGCCGCGGGGTCGAGCGGGTCAGCGCCGATCAGAAGATCGCGTAGGCAGCGTCCCATAGTGTGCGACCCTGGCGCTTCGATTGCCGTCCGCGCCAGCCATGGGTTGACGTCGCTCTCGCCAAACCCCGTGATGCCTGCATCGGTCCTGACCTCAACCACGAAGTCGTCCTGGCCGGAGATGGTTGAGCCGACATCGACGCTCGGTGAGACGAGGACGTGGCACAGAACCTCGGTGATCTTCATGTGGACCCTCACCTTCTCACGCCGACAGTTACCACCACTGATACGGGAGGGAAAGACGGCCGGTGCCGGCCATCCTGCCTTGATCGACGACGACTTTGCCCTCCTTGATGACTTGCCTCACTCGTCGAAGATGGGCGAGATCATCAAGTGGGTTGCCGTCCAGAACGACAAGATCCGCCAGCTTTCCGGGTTCAATCGTCCCGATCTGATCGTGTAGGCCGACCGCCCACGCCGCTGTCTTCGTCGCGGCAACCAGCGCCTGGTGCACCGAGACACCGAGTCCCTCGACCATGACGCGGATGCTGAGGTCGAACCGGTCGAACTCCGTGTACCGTGCGCCAGCGTCGCTGACAACGTTCATGACAACGCCGTCCTCGAACATCGCTCGGTTCTCGGCCAGTTCGACGCGAAGCTCTTCAAGACCCTCCTCACCCAGCTCGCCCGTCGCCTTACGTCGCATCAGCGACGCGCCGGTCATCCCGACGGACACCTTGGCTTCTGCGAGCGATCGCCCAAGGCTCGGGTCGTAGCGAGGGTCGCCATCCGGCCGCAACCAGAGACAATGGTCGATGGAGTCCACGCCAGCGACAACGCATCGTCGGACTGCCTCCTCGCTCAACGCGTGGGCGATAGTCCGTCGGCCAAGGCGGTGCGCCTCTGCCACGAAGACGGCGAGTTCTTCGACCGTATATTGGGGCGCGCGTGGGTTGCTGCCATGCGTCATCTGGCCGCCACTCGACATCACCTTGACGGAGTCGACTCCGCGTTCGATGTGGGCTCGCGTGCGAATGCGAACCGCCTCGGCCGTATCGGCGCGTCCACCGCGCATCCAGTAGAAGTGGCCGGCGGTGGTTGTCAGCGGCGGTCCAGACACGAGAAGGCGCGGTCCGACAACCCCGGACGCAATCAGGTCCCGGACTGCCAGGATCTCGAAGCTTGAGCCGGCGTCCCGCACAGTGGTCACCCCCGCGCTCAGGGCGAGCTGTGCGTGGTGGAGCGCCCGCAGTGTGAGCCGGCCGGCGGCCTTGTCGGCGTGGTACTGGCGGATTCCGCTCTCGTGGTCCGGCGTTGGCGACAGCTCAAGGTGCAGGTGGCTGTCGATGAGCCCCGGCAGCAGCGTTGTGCCAGGCATGTGCTGCAACGCCACGTCGTCGGCCGTCAGGTTGCCGATGCGATCGACCGCGATGATGCGCTCATTCTCGACGAGGACGCCGACTCCCCGCGACGGCTCGCTGCCGGTTCCGTCGATGAGCAGATCCGGAACGATCAGCGTTCTCAAATCGAACCTCCCGCCCTCCTCGAGCCCGCCTTCGCACGGGCCGCAACGCCTTGAACGCCGTCGCTGCGCGTTTGCCGGTCAACTCCGTCTCGGCGGGCTGCTCCGGCGCGTCCGGCTCGTGCCACGCCGCCTGCCGCCCCGGAAGGAACCCCTGGGAAACCGAGGTCCCCCGACAATTCCGCGCAGGCGGCGAGGAGGTCGGGGGCACACTGGGCAGCCTTCTCGGGCGTCATGGTTACGATCCATCCGGTGACGCTCATTGCCGCGATCACGGACCCGGAGGCGTCGAAGATCGGTGCGCCGACACAGCGGATGCCGGCCTCGTTCTCCTCGTTGTCGAACGCATATCCACGGTCGCGGACCGCGGCGATCTCGGCTCGGAGCGTCGGCTTGTCCATAATGGTTGCCTGAGTCAGGGGTAGGAGGCGGAGCCGCCGGAGCAGGCCCTCTTGGGCCGACGGCTCCGCGAATGCGAGCAGGGTCTTCCCGACGGCCGTCGAGTGAACGGACCCGCGGCTGCCGATCCGGGACCGCATGAGGACGGCCTGTGCCCCGTCGACCTTGTCGACGTACACGACGGAATCGGCCTCGAGGACGGCGAGGTGCACGGTCTCCCCCGTCTTGGCACTCAGGCGTCGCATGATCGGTCGAGCCGTTGCCCTCAGCTCGACCGATTCGAGGATCTGCGCCGCAATCCAAGCGAACTTCATACCGAGCCGATAGGCTGAGCCCTCCGGCTGCTGGCGGACGTAGCCCAGCTCGCGGAGTGTCGCGAGGAAGCGGTGAGTCGTCGCCTGATCGAGCTCGACATCACTCGCGATCTGCGACAAGGGGAGCCAAGAGCGGTTCGCGGCGAGATGCTCGATGATCGTAAAGGCTCGGACGACGGAGCGGTTTCTCATGTCGTGCTCGTCCCGCCCTCTGTGGGCTCATCTGGCCATCGGGCAGGCGACCCCAAGACTGCCGTAGCTGCCCCGACTGGTCGCCCTCACCGGCTGGACCCGTCTTATAGAGTGAAATCCAGCTTCATTATGTGCAAATAGACCGTGCCAGTCAACCTTCGTTCATCGTGACGAGTGCTCGCCTCCCGACGGCTATCAAGAGCAGGCCAGCGATCAGGCCGAAGGCAACGAGGGTCAGCCTCACGCCGATCTTGTCCGCCGCAAGACCCGCGATGATAGCTCCCACGACGTACATGAGCACAGAGACGAACTCGAGGGCGCCAAGGTACCGGCCGCGGTGCGCGGCGCCGCCATAGCCCTCAACAAGACACTGGGCGCTCGCGTTACGTTGGGCCCCTGCAGCCGCTCCGAGGAAGACGAGTGCGCCTGCCACCGGAAGCGTGCCAGCCGCCGCAAGGGCGACCGTCGCCGCGGCCGCGAGGAAGGCGGAGGACAGCAAAGCCCAACCGAGCCCAAGGCGGGCAGCCACCAGGCCCGCCGTCATCCCGCCCGCCAAGAGCCCCAAGCCGCTCGCCGCCGTCAACAGCCCCACGCCAGCGGGTCCTGCCCGCAGTTCGCCGCTGACGGCGGGCATCAACGGCAGATAGGCATACGTCAGGAGAGACCCAATCGCCACAATTGCCAAAGGCGCACGGATCGGTGGCGAGTCGAAGACGGGACGTGTTGCTCCCTGGTGCGCCGACTCCCGGGGCCTTGTCGGGCCGGCGGCCGGGAGGACGGCGGTCAGGAAGCAGCCGATCGCGAAACACGCCGATGCGACCGTGAACGCGAGGGGCAGCCCGCCCACCTGCACCGCACTCCCGCCGAACACGCCGCCCAGGATTCGGCCGGCGGCATACTGCACGATGCTCACTCCGAAGGCAGCGGGCAGGAATGCGCGAGGGATCACGGCCGCCAGGTACGCCTGTGACGGAACGACCCACAGGGCATACGCGAGGCCCAGGGCGCCCGTCGCCGCAAGCGCACCAACGTAGTCGAATGCCATGAATGCGGCGACGCACGCCGAGACTGCGGCTGCCAGGGCGGGCAGGAACTGGGCGAGAAGCATCAGGCCCCTTGATCCCGCACGGTCGGCGACGCCGCCAACGAACAGGACGAGCGCCAGCTCAGGCACCTGGATGAGCGCAGCGAGCAGTCCGACGGATGTGCTCGATCCCGTCACCTGGAGGGCGTGCCAATACACCGCAGTCTGGAAAACCCAGAGTCCCACTCCCCCGAGAGTGGCCGCGAGCAGGTATCGGCGAAACACGCCGAGGGCAAGCACACCGGCCACCGGTCGCCACGGGCTTTGGCGATCAGCAGGGACCCGACCCGGGCGCGGATGTGCGATCGGCAAGCTAGCCAGCGTCCATAGAGCTCAAGCCACCGCGGGTGCAGCGGGTCCGGACAACCTTCACGAGCAACGCGTCAAGCACCAGTCGAAGGTGCCGAGCCGTTCGGCCGTTCCTTCGGTCACGTGGAAGACCTCCTCGAGCCGCAGCCCGCCGGCACCTTCGAGGTAGACCCCTGGCTCGACGGCGATGACGTCTCCTGCCCGGATGCGTGCCGGGCTCCCCGGAACCAGGTAGGGGGCCTCCTGCGCCCGCAGTCCCGTACCGTGTCCCGTGTGGTGGACGAGCAGTCCGCTCAGGCCCGCCTCACGCAGAACCGCGCGGCATAAGCCGTCGAGGCGAGCCGCCTCAACGCCGGGCCTCAGTTCTGTCTGAACGGCTCGAAGGGCCCGCTCCAAGGCCAGGTGGGCCTTCTCCGCCCAGGCGGGCGCAGGATCGACCACGAAGCTGCGGCAGGAGTCGCCCACGTAGTGGTCGTGACGCGAGTACAGGTCGACGAACAGCGTGTCCCCGGCCCGACAAACGACACCGGTTGGGCGTGCTCCCGCTGCCTCGCCGTTGCGGCCCAGACCGATGTTGCCTGCATAACTGACCGCACTCTGGTGCGAGAGCGCCATCGCGTGCGCGCACCAGAGTGCGATCTCCAGGTCCGTCACTCCCGGTCTAAGGCCCGCGGCGACCGCCGAGAACGCCGAGTCGTTCGCGGCCAGGTTTCGGCGGATGATCGCGACCTCGTGTGGGCTCTTGGTTCGCACCAGATTCGAGAAGACCTGAGGACCGACGAGCGGCAGTACGTCGCCCGCGATGACCGCTGGGACGAGGTCCCCGTCAGCGGCGAGCCATCGACCCTGTCGCGGGCGCAACGATCTGAGGATTTCGCCGAGGCTCAGGGCATAACCGGAGATCCACGCAGTCGGTTCCTCCATCGAGGGATAGGTGGAAACTGACACCCAACCCGGCACAGCGGGCGTCGCGTCCGGCCACAGCAAACACACTCTCTGGTCTGTCACGACGACGGCGGCCTGGCGCTCGACCGGTGGCTCGGCCGACGTCAGATAGAAGACCAGGTGCGGCTGGATGGCGATAGCGCCCGCGGCACCGGCGGCGGCGAGGCTTGCGCGCAGGCGTTCTATGCGAGCGGCGAGCTCAGGTCCGGGCGTAGTCAAAGATACTCCGGAGTCCACATTGGCGCCGGGTCGGACTCCGGCGTTGTGCTGGATCATCGGGGCGGTGGGCCCGCGATCACTCCACCGTCGAGCACAAACAGGCTCCCCGCTGCAAAACTGGACGCCGGCGTGCACAACCACAGGATCGCCTCGGCGATCTCGTCGGGAGACCCGACTCGGCCGACGGGTGTGTTCGCCTCCTCCCGACACCGGCTCGCGGCCACCTCAGCAGGGGACTTGTACCGCCACATCATGTCGGTATCGACCGACCCCGGCAGGACGCAGTTCACGTGGATCCCGTACCTGGACCACTCGACTGCCATTGACCGCGTGAGTGCGACGATTCCCGCCTTGCTCGCGCAGTAGGCAGCGTAGCCGGGCGAGGACCAGACCGCCAGCACGGACGAGACATTCACAATGTGGCCGCCACCTCTGGCGATCATGTGCGGGACAACGGCCCTTCCGCACAAGAACGTCCCCTTCAGGTTCGTCGCGAGCACCTGATCCCAGTCGGCCTCGCTCGTATCAAGCAGGGGCTTCTTCGTGTCTATTGCCGCGTTGTTAACCAAGACGTCGATCCCGCCGAATGTCGTGACCGCTGCCGCAACCATCGCTTCGACATCGGCAGATGACGAGACATCGGTTCGCACGTAGAGGACTCGCTCACCGGTCTGGTCGATTTGGGCGGCCGCCTCTTGTCCGCGCTCAGGATTGCGGGCAGCGATCAAGACCCTGGCCCCGCGTCTCGCCATCAGCGACGCGACCGCCAGGCCGATCCCTTGGTTGCCACCCGTGACGACCGCGACCTTCCCGTCGAGAAGCACTGGATAGCGCCCTCCTCTTGCTGGTGGGGCAATGATTGCCGGAAATGGACGACCCGGTTCTCACCATGACGTGACGACGCCGAGCTGTTGGAGTAGGCCTAGCCGATCAAGCAGGCCCCATCGGTCGTGCAGCCGGCCGTCCACGATCCGCCAGATGGAGACCCAACGTATGGACACCTCCTTGCCGGTCGCGGGTACTCCGAGGATCTCCCCCGTGTGCCGCGCACGGAGCGTCCACTGCCCGGCCACCATGTCCCCGTCCGAGAGGATGTGATCATGCGTGAGCGTCCGGCCACTGAAGGCCGAAATCATCAGGGCGAAGGCTGTCTTCGTTGTCTGGGCACCGTGTCCGTCTTGCCCGAGACCGGGGTTGTGGTCGACGAAATCCTCTGCAACGATTTCGTCGAGCGTGTTTGGATCCCACTCGTTGTAGAGATCCATGAAGCGACGAATCAGCGTGCGGTTCTCTTCGTCTGACACGCGAATCTCCTGACTCCAGCTCGGCCTTAGGCGCGGGCAGCCACAGCATCGATCTCGATGCGAAGTCCGGAGGCCAGTCCAGCGACCGCCACCGTCGTCCGGACAGGAGGGTCAGCCGGGAAGGACTCTCGGTATGTCTCGTTGAACCGCGAGAAGTCGGCGAAGTCAACGAGAAACGCCGTGACCTTGACGACTGACCCCATGGTGAGACCGACATCTCGGAGCACGGCACCAAGGTTCGCCAAGCACTGCCTGGTCTGGTCTTCGATGCCCGGACCGGCGATCTGCCCGGTGTCGGGCCGGACGCCGACCTGGCCAGCCAGAAACACGAGGCCGTTCGCCTCGATGGCAACCGAGTAGACGCCTCCCGGCTTGAGTGCCGACGGAGTAGCCAGGACCTTCTTCATGCTTGCCTCCTGCGAGGGCTTTGGCCGACCCAGCGATGACGTGTGCAGACGCTGACGATCGGAGCCCCTATGCGGTCTTGAGTCTCCGTTCGAGCAATGAGAACATGCGGCCGAGAACGACGGTGATGATCACGTACACAACCGCGATGAACGTGTACACCTCGAACGGCCGGTATGTTCTTCCGACCACGGTCTGTGCGGCTCGCATAAGCTCGGTCACGCCCAAGACAGACAACAACGTTGCGTCCTTGACCATGCCGATGTAGCTGTTCGCGAGCGGTGGTATGACGATGCGCGTCGCCTGCGGAAGGACGATCGCGCGCAGAACCTGCAGCCGACTCAAGCCCAGCGTGTAGGCTGCCTCGCGCTGGCCGACGGGCACGGCCAGGATGCCCGCCCGGATCGTCTCGGCCAAGCCTCCAGCATACCAGAGGCCAAGTCCGAAGACACCGGCGATGAAGGCGGAGATCTGCACGTTCCAGGCGAGAGCGGGAACGTAGTAGACCCAAATGAGAAGGACGAGGATTGGCACCCCGCGGAAGAACTCGACGAACGCCGTCGCAGGAACGACGATCAGCGGGCTCCTCGTCGTCCTGGCGATGCCAACCACGATCGCGAAGAAGAGTGCGATTCCCTCCGCAACAAGCGAGACGATGAAGGTCATCGCAATCGACGCGGACAGGATGTCCCAGTTTCTCGCGATGACGCCCCAATCGAACGAGTAGCCGCTCATCGGTCTGGATCCCCGTGCTCGCGCAATCCCGCGTCCGGATCGGCCACGAACTCGCCAATGGCGCCCAGAAACTGGCGGGTTCTGGCCTCTCTTGGTGATTGCAGGACGTCGCGAGGGGTGCCTTGCTCGATGAATCGACCGCCATCCATGAAGATGAGCCGATTCCCCGCGCGCTCTGCAAACTCGAGTTCGTGCGTCACGACGATCATGGTCATGCCCTGATCGGCAAGGTCCTTCATCGTGGTCAGCACTTCCTGCACGAGTTCTCGGTCGAGTGCTGAGGTAGGCTCGTCGAAGAGCATCACCTTGGGCCGCATCCCAAGGGAGCGCGCGATGCCCAAGCGCTGCTGCTGGCCACCGGACAGTTTCGCGGGATACACGTTCTCCTTGTCCGTCAATCCGACCCGCTCGAGCTGGCGCCTGGCCTCTTCGCGCGCCGCGGCCTTGGGCATGTGCTTCACCATGGCCAGCGGCAGCTCGACGTTGCCGAGCGCGGTCTTGTGCGGGAAGAGGTTGAACTGCTGAAAGACGAAGCCGACGTCGCCTCGAAGCTCCCACGCGTGACGGACGAAGTGTCCGTCCACGGTCACGTCGCCGCTATCTCGCGGCTCGAGTCCAGCGATGCACCGCAGCAAGGTCGTCTTGCCCGACCCGCTCGGGCCAATAATGACCACCACCTCGCCAGACGTAACGTCGAGGTCCACGCCCCGTAGAACCTCAAGGTGCCCGAAGCGTTTGCGCAGGTTCCGCACGTGCACGACGACCCGCGGCTGAAAGTCGAAAGACGAGCCCTCCACACCGGCAGGCACTGCTGGCCCTCCAGGCGAACGTACAGGGAGCCCCGCGCCAATCCGCGGTGGTCCTGACGGGGGAATCGCCATTCGAACCAGACCGAGGGGCAGACCCGAGTCCTACCCCTCGATCGGTCGCGATGGCGCATCTGACAGGTGCCGAGACTACGGCGTGTTGCCTCGCTGAAGCATCAGTTCCTGAAGATCTGCCGAGGTGAAGGGCAGACCGACGTACTGCTCGTAGAGCGTCTTGTAGTCGCCTTCATTGATCAGGGTCATGATGAACGTGTCGATGTAGTTCTTGAATACCCAGTCGTTCTTTGGGACCGCAGAGTTGGACGGAATGTACCCAAGTCCCTGAACGCCGGTGAGGATCATCTTGACTTCGGGGTGGTCCTGAGCGTATTTGCCGCCGATGATGTTGTCTGTCGGCTTTGCGTGCGCTTTGTTGGCTTGAACGGCAAGCAGACAGTCCGTCGTGTTCGGAAGCTTCGTAACTTGAGCCTTCGGGAACCACTTCGCCACGGCAGTCTCCTCCAGCGTGTTCTGCTGGACACAGAATGTCGTATCCGGAGTGTTGAACTCCTCGATCTTCGTGCGGGTATCATTGGCACGGACGAGCAGGCCAAGAGAGAAGATCTGGTCGGGCTTCGCGAATGTAACCGCGAGCGTGCGCGCGGGCTTCGCGGTCATTGACGTCATCAACATGTCGCACTTACCCGACTGCAAGCCAGGCAGGACGCCGTCCCAGTTACTCTCGACCCATTCCAGCTTCACCTTGAGTTCCGACGCCATCTTGTCGGCGATGGCCCAAAGGAAGCCCGTAATCTGCCCGCTTTCGTCCTTGTAGAGGGCCGGCACCCATTCCGGGTCGGCGCAGATCCTCAGAACACCCGCGGCCTGCACCTTGTCAAGCTGGCTCGAGCCTTGCGGGCCGGAGCTCCCGGAGGGGCTGGGTGTTGACCCGCACGCCCCCAGGACCCCGACAAGGGCCGCGACGACCACCAACCGCCATCGCATCCGCATCCCTGTCCTCCCATGCCGCAGCGTCCCGGGGAACCCGCTCTTCCCGGGGAAACCCCCAAACACTCTGTCGCGCGGGTCCGGCTCGAGACGCGGCCATTCTGCATCAGGTGAGAGACCATTT
>Ga0315284_10008844_pt1 | contig 14375 bp, 18 predicted proteins | sample YL17G09_16_MG_FD_203696 | JGI IMG/M metagenome (GOLD analysis project Ga0315284, IMG submission 203696) | Sediment microbial communities from Yellowstone Lake, YNP, Wyoming, USA - YL17G09_16 | ecosystem: Environmental > Aquatic > Freshwater > Lake > Sediment | place: USA: Wyoming | collected... | reverse complement strand
ATCAGGAAAATATTGGTCAACCAATCTAGGTTTAATAACCATTTCAACTGACCAACCTTTATTCATTCTCTCAGGGAAAATGTCATAATCATATCCAAATAGTTTGTAGAATCCTTGATAGAAACCACCGTATAATTCGTGATACTTTCCAAAAGTTGGGTCTGTCTTACTAACAACCTCATATAAAGTTGTTTTTGGTATTCCCGAAAATCTATGATTTGTTTCGGTATAACCGGTAACTTGAAACATTTTTAATCTTCTATCAAAATGTAATCTATCAAATTTTAAACTATCATCGTATAAACCATTTGTAAAATAAATTGTTTCTCCTGACATTTTTGTAACTAATCCATTGTCAATACCAGTTAAACCAATATCACAAGCCGTTGATGATGAAAAACAAGTTAAATCTAAATTTTTTGGGTTATAGTAATTTTGGGATACAAAAACATTATTAGTGTTATAATTTTTATAGGTTAACGTTAAATCTTGCGCACTTAACGGATCACTAATATTAAAATTAATTGGTAAACGATCTCCATATGTTTGGGCAATTAAATACGGAGAAAAAATAACTTCTTGATTATAATCTCTTTCATCAGAAGTCAACGACATATCCATACTATCAGACTCAAGATTTATCCTGTACTTCTTATAAACATATTGATTAATATTTTGTTCCGCCATTCTTTTTATTAATAAATACCATAAATGAAAGTATTTATATTAAAAAAAGTTTATATGATTAACTTTAATACAGAATATTTCAAAAAACCGTATTATTTCTTTTTGAAAGACAAGGGAGATAAAATGTCCTTGTATTATTCAGTTTCGGAAAATTTAAACGAAGCCAAACAAATAGATAGTAAAATGGATTTTGATAAGTCACATGAAAAAAATATTAAAACTTTTATTAGTGTAATTTTATCTGAAGGTAAAAAAATGAGTACTGGTGAAATTACAGGTCGTTTAAATAAATATAAAGAAGGTTTAACTAAGGAATTTAAAGAAACAAAATTATTAATTAAAATTATTTTATCTTCTGCAAAACAATATCTAAAAGATAAAAATTTTGAAATATCAAAAGAAGATAAGGCCTTTATTAAAGATCAGTCGGGTGACATTGCAAAATTAATCCCATTAATTGTTCTACAACTATTACCAGGATCAACACTAGCAACACCATTTATTATTGAGTTAGGTAAAAAATTAGGAATTAAAATGAATAGTAAAATTCCTGAAAAATATAAAGAAAAAGAAAAAGAGAGTGAAGGTGAGTTGTCTGAATTTGTTGATTATGATGGATCATTATTAGGTTCTAATATACCAATGTTGGATCAACAAATGCACCCACACAAAACATTAGATCAAACAGTTAAAATGGCAAGGGCGAATCAATGGCCTTATTATAAACGTTATTATGGTGAATCTGAAGAGGATCAACCAGAAAAATTATTGGATGAGGTAGATCAATCTGAATCATTTGGATTTGAAGAAACTGAAGATGTGTCAACATATGATGAGGCGGATGAAATTTTCAAAGATGAGTTAGGTGTTGAGGATGATATGGAACGTGAAGAAAGAGTTAAACGTTTAGGTTTTGATAGAAACTTAGACAAACAACTTAAGAACGAAAAAAAGAGAGGAATGTGTAGAAATTGTTTTACTAAACGAAGATTGTCTGAGTTAGAAAAAGAAAAAATGACAAACCTTATTGATGAAATATTATTAAAGAAAAAGAAAAAATCTAATGATGTGGTTTCTAAAGATGAATCCGAAGATTCTCCTGTTAGTAAAATATTAATTAAGAATATTGAGTCAATTAAAAAAATTGCAGAAAAAGAAGGTATTAGTATTAATAAATTAATCAAACATTTAAAAGAAGGTGAATAAAAATTTATACGGCAAATTGATTTCATTACCGAAAGAAATTACCGAATACTTGGGTAAGTGTTTCGATTATGTACCTAATTCAGATCCATCTATTGAAGGTCATAAACGTAATATTGATTTGAGAGATAAAGGTCATGTGACTTACCAACAATTAGGTAGAATGAAAAATTGGTTTGATAATTATGATGGTGACGGTACTGACGCACCGTTTATATTGAATGGTGGGGAATACTTAAAAAATTGGACTAATGATACGATCACTCAATTAAGAAAGGGTGATGAACAAAATACTGAAATACATAAAGATTATATGCCATCTGACGTTAATCAAGATTTAATTGATGACATGGGTTGGTTGGCAGATATGAATAGACCATCAAAAGAACATAGTTCAGTTAATGATGATTTAAAAATAACAGAAGCCCTAAAAAGGATAAACGACATAATGAAAAAAATAATATAATATGGCAACAAGTGAAAGATTAGATTTTAGTCAACCTAATAATGAGTTAGGACAAATCGCTGAACAACAAAGACAAAAGTTAATCCCAAAAAACGATTACAAGTCGGTTAACCCTTATTCCTCAACTAACAAAGATGCAATATCTGATGGTGATGAATTTGGTAAAGGAACAGGAATATTCTTAGATACTGCCAATGGTGGATCATCTGTGGATACCATTGAACGTATTAGCGAGATAAAAATTAATGAATACCAAAAAAACAAACCTTACACAACACCGTCAGCTTAATGAAACTTTACAATACATTAAAAGGTCTTATTGTTGAAGTAGCGTCAATTGAATCAGTCGTTGGTGCTATTAAGAAAAGAAGGCGCGTTGTAATTTTTTATAATGGTGATGAGCCAGGAGGGAATGGTTTAAGAACGATTGAACCTGTGTGTTTTGGTTATAGTAAAAGAGGAAACCCCGTATTACGAGCTTGGGACATGGAAGGTGCTTCCCACAGAGCGTATTTAGGTGAAAAACCTTTACCAAGTTGGAGAATGTTTAGATTAGATAAACTACAATTTATTAGACCAACGGCAGAAACATTTAATGAACCAAGACCTAATTATAATCCTAACGGAGATAAAAGTATGACTAAAGTTATTATTAACGCAGTCTTTGATAACACTGAAGAAAATTTAGCTTAATATGAATTCAGAACAAGATTTAATGCAAAAATTAATGATCTCAAAAAAGATCATGGAAAAACACAATGAGATGGGTAGAAATGGCATCCAATCATCAGGAGGAATGTCATCACCAATGGTTGAGGACTATCAACCTATCCAAGCAACTTATAATTTACCTCAAGAATTTTTATCGGAACAAGAAGTTGCAAAACCAATTAACAATGGACCAATGACATCTGATAGAATTTTAGGGTCTAAATTACCTGATGAAATTAAAAAATTAATGATGGAACACCCAATTCAACAACCTACAATGGGCGCCGCAACTAGTACGTTATCGAACGAATTAGTTGAGAAAGCAAGTAGGCTAATGAATATGAATTCAAAGGGAGAATTATTGGAAAACAAACAACCGCAAAAAAAACAACAACCACAACAATCTAACGTTGGTGTTGACGCAAATGTAATTAGAGACATTGTTAGAGAAACAGTACAAGATGTTCTTAGAGAAAATGGGTTATTAACTGAATCCGAAACTAAGAGTAATGAAGTTTTTAAATTTAGAGTTGGTCAACATATTTTTGAAGGTAAGTTAATTAGAGTCAAAAAAATAGCAAAATAATATAATTTAGAATATAAAAGGAACCTCAATCGATGATTGGGGTTTTTTATTTATTAGTATTTTACCTTTTGATACAACCTATAATATTTATAGGGAAACAATTATGGGATCAAAATTAACATTAGATGAAAATTATATTATAAATGAATATAAAAAAGGTAAAAGCTCATTAATAATATCAAAATATCTTGGTATTTCTAAACCAATTATTTTAAATATTTTAAATAAACATAATGTCGTTAGAAAACGAGATAGATGCTCATCGTTAAATATTATTAAAACAAATGATAAACATATTGCAATAAGGATTTGTCCCAAATGTAAAGATAAGGTGAAAGTTTCATCTAATAACTCATCCACCACTTGTAGAAATTATTATAAAATAGTTGAGAAAGGATCCTTATGTCGGAAATGTAGTTTAGAATTACAAAAAGGAATATATAACCCATTCTACGGTAAAAAACACACTAAAGAAACTTTAAAAAAAATATCCGAAAAAATATCAAATAATCCCCCAAAACAAGGATCAGTTTCTAATAAAGAAAAAAAACTTTTAACTGAATTAAAAAAAATGAAACAAAACCCTAAAGGATCATTTTCTGTGGGTAGATATGTTTGTGATATTTACATTGAAAAATATAATTTAATTATAGAGTTTAATGGTGATTATTGGCATTGCAACCCATTAAAATACAATGGTGATTATTTTCATCCCCATAAAAAAAAGACGGCAAAAGATATTTGGAATGAAGATAAAATTAGAGTTGATAAAATCAAAGAATATGGTTATACTTTAGAAGTAATATGGGAAAGTGACTTTTATGATCTTACCTATTTAAAAAAAATTATAAATAAATATGAAAGAAAAAATTAAAGTATTGTGTCTCCCCTCAGATGCGTCTGGCGTAGGAAAGTTCAGATCTGTAGACCCCCACGTAAAATTACAAAATCTATACCCTAACGACTTTCACGTTGATATTGATTACACACCTAAAATTCAAGATGACAACTATTGGAAAAAATACCAAATAGTTCATTTCCACCGTAGTATTGGGCAAGACTATGATTCATGTCCAATGTTAATTGAAAAATTAAAAGGAATGGGTATCATTGTTATTGGAGACATTGATGATTATTGGTTACCAACAAAGGAACATCCTATTCATCAGTTAATTATGCAAAATAAATTACATGAAAAGATCATTAAGAATTTAAAGGTTTGTTCATATGTTATTACAACAACAGAAATTTTTGCGGATGAAATACGTAAATTTAATAAGAACGTAGTTGTGTTACCAAATGCAATTGACCCTAATGAAGGACAATTTAAGGAACCAACATTATCTTCGGATAAAATCAGAGTTGGTTGGTTGGGGGGATCTTCCCATTTACACGATTTAAAATTAATGGATGGTACAGTTTCTAAATTATCTTCATTACAAGATAAGTTACAATTTTATGTTTGTGGATTTGACACTCGTGGTCATGTTACAGAAATAAATCAACAAACGGGTGAAAAAACTCAAAGACCAATTAAACCTGAAGAAACAGTTTGGTTAAAGTATGAGAAAATATTCACTAACGATTATAAAATTATTACACCAAAGTACAAAGAATTTTTAAATAAATTTGAGGATACAGAATATCTTGGTGCGGAAAATGAAAATTACGTCAGAGTATGGACAAAACCTGTAACATCTTACGCTAAAAATTATTCTAAATTTGATATTTCATTAGCACCAATTCAAAATCACATCTTTAATAGAATGAAATCTCAATTGAAAGTTATTGAGGCAGGATTTTACAAAAAAGCATTAATTGCGTCAAACGTTGGTCCATATACTATTGATTTGAAACACGCACTTAAAAATGGTGAATTTACTGATGGGAACGCTTTATTAGTGGACAATGCAAGAAACCATAGTGATTGGGCAAAAAATATTAAGAAGTTAGTTGACAATCCAAATATGATTGTTGATCTTGGTGAAAGACTATATGAAACTGTGAAAGACAAATATGATCTTAATCAAGTCACTAAAACAAGATCAGAATTTTACAAATCTTTAATTAAATAATATGGATAACAAAAAAGGAATTATAGGTTTTACCGCAGGTAACTTTGATTTGTTACATCCGGGTTATATCTACACATTTGAGACGGCAAAAGAACACTGTGATTATTTTATGGTCTTTCTTCAAAGGGATCCATCTGAGACACGTTTTACTAAATATAAACCTGTCATCCCATTATACGAAAGATACAAAACATTAATGTCAATAAAATATATTGATGAGGTTGTTACGTATCAGACTGAGGATGAACTATTAAAATTAATTGAATTTTATAAACCTGATGTGAGAATTTTAGGTGATGACTATATCGGGAAACGATTCACTGGGGATCATATACCAATGGAAATTATTTACACTACAAGATCACATAATTGGTCAACAACAAAAATTAAAGACTTAATTACAATACAAACTATAAAACAAAATCCTGAAATTATTAAACAAACTGAACTATGATTAATATCCCAATTACAAAAATTTTATTCCTCGACATTGAGACTGTGGGAATAACAAAAGATTATCAAACTTGTGTAAAAGAATACCCAAGAGTTGCCGAACAATTTGTGAAATATATTGATTGGTTTCACAAAAGATTTCCTGAGGACTCACAATCATCTTTGGATGAAATTTTCACAAGAAGAACCGCATTAGTTCCTGAGTTTGCAAAAATAGTTTGTGCTAGTGTTGCATTTGTTATGGACAACAATGAAGTTAAAAAACAAACATTTTCAAATGATAATGAGGGTGAACTATTAAAAGATTTACAAACGTTATTAAATCGTTGTGGTAAATTAGATTTTTACTTATGTGGTCATAATTTAAAGAATTTTGACATTCCAATGATTGCAAAACGAATGATCATTAATGGATTAAAACCTTCCTCAATTCTACCGTCATATGATACAAAACCTTGGGAAGTTAAGGCAATTGACACAAAGGATGTTTGGCAATACGGAGCATATACCGCAATTGGATCGTTAGATTTAATGTGTTCTTGTTTGGATATCCCAACACCAAAGGGTGGTGATGTTACTGGTGACAAGGTTCATGATTGTTATTGGAACAAAGGTATGTTAAAAGAAATTGGTGAGTACTGTGAGAGAGATGTTGATGTATTGATTGACGCAATCATTAAATTAAAACAATTAAAATAATGGAAGATATTAATAAATTGATAAAACAGTTAGAAGAATTGGATGCAATGTTTGGTGAAGATATGAATGAAATGAACTATGAAGAAATAATAGATAAACATGGTTTAGATCTTTTTGAACTTGAGAAAGAAATGGAGAGTTACCAACCAACAATGAAATTAGAATTCTCATCAAAAAAATACGATCCCAATTTTGCATACCCTACCGATTCAGGTATGGATTTATATTCAATGGAAACATTAACTATTGATCCATTTGGTAGAATATTATTACCAACAGGGGTTCATTTTGATGTTCCTGAAAATTACGAAATTCAGATTAGATCAAAGAGTGGATTAGCACTTAATCAAGGTTTAATGGTGTTAAACTCACCAGGAACCGTAGATCAAGGATATACAGGTGAAATTAAAGTAATATTATTTAACACAACAAATAGTTCTGTTGAAATAAAAGAAGGTCAAAAAATTGCTCAGGCGGTTGTATGTCCTGTAGTATGTGGAAAATGGTTAGACTTAATTAAAGTTAACACAATAAAAAATAAAGACAGGTCCAATAATGGATTTGGGTCAACAGGTATATAATTAATAATAAAAAAATGAAAATATCAATTATTTCTCAGTTTAGAGATGAGGCAAAATATTTAAAGGAATGGATTGAATTCCATTTACTTGTAGGTGTGGATGATTTTTATCTAACAAACCATTTAAGCGTTGATAACTATCTTGAAGTGTTACAACCTTACATTGATAAAGGTATTGTAAAAATTACAGATTTATTAATTGATACAAATACCGGTGAAGATAGTTTTAAAAACGAGCAACTGTTAGTTGGTCATTCAATGCCTATCGTTAACAGACATATTAACGAATCTGATTCAGATTGGATTATTTATTTAAATGTGGATGAGTTTTTGTATCCGACAAAAGAAAATAATATAAAGGATGCTATTAATAAATTTGAATCAAACGTTGGTCAAATTGGGGTAAATTGGAGGTTAATGGGAAATTCAAATTATAGGCTTAAAGATAATGAATTGATTACCGAAAAATTAACAAAATGTAAATTTAAAAACCATACTTATTTATCGGAATCATTTGATAATCAAAGACACACCAAGTCATTAATAAAAAAAGAATCTTTTATTAATTTACCATCCGTACACTATGGGTTAATAAAACAAAATTATCTTCATGTGGACGCTTTAGGTGACCCAAACAACATTGATTCGGTTAAATATAGAACTAAGATTCAAGTAATAGATAATTTAGTGATTAATCATTATCAGTTTAGAGATTTGGAATATACCGAAGCTAAAATCAATATGTATAAGTCATGGGGTAGAAAATATGATGATGAAGACGCATATAAAAATCTACATAACGATGAGAACAACTTTGAAATATATAGATTTTTACCAAAATTAAAAGAGAATATGTTAAGATCGTAAATATGATAACAATAATATACTCAACACATAAGGATCAAGAATATAATAACAAATTTAAACAACATTTGTTACAAACGGTAGGATTAAACGATGTACAAATTTTAGAATTTGTTAATCATAACCAATATTCTCTTTCTCAAGTTTATAATAGTGGTGTCACACAATCAATCTATGATATTGTCGTATGTTGTCACAACGACATTAAACTTGAAAAGAATTGGGGTAAAAAATTATTAGAGGATTATTCTAATAACCCCGAATTCGGTATAATTGGAAAAGCCGGTTCTTGTTATTTTCCTGAGTCAGGAGTTTATTGGGAAAAAATGTTTCAAACTATGGTAGGTCAAGTTTATCATCATCCTGATGGTGAAAAAAAATGGTTAAATAAATATTCACCCAAATTACCATTTTTAATTCCTGTTGTTACAATTGATGGTTTATTTATGTCATTTGATAAGACAAAATGTAAACATTTTTTTGATGAATCAATTGGAAAATTCCATTTTTACGATCATTTATTTTGTATTCCAAATTATTTAGATGGAGTTAAAATCGGAGTTACCTCATCGTTTGAAATTACTCACCAATCTATTGGTCAACCAAATCAAGAATTTTGGGAGAGTAAAGTAAAATTTGTGGAGAAATGGGGTAAAAAATTACCACTAGATCTAAAACCATCATTTGTTTACGCTCCTGAAATAAAAAGAAAACAGTTCAAAAAATTTGATAAGGTCGCAATTATAATCCCAACCAAAGGTAAGGTTGAGATGTTAAAGGAGTGTGTGGATTCTTTTCACGAATTTTGTGATAAAGATAAGTACGATATTTTTGTTGCAGATACAGGATCGACTGACGAGGAAAAAAATTGGATTAAAGAAAACATTAATAATATAACTTTAATTGAGTATAACTATTATAATTTTGCAAAAATAAATAATAATGTTGTAAAAAATTTACCTAACAATGGTTATGATTTTTTATTGTTTTCAAACAATGATATTAAAATATTAAATGATGTTATTAGTGGTATGTTATCTGTTTTTGATTCTAACAATCTTGTTGGTACAGTTGGGGGTAGACTGCATTTTGAGGATAATACAATCCAACATGATGGAGTATATATGTATATAAAACAATCAAACAACTCAATAGGGGCTGGACATATAAACCTCAAAAATTATTATAATTATTCAAACAACACTAAAGAAGTTTTTGGCAATACAGGTGGGTTAATGATGATTAGAAAATCTATTTTTGAAAAAAACAATATGTTTAATGAAAATTATATTTCATGTTTTGAAGACGTTGAATTAAATCTTGTGATGGTATCGAATGGTTTAAAAAATTACTTATGTGGGGAATGCGTTGCGTATCACTATGAATCTAAAACAAGGAATGAAGATCCTAAAAATTTAGAAAAATTAAACTATGATTACAGATCAAATTTATTACCAATGGTTATAAAAAATTTAGATAAAATAAAACATAGAATGGTAGTTTTGTAATAAACATACTATTATTGTTTTAGGGAAAAAATAAAATATGAGAATAACGGCATTACTCCTTAATTGGAAACGTCAAGAAAATATACTTAAGGTGATCCAATCAATAAAAGATCAATCAGTTGATATTGATATTTGGTTATGGAACAATAATCCTGAAGATAAAACATCTTATGACGTTGACGTTCAGGTTAACTCATCAAGTAATTTTAAATGTTGGCCAAGGTGGTTAATCGGGTCAATGGTTGATGATGGTTATATTTTTACATTGGATGATGACATTATGTTTGATAGATCAGATGTTATTGAAAACTGTGTTAAAATATATAAGGAACTCCCAAAAAAACTTTTTCCAATCATTGGTTATTCAGGAGTAATTTTAAATGAATCTAAAGATTATTGGAAATCAATCCACATAAATAAACCAAATGAAAGAAAAGACGTTAAGGTAGATATCATTAAAGGTAGGTTTATGTTTATGAATAAAAATATTCTTAATAGAGTTTTATTAGAGAATGAACCAACTTGTGAGGATATCAAAATCTCATCTTATTCTAAATACAAAATTTTACCGTCAGTTATCCAAAATGGTTTAATTAATTTGGATGAGGGGTTGGAAGCTTTGCATGCAAGTATAGAACAAAGAGATAAAAGAACTGTTGCGGTTAAAAAATATTTTTGATCTTGAGTTAACATATTCCAATTACAACCACTAATTGTTTATTATTTTTAAGTTGGTTTTATATTTAAGGTAAATAAAAAACTTATGGCAATTAGAAAAAAAACAACTTTAAAAGACGAAACAACACCAACAACCCAACCACAAATTTCAAGAAAGGAGTTAATTAACTCTGTAATCAAAAGAAAACAAAAAAGTAAATTTTTATCTGATAATCAAAAAGATTATTATGATATTTTGATTAATAATCAGATTACAATTTGTTCAGGTCCGGCGGGTGTGGGTAAAAGTTACATTTCAATGAAAGCGGCGGTAGATTTGTTAATTGATCCGAATAATTCATATGAAAAAATTATCATTGTTAGGCCTGCAGTTGAGGCTGAGGAAAAATTAGGGTCTCTTCCTGGAAATTTGGAAGAAAAGTTGGATCCATATATTTTCCCATCTTATTACTTACTTAATAAAATAATTGGTAAAGAAGCGAGAGAAAAATTAAAAGAGTACGAAGTAATCGAAGTATTTGCATTAGCCTACATGAGAGGAATGAATATTGACAATTCAATTTTAATTTTTGAGGAAGGTCAGAACGCAACTCCTAATCAAATGAAATTATTATTAACTAGAATTGGATACAATAGTAAATTCTTTATATCGGGTGATTTAGAACAAACAGATAGGTATAAAGACAAAAAACAATCAGGTCTGTATGATGCATTACAAAGATTTAGTGGTATACCAGATATTGGTATTTATGATTTTAAAAATGCTAAAAATGTTAGAAACCCATTAATCAGTAAAATATTAGTTAAGTACGATGACGAAAATAGGGATTGAGATTAATGGTGTTTTAAGAGACACTATTAGTAAATTTACTGAATTATATGAAAAACATTTAGTTGATAGTCATTTTAATGAGTCGACGGATAAAACATATGAAATTGAATTTTCAGGTGATACAGATGAGGTAATTGAACTTAATGAAAATATAGAGGTTAATAATTTTGAATATAAAATTTTAAGTCCTGTCACATCATTAAATTTAGGTTCTCATTTTTCATTTCCATCTAAAGATGATTTATATTCATTTATGTATGAAGAATATACAATGGAGTTATTTGGTCATGCACCATCAACAGAGATGTTATCATTTAACATATTAAATGATATTTACTATAACTTGAGAGATACATATGACTTAATGATTGTTTCTGATGAAATAGGTAGATCAAAACCATCGTCACTTTTTTTCTTGTCTAAATTTGGTTGTTTAGTGGAAAAAGTATTTTTTTATAGTGAAATAACAAAAAATAATATGTTAGATGAGGTAGACATTTTACTTACGGCTAATCCTGACTTACTATTAAATAAACCCAATAATAAAATAATAATAAAATTTATTACGGATTACAATAAAAACATCAAATCAGATTACGAAATTTCTTCTTTATCTGATTTGGAATTAACAATTAAAAAAATAGAAGAGAATGTTTAATGTGTTTGGTGAAAACTATTATATTGATTTAGATAAAATAGAGGACTTTGTCCAGTATAGTGGTACAAGTGGTGAAACTCAAATCCACGTAGTAAAATATGAGTCAGTTAAAGCAATGGTTGACACAATTTTAACTGAAATAGGAGAAGTAGATGAAAATTTAGGTATGAAAAATAATGAGGTTACTATTCCTTTTAAAATTGCTTTTAACACACTTTTAATGAAAAAAATAATAAATAAAATATAAAACATGAACCAAGAACAAATTTTAAAACTAGAAGAATCCATTCACAAAATGAGGGATAAGAAGTCAAGAATTTATTTTATAGTACAAGACACTAAAGGAAATGCAAAAGCGTCAATACGCTACATTTACGAAATGGCTATGTCACTAAAAAATAACGGATTTAATTCCATAATACTACATGAAACTCCGGAATATTTTGGTGTAACGGATTGGTTAGGTGAAGAATATATGACCAAGTTAGAACATAGATCTATTGAGGGTACAAATTTAGAAATATCCCCTGAGGATCTTATTGTTATACCTGAAATTTACGGATTCATAATGGATCAAATAACTAAATTACCTTGTGGTAAAATTGTATTGTCACAATCATATGATTACATTTTTGAGACATTACAACCTGGTCAAACATGGAGTCAACTTGGGTTTAACAAATGTATAACAACATCTGAGAAACAAAAAGAATACATCTCATCAACAATGAGAAGTGTATCTATTGATGTTATTGAACCAACCATTTCAGAAGTATTTGAAAAACAAAAATTCCCACCTAAAACAATTATTGGTGTACACACAAGAGATCACAGAGATACGGTAAATTTAATTAAAACTTTTTATACTAAATTTCCTCAATACAGATGGATTACATTTAGAGATTTAAGAGGTCTATCACAAGTTGAGTTTACAAATGCAATGAAAGAAAGTTTCGCATCAGTATGGATTGATAGTATTAGTTCGTTTGGTACGTTCCCACTTGAATCTATGAAAATGGGGGTTCCTGTAATTGGATTGGTACCTAACATAACACCAGAATGGATGAACGAAGATAATGGTATATGGATTAATAATCAAAACATGATTGTAGATGTAATTGCCGACTTCATTCAAAATTGGTTAGAGGATAACATAAATCCTAAAATGTATGATGAAATGGATTTAACTATTAATAAACTTTCCACAAAAGAAAAGTTTGAGTCAGAAGTCATCGAATTATTTTCAAAAATGATCGATACAAGAGCTGATTCTTTTGAGGCACAATTATCTAAATTTGAAATAACTGAATAACATGGAAAATAACAAAACTATCTCGGTAATATTACCAATTAAAACTGCTAGGTCCGCAGACTTTGAGGACTTCTTTGACAGGTGTATCAAATCAATTAAAAACCAAGGCGAAACTGTAAGTGAATTAGTTATCGTTTATTGTGATGATTCTCTTTTGGAGACACAAATTAAGTCCTATGATTTTGATGGATTAAACGTCAAATTTGATGTTTGGACTGAAGAACCTAATTTTGCAAACCAAGTTAATCGAGGAGTTGAAATATCAACATCCAATTGGGTTTCATTAGTTGAGTTTGATGATGAGTACTCAAACATATGGTTTAAAAACTCTCAAAAGTATATGGATATTTATCCTGAAATTGATGCGTTTTTACCAATCGTTGTTGATGTTAATGATAAAGGGGTATTTGTTGGGTTTACAAATGAAGCAACATTTGCGGCAAACTTCACACAAGAACTTGGTTATTTAACCAACGAAACATTACAAATGTATCAAAATTTCCAAATCGCCGGAATGGTCATTAAAAAAGAAACATTTTTAGAATATGGTAAATTTAAATCTAACATTAAATTAACATTTGGTTATGAGTTCTTTTTACGTATGACTCATGCATCAATTAAATTTATGACCATCCCTAAAATTGGATACAAACATATGAACTTAAGAGAAGGGTCTATTTTTTGGAATTACAAAAATGGTGAGAATAGATTGAGTGAAGATGAGGCTAAATTTTGGATTGAGTCGGCAAAAAAAGAATATTTCTATATTGTACAAAGGGACATAAAATATGAACCACAAGAAGTTTGATGTCCGAAAATGGTAATTTATCGAACGAAGAGAATGAAAAGAAAAAGAAGGGAAGAAAACCAACAGTAAATAATTATTTTGACGTAAGAGAAGAAGATGCGGTTAGGGCCTACCTAATCGCAGAAACTTTTGATGAAAAGAATAAAATTTATAATGAGTTTTTAAAACACCCCTTAGATAAAATGATATCGTCAATTATTAGACGATATAAATTATACAGAAGAGACATGGACTTTGAGGAGATCCACATGGATA
>Ga0315284_10008842_pt1 | contig 14376 bp, 9 predicted proteins | sample YL17G09_16_MG_FD_203696 | JGI IMG/M metagenome (GOLD analysis project Ga0315284, IMG submission 203696) | Sediment microbial communities from Yellowstone Lake, YNP, Wyoming, USA - YL17G09_16 | ecosystem: Environmental > Aquatic > Freshwater > Lake > Sediment | place: USA: Wyoming | collected... | reverse complement strand
GCAATGCTTTACGGTAAAGAATGGCTGAAAACGTCCAGCTTATAGCAGCGCCCAAAGCAGCAAGCTCGCCAATCATTCTTTTCACACAGGTTTCTGTCAAGGATTCTGTTTGAAGGTGTTAAATATCAAACGTTAAACCAAACCTAATTATTACAATAATTCCTATATATCACGCTGTGCATCGTGTTACATGGGAATGTAAAATGAACGAGCAAATCAAGGAAGGAAACGTTCTTGAAGTGTGGGCGCCAAAATATCCCGAAGTCACTCAATGGCTTTCGCACGTTCAAAAAAAGGCGAAGACGGCCTATTATTTCTATCGCTTCTGTCAATGGGCGAACAAGACGCCTACTGAATTATTGGCGTTGAAGAAAGATCCTGCAAGCAAGGAAGCCGAGAAACTGCTTAACGTTTTTGTTGCTACCGATCTTGAAACCTTGCACATGACTCACGCCATCAAGTTTCTGGCTATTCAGCAAGTCAGGAGTTTCTTCAAGTGGAACATGTTTGACCTTGCAAAAATAGCGGGACAAATGACCTTTGAGAAAAAGAAGCAATACAACAAGATATCGAAGGAAGGTTTACGGCGCATCTGGAACAACGCTTACAACCCGCGTGACCGGGCGCTAATCACTTTCGTATGCTCAACCGCTATCGCCAAAGAAACGCTTTCCAGAATCCAATGGAAACACCTGGAAGAGAATTGGGAAAAGGTTGATCTGCCTTGCATCAATCTCCCCTCAACCATGATTAAAGGGCACGGCATAGGCAAATACAAGAACGTGCGACAGATCACGTTCCTGACGCCTGAAGCGAAGCGTGACCTTATCAACTACAAGGAATGGCTTGTCAGCGCGAAGAAATACAACGTGACGCTTGAAGACAACATCTTCCGCGAAACCTATGCCCCTTGCAGACCGATATCCTATGCTTCGTTAGGGTATCTGGTATGGACGATGTCGCAGCGTGCAGGTGTCCCGTTTTCGTGGCATGACGCTCGAAGATGGGTGAACACAGCATTGGAGCAAACCGGCATTTCGCTGAATTGGGCAAGGAAAATTAGAGGACGCATGGTGAGAGGCGAAGAATCACCTTATTCGCAGCCTGCAATCGACCAGCTACGAGAAAAGTTCCGTGAAGCCGTTCCGCTGTTAGAGTTTACGACTGAAACACCTACGCTTCCTAAAGACGTTCAGGACAAGCTTGCAGCATTAGAAGCTGAACAGAAAAGAATCAAAGCAGAATACGGAATATACCGCGAAAGAAGACGTAAGCCCAAGAAACGCAAAACCGAAACCGACGGTGGCGACTGTATTAACGGTCATTGTCAGCGAATCGCGAGCGAAGACGAACTGCCTCAATTGTTGGGTGACGGTTGGACGTTTGTAGCCACGCTGCGATCAGGCAGGGTCGTTGTAAGCAACGAAACTCCATAACCTTCTTTTTTTTGTGTGTACGCGAAGTTTTCGGTTGGACGCGCTTTTTTCAGAGGGTCTTGACAAAGTGCATACGAGCTAATGTCACCCAGATAGCAGTATAGCATATAGCATACTGGTTCAAAAAGGGGAGATTTTATGAGGGCATGGTAATCGATGCTGCGACAGACGGGAAGTCGGGAGTCCGAAAAGGGGAATCTGATTTGCAAAACGTTTCCGATTGGAAATCGTTTTCGTGGCATCCCGACTTCCCATCTGTCACGTTTCAAACATCCAAACAAAACATACTTCCTGACGCAGCGCCACGAACAGGAATCCACTCGCAAATCGAATCTGGATTGGAAACCCTGTTTGTAGGACTGCGCGCGGAAGTGTATCCCCTTATCCTATGAGCGCATCCGCGAATCCCGCGTCGAACAGGAGTTCCAGTCCGAAATCGATTTGCGTGTCGGACTCCTGTTCGCGGCAGGATATGAGGATGCGACGGTTATGGAACGGATAACGACAGTCGGGAAGTTGGGATCCGACGAACGCGAAAAAAGGGGTTGTAGTATGTTTACGTTTACATCTTACCTGGGTTCCATTGAGGCGCGTTCTTTAACTGTTCGCAATAGGCTACCATCCTGTCTTTCCAATCTAACGGACGGTTAGCGGGCCTCGGTTTTAAGAGGTCAAGAACTTCAAATACCAGTCGTATGGTTTCAAAAAACGCCGACTTCTTAATTCCAGAATTGGCGGCAATCTTACTTAGGAATACACGTACTCTTCCCTTTGCCTGTAAAACCCACGTCCTTCCTTCTTTCCATCCATGCCATTTTCCAGCAGCTTCAACGGATGACATTTTTACTCTAACCTCAAGATAATATTCTTGATGCCGACTGTGAGAAATATGGATTCTGATAGGATGCTGCACCCATTCTTGAACGTCGGTTTCTGTCGCACGTGCAATGTCCCTTTTTGCTTGTTTAACGCCTTGACGCTTTCTACTCATGCTTTTTCACTCCTCTGTAATATGTACGTACGTATAATAGAAACACCTTTAATGTTTTAGGACTTTATGCGGATGTGCTTTCGGCAATGGGTGTGCCTTCCGCCTTCCCTTCACGACGACAGTTGCCATGTGGAAGGAAGGGTGGGTGTTCGCCCCTCCATGTATCGCCTTCTCCTGGCATTGTTTCTGTAAGCCTTTCAATTCCTTGCTCCACGCCCCTCTGACTTGACGTGAAGGATGATTCTTCCCGTGTTTTTTCGCATTTTTTCTCAGACAAACCTTACGTGGCATCTCATCATCTTCGACCTTCACACACTTCCTGATTTCCTGTCGTGAACGGGATTTCCAGTCCGCAAGCGATTTGGAATGGAATTCCGTTTCGTCGGCGGAAACGCGGAAGTGTGTTTCACGCGAATAAACTGTAACAGGAGGAAAAAAGATGCAGGATATCTATGCATTTAGGCAAGTATCTTTGCCATGCGTATTAGTCAGTCGCGCGCTACGTTTCGTTGTTTGCGACAGCGCATCCCCGAATCCGCCGACAAAGGGGGATGCCTTTGCGGATTTCATTTTCGAAACGAGTTCCCCTTTACGACAGGATATGGGGATGTGCTAAATGGGTGGGCAGCTTGGCGTTGGCTTTTAGAATATCGACTTTTGACTGAATGACTTTGCAGTATCGATTATCACGTCCTCATGAAATCTCCCTTTTTGAACCAGTATGCTATTATGCTATATGGGTGAGATTAACTCGTATGGATTTTGTCAAGACCTTCTGAAATTTGGTCTTTAGTTAAATCATAGTTTAACCAAACACATTTAGGGTTTCGTAGCGCGCGCAGATGCCCCTAACCAGATGCAAGACGCGTTATTATACGGATATGGTTTTCAGTCCATTAATAAATACATAATTCTGGATTTACCTTTCAATGTGTAGACGAGCCAAAGAATGCATATGTAGTGCGCGTGCTTTTAGCCTGTTTCACCGAAATGTACAGCCACAAACACTATGTCGAATATGTCAACTAATCCGTCGTTGTTGATGTCTGCTACTGGGTTCCAGTTTGAATCGCCAGGTTTGGAGCCGAAAGCAAGTGCGATTATCACACAGTCGAAGATGTCTACTGTTCCATCTTGGTTAATGTCTCCTGGAATTAGCGCGCGTGTGCTAATGATTACTTGTGTTGAATAAGCATAGTTGAAGTAGAGATAGCTGTGTGTGCTGTTGGAACATGGAAGCAGAGTGAATGGGATTTCGGTGCCGTCTGTTGACACGTGGTATGTGTCACTCATCATGGTTGTTGGGAAGGAGACTCTGCAGAAACCTGTCGAGCTTCCGGTTCCGCTGACGTTGAACATAAGGAATATAACTTCAGGGTGTTCAATCCAAATCGGAGCCTCAAAATCCGAAATCGTGGAATTCGAAATCACAATAACGTTGCAGGCGTGAGGCACGAGAGGCGGCGTATAGTATGTGACATTGTAACTGTTGAACGTTCCCATTAAAGGATAATGGTCAGCGTTGTTTTCATCAATGATGTATGGAGTATCGCCAATGCCATCATGGTTTGCGTCGACTCTATTGTAGTCGCTCCAATAGTTACCTTCACAAAAATTATCCCAGAAATTCGTGTTTGGGTTGTAACTGCAAGCTTGCTGGGTGTTTCCAATTATGTCATTATGATAAATGGTGTTGTTCTTTGAATCGTTAATAACACAGACACCTTCACCGTTGTTTGTTATACTGTTTCCACATATGCTGTTGTCTAAACAAGTTTCGAGACAGACGCCATGAAGGTTGTTTGTTACGTTGTTGTCAAGAATGTTATTTCCAGAAGAAAATGCGAGGCAAACGCCATAGTTTCCGCTTGCTGTTATCGTGTTTCCAGAAACGCTGTTGTTGTTGCAATAGCCAACGAAGTGTATGCCAATACCGTTGTCTGTAACGCTGTTTCCACAAATGTTGTTGCTGTTTGAATAAGTCTCAAACCTGATTCCATCCATGTTGCCTGTTATGTTGTTCCCAAAAATGCTGTTGCCCGAAGAGGAATAAAGCCAGATGCCACAGTCAAAGCTCTGGATGTTTGCCCCTTTGATTGTGACGTTACTCACGCTGGATAGGCGTATTCCTCCGGACCAATTCACCTCTGTGCCCTGAAGCGTGTAACCAGCACCATCAAGAATGGTCCCGTCTCTTCCGACTACAATGCCATTCGTGTTACAAGTAACATTGCTAGCTAGTCTGTATAAATCGCCTTGTCTTTGTACTGGCGCTCCTGAAGGGTCAACACTTCCATCTGCTCTGATGTAGATGGTTTGATTTTCAAAGGGAACATACGGTCTCATAAGCGGGTAGTTGTCTGGTTTGCTTGCAACAATAGCATATGCTGAGTCACCAATGCCGTCGCTGCCTATTTCGCCCTGATTAATGCCATAACGCAAATCTTCGCCAGCATAGTCGCTCCAATAGTTGCCGCCGGAAGGATAGCCATTGTCCCAGTCCTCTGTAGGATTTCCTCCTAACACGACGACTTGTTGACTATTTCCTACGAAGTTGTTGTGGTAAATAGAGTTATTGTCTGATAGGGAATCTATTACGATACCTTGACTGTTGTCTGTTAGGTTGTTCTCGATGAATGCGTTTTCATGAGACTCTCCGAGCGTGATAGCATATTTGGCGTTTGTTATGTAATTTCCAATGAAACTGTTTCTACTGGAATTCCATCCGACAGCTATGCTGCAGAATTTCTCCGCCTTGGGCTGGTGCACTATTCTATTGCCCATGATGTAATTTTGACCGGAGCTATGGAGATAGATACCGTCATGAAAGCCAACATCTGGGCTACATGTCAGGTTATTTCCTTCAATTCTGCTACTAGAGGAATACTGGAAAAAAATGCCGTAAAGACTACTGTCTATTATGTCGTTGAAGACAACACTGTTTCCAGAAGAGTAATCGAACTCAACTCCCTTGGAGAAATCCGTGATTCTGGAGCATTTTACTGTGACGTTGTTTATGCCATTCCAACTAAACCCGGCGCCGCTGCCGGAACTTAATGTGTAGCCTGCTCCATCAACAACGATGCTGCCTCTCTCAATCTCAATTCCATTGGTGTCACTGATGATATCACCAGTCAAAGTGTAAATGTCTCCACTTCGCTGCATCGGCGCCGTTGGCGGGTCTATTGAGCCGTCAGCCCTAATGTAAATGGTTCCAACTGCCCTAACTGGCATAATCTTGAAAGCCGAACACAGCATACTTGACAGCAACATCACTAAAAAGATTGAAGAAACTGTTCTCTTCATTCTCCTCCCTTCTCCTCGAGTATATCTGATGTGGGTGCACCTGTATTTCAAACTTCGCAAGTCAACTTATAGAACATAGTTCCAGAAGCAAGTTCTACACACCCATGCGCGCGCGAAATTCCCGACCAAGAAACTGATTCTGAGTGCAATATTGCCCGAAAACTACGAGCCAACCACTGACGAAGAGTTCTTTGATGTGAAAATGGGAAGTCATCGCGGTAGTAGAAACAAAGAAGCATACAATACCCTTAGAAAACTCAAGGTCATCTCGTCTGAGAAAGTAGGGAAGAGAAGGGTTCTTACACTAACCATCAAAAATCCGACAGTGGGCTTGGCCTATATGCTGAAGTGGAAACCACTGACTGATGAGGATTACAGGAAACTGTGGCAACAGCGATGCTCGCAGCGTGCGCGGACTGCCCGTCCCCATACCCAAAAGGGTTCGGGGCTAAGCGTTACCGCGCGCGCTAGAGAGCCAAACGTCCAGGGGGCATCAAACAGTTCGATCATTCTTGTCTGGTGGTTCCGTTTTTCCGGTTTCTATCTTTCTGAATAATCCCACGATTTTTGAGAGGCTCTCTTCAGGATCGGCTAAAGGTCCCTCACGGGAAATTATGTGATAGTCATTTTTCGGTAGAACCAGAACCTGATTCCATTTCCTCTTTAGCGCGTCGGCCGTTTTCGTATCTGCTGACTCTAAACCTAACAAAGGAATATATCCTTGGTGACAAAAGACCTGGAAGCCTTTTACTCTTCCCATCCTTACATTCTTGAACCAGCGATAGAACACTTTTCTTTCATCAGTGACCGCGATTTTCTTGACTCCTTCTTTCGAGTACGCCTCTGCACATTCCCAAGCTTCTATCCAACCATTCTTCCCTTTTGCCTCGATAATCCGCTTGGCTTTTTCCTCAGAGTAAGCAGTTGGCATAGTTAACAGGATTGCGCGAAGGAATTTATTCCTTTTCACATTGCGGAGCTATAGTCCACATGCGTCTATTTCCTATGGGCTTAAACTCGAACGAGTTCAGACCTCTATCGTCCCCATACCCAAATGGGTTCAAGTCCCTATCGCAGAAAAGAGAAAATCGCGGATTCTAGCTTGTTTCTCCGAAGTGCAATGCAACGACTACAATGTCAAAGATGTCTATTGTGCTGTCTTGGTTCAAGTCAACGTATGGATCCCAGTTGGGCATACTTGGCATTGAGCTATATGCCAGAGCCATCCTAACCAAGTCGAATATGTCTATAATTCGGTCATTGTTGAAATCAGGGCTTGGAACATATCCATAGGGATAGATCAATGGGTACCTATCAGCGTTGTCTGCATCCATAGCGTATGGGGTGTCTCCTATCTTGTCGCTGCCCGTCTCATTCTGATAAGGGCCACTGTGCAAATCTGTGCCAACATAGTCGCTCCAGTAGTTCCCACCTGAAGGATAGCCAGCATCCCAACCATTCGCCGTGTAGTAGCCCGATGCTTGTTGAAAGTTGTCTATGAAATTGTTATGATAGATGCTGTTGCTTGAAGAATCATAAAGGTATATGCCATCCTGAGTGCTGTTTGTTATGTTGTTCTCGCTAATGCTGTTGTCTGAAGAGGAGTCAACGTCCAATCCCCAGTAGTTGTTCGTTATGTCGTTTCCAACTATACTGTTGTTGTTTGAGGAGCTAAAGAGATAAATGCCTCCAAGATCGTTTGCATCTATGTTGTTTCTGACTATGCTGTTGTTTGTGGAAGACCACAGTGTGATGCCAGCGAATAACCCCTCTCCCAATTGCGCGTTAGCACTAATATTATTCTCAAGTATTAGATTGTTTGAAGAGTCCTCGAGCCGAACACCGTCGCAGCAATTGCTTGTTATATTGTTTCGGCATATAGTGTTGTTTGAGCATCCAGAAAGGTAGATACCTTCGGTGAAAGCTATGATCGTAATGTTCGCTATTGTTATGTTGCTTCTTCCATTCAATATTACTCCAGTGCCTGGGCCCCAAAAGGAGTCGCCTTGGATCGTGTAGCCTGCCCCGTCCAGAATCGCGTTGTCTTTTTCTACAATGATTCCACTGCTACGAGCCCTAGTAATGTTGTTGGTTAGTATGTAGACATCCCCATTTCGTTGTATTGGTGCAGTGGTCGGGTCAACGCTACCATCAGTTCTGATACAGATAGGGAATAGATTGTCAGGAACTGTGACTACGTCGCTTGCGTATGAGGTCTCCAGATTTCCGACAGAATTGTTGCCACGAACTTCAACCGTATGGACGCCGGCAGAGGGTACAAAAATGTAGAATGCATAGTCTTCTTCAGGCCCGTCAAAGGCGCCATCGACTGCCCATGCTTCTAGCCAAACGTCTCCATCCATTCGATATTCAACACCACTTATGGTGTTAATTGAAACGTTTTTGTTGCTGACGTATGGGTTTGGGTTGTCATTGGAACGTGGAACGTCAACTACCGTTCCCGTGTACCTGAGGTAGGCGGAATCTGCTGGGTCAGGTGAATATGGTACCAAAGTTGTGTTCGGATACGTGTCAACCACATCATAAATGCTATTATGATTGCTGTCAAGCCATCCGACTTGTCCTCTGGTTCCATTTGAGATCGAAAAATCCATATAGTTGTCCATAAGGCAATTCGAATGCTCAATGTCAGAAACGTTGAGGTAACCGCTATATTCAGTTCTGCCATTGTATTCATCAGTGGCACAGAATATGTGACCAACTTCATGGGCACAGACGCGGTGCATTTCTTCAATGCCCCAGCCTGCATTGTCGTAAGTCATGACGAGGTACGATCCACCAAATAGACTCCAAGCAAACCAATTTCCACCCGTATCCGGGTTTATGTCAGTGAACCCTTGCTGCCGCGTGTGACCAGATGCGTTTGTGTCGATTACGACAAAAATAGCGAAACTCCAGGTTTTGTGAGCCTGGCTTCGCAGGTTATTTATGTAAGCGCGCGTCATGTTTCTGTAATCTCCATTGTCGTTGTATCCAAGATAGCCCATTGCGTCAGCGATCCAAAATTCTTCCCATGTATGGGGATGTCTTATTGGTTCGCAGCTCACAGGCACTCGATAGCGAGTATCAACTATTTCAAACGTCAAATCGACTGGGGGGTTCTGATGGTGCGCGCATGTTTCCCAATTAGTAAGCCCTGTTTGAATTTCTGTCATAACGTTTGATTCCTGACTGCTGGTCCAGTTTTCAAATGGATAATCGTAGGTGCCATCACATTGCAGAAACACCACGCCTACAGCTACGCTGCCGACGAGATATTCACTGGTCTCCATGAACCCAGGAGATGAGGAGGAAGTACTGGCATATTCAGCAACGTAGCTCATTCTGGTCGCGTTTGGGGCAGTTCTTGCGTTGCGCGCACGCGCTCGAATTCCAAATGTGGCTGTGAACATGCTTACTAGAAGAAGTGTAATTGTCAACAAGGAAACTGTTCTCTTCATTCTCCTATCTCCTCGAGTGTATCTAATGTGGTTTCACCTTGTATTTCAAACTTGCCAAACCAACCTATAGAAGAAAGTTCTATCGCGCGCGCTGCTCGCACAGCCTACTAATGTAGAAGTAGAGTTTGACGTATGAAAGTATCGGTTAAAGTAAAACCAGAAATCTGAAAGTTCCCGACTGGATACAGCGCCTCTGTCGCGTCTGTTTCGCTTAAGGTTCGAAAGCATTGGCGCGTTCATGTCCCAACTGTCATATCCCACAATTCAAGCATACCATGCGACATACCATGTTTCCCATCGTTTCCCGTCGGCATCATGGTAGACTGACCTATAAAGACGGAGCATGATCGTGTTTCTGTAAAAATGGATGGAAGCGAAAGAATGATAAATCCAAGGGACAAGGGAGCAGTTGTCGAAAAGATCAACAACGGTAACGTGAAAGTGAAAGGCGAAAAGCCGAAAGCTAAGCCTAAAGCGACGACACCGAAAGCTGAACAGGCAAAGCCAGCGCTGGAATTCAAGGAAGCGCAAATCATCGCTGCCGTCAAGGCAATAGGGCATCCGGCGTCAAGCCGCGAGATCAGCGACAAGCTCGGCATTAAAGACCCGGAGCAAGGCAGAGGGTGGGTTCGCAGTCGAATGGCTCAATTAGTCAAGGACGGGAAGATCACGACATCGAAGCCCGACGGCAAGAGCCGTTGCACGTTCCTTTACAGCGTTGCCTAAACCATATTTTTTTTTGGTAGTTACGAGCTGGAAAAACTTTACGATTTGTGTTAAAGTTTTCACATTCTGTTCAGCTTGCGATTCGCTCCGCTCGCTTGCGCCCGCAATGTCCTTTATCTCGAACCGTTGGATTCAGGATATGAGCAACAGCACAACAGCGACCTAACCCGACCTTTATCGCGTCTTGTCGTACTTTTCCAGTAGCAGGACATAGGGCATCAAAATAACCAAAACATTATCATTGAAACGTTGTGGTTCAACATCATTTAACAGCAAATAAGCTCCTCGAAACGCCGTTGAAACGTTGAAACGACAGTGCGTCGCTCCTATTCTCCATTAAACATCACGTCGTAACCGTGCGTGAGCGATAACACGGAAAATCTTACTCGACTCGGAACGAACTCGGATGCTAAAAAGTCCGAAATTATGGCGATTTGTCCTTTTCCCTATGGTGACTGTCCTCCTTTTTGCTGATAGTTACAATGCTTCGCCTGTCAGACCTGTTAAATCTCCTACCGTCTTTTCCTCATCGCACTTCTAAAAGAAATGTTAGAATGGTGAATAGCGCGCTATTGGTTCTAAAATCCATCCACTTCGTCTCAGTTGCTATTCGATTTCCTTAATAAAAGCTGTTTTGTCCAACGCAAAATTGGCAACTAGCTTTTGTTTCAAAAATCGAACCCAATTGTAATAATTATCTCTCCTCCAATGCACTAGAAGCCATCTTGAGAATGAAGCTTGAAAATCCATCCGAAAATCAGTCGTAAAGAATTGCTCTTCACTGTATTTTGATTCTTTTATCTTGATACCGTAGGGCAATCCTGTAGCGACACTATTCTTTCTTATTGACAGGCTGAGGGCAAAGTAGCGGTGCGAAAAATGAATAACTCTGCTAGTATTTTTGTATTCTACTGAAATTTGCGTTCCTTTAGGTGTAAAGATTAACCAATTATCAGGTTTAAATACCCTATCAAGACTGGTGTTCCCTGAGAAATGGTTTACAATTTGGTTGTTCTTCAGTTTTGGTTGAAGATTTTTGAACTCTATGTCTTTGAGATTTAGCATGCTTTCATGCTCAATGGCATCTTTCTGAAAGCGGTAAACAGTTGAAGCAGAAAAACGAGTTTCTTCTCCCAAATGACTGGGATGTGTTGGGTAGCCATAATTTTCGATTTTGCTTGAAGCCCAAAAAGGTTCAAACCCTGAAAGAATAAGGAACACAACACATTCAACAAAATCAAATTCAAGCTTGTCTCCATCGGATTTGTGAAGCTTTATTAGAATTTCGCCAGCATACTTAGATTTGTCTTGCTCCAATGTTTTCCAAAACAGTTCTGCATATTGAACACCAAAAGGCGAATAAGGGGAAAGATGCATACAGTTGTTAATCCTGTCAATCATCAGATTGGTGTAAATTGCAGTTTTGGTTGTTTCTTTTGGATACAAAATCGTGTAGACAGAAACCAAAGTCAATAAGATTAAGATTGGAAAGAGCCAAAGTCCAACAGAAACACCAAAAAAAGTAAAGGTTGCCAAATACGAGGCAATGATGTTGGAAACAAGTCCTATCAGAATCACCACAACTACCAATTGGGTGAGTTCTTTTTGTCGTTTAGAGGTTTCATTCAAAAACTGCATTGGATTTCCCAGATTGGGCATTATTGTTACTCTCTGTGATTTAAGATTTAATGGTTTCAAGCGTGCAAAAGCACCCTAAAAGATGCCTGGAACACGTCTAGAATCTACTTGAAGGAAAAGACTGTAGGAGCGTGTATACTTGTCATGTCTGTCTTGCTACCTTAAGTCTGATCTTTCTCCAAAATGCCAGCATTGACAATGGAATCGAAAATATGGCTACAAGATAAGCACCGCTTATAATAGCAAACACGGAAATGGCTACGTTGCATAAGAGTGCTTCATCTACCAAATCCTCTTCTCGACTTGTCGGCAATCCTCCCCGCATATCCTGTATTTGCTTAACCCCTACAATTCTGCCCCTTGTTATAATCTTGCCATCAAAACCACTAACAAGCACTTCAATCACAAAGCTATCTTTGCTGTTCAGGAGATTTGGGGCTATTACAACCTTACCTACATCATCAACATCAGGTTTAAGGTTCAACTGAATAGCCTCTGGCTTCTTCTCCAACCCTCTAAATGCCAATACATTGGCACTCTTGCCAAAACTCAGATTGATTGGCTCGTCGTAGTCTTCTTTCTTTATAGGAACGTTCCCAGTGTTGGTAAACCTAATGGTAATAAAGTGACCTTGGGGTACAGTCGTATCATTGAACGTGAACTTCAGACCCGCTTGTTGGTAGCTCCATAGCGTACTTGGGTCAACAGAGCTCAAAGGAATAAGCGAAGAGACTTCATAACCCAGAGATTTATGTGTACGCTGTTTCCAATAAACAATTAGACTCACAACAAGGGTCGCCATGCCTATGGTAATTTGAACCACTTGGTCTCCCGAGATTTCAACCATCTAGGATCTATTTTGAATATATCATCCAACCTTAAATAGGATTTTGGGTTGGAGTAAAGCCTTATCCAGATTGCCTTGCTTCCAGAACGCCAGATTATATCTCAAAAAAAACATGCAATGATAGGGCATTGGGTAAACGATCTTGCTCGCATCGTGGGAGTTTGGCGAAAGCCAAACTTGTCTCTAGCGCTCGTTGGCAGATATCTGTCGTTTTCTGCACCAATTTTCTTACTTAGGTACTGCTGTATGTCAGAAGTCATATGTGCTTGGTCGATAAGCCAGTTCATGAATTATCTCATCATTTACTTGCTTAAAGTCATCGAGACCGAACCGTTTGTTAATTAGAGACTTCTTTCCATCAAATCCTTGAAGCTGCATATCGTATACTTTTTGAGCGTTAGGGTTGACAAGGATAAGGTGCTTATCTAGTTTAGACTTCTTAAGAAAAATCGTCTGAATTATCGGGTCGTTGAAAGAGTATCCTATAACTACCCATATTCGTTTCCTTTCCAGTTCTTTGTTCAGTCTGAGCAGCATAGAAAGGTATGGATCGAGATAAAGCTGCTTTTCGGCAATGGGATATATCATCATCTCACCTTCAATTTGTCTGCCAAGTAGCGACTCCCCAAATGGCACGTCTTGCTCGATAATCTCTCCAGTTTCCTTTTCGATAAACCAATTGACTGATCCATGCAGTTTGAAGAGCTGTATTCCTATGTCTTCTCTAAGATATCTTGAAGGTACCATATGCTTGACATTTCTCGATTTGTCATCCTCGAAGGCCAGATCTATCGCAGCGCATGCCCGAGTATACCAATAGTGTTCAAGGCACAGATCATAGTTTGTAGTGAACATTGTCCATCTGCTGTTCCAGCAATAATCGCCGTTCTTAACAGATGCGTTCGGACTAGGCAGTTCCGATGCAAATTTGTTAAAGAAATCCTGATAGACCTCTCCCAATCTGGTTTGGGAAAAGGGTGTTTCTGGTGCACTACATTTCATTTTGACAAAATCTTGAAACTGACTTCTAAGAAGCGAGCAAATATCTCTCTGTTTCTGGTTAGCGAAATCCTCTCGAAGTTCAGCAATAGCGTAAAGCGACATCAAATCCAAATGCTCAGGTTTGTAGTCTATTATCCCATTAATGACTGTAAACACTGCCTCTAAATCTATCCTCTCCTTAGGCAGTTTTGTCTCAAGTGTTTCCTTTATTTCCTTGTACATCTCCTTTAGTTCAATAGCAGTTTCAAATCCTTGCTCAGATCCATATTTGGCGAATGACTCAAGTTCGTTCTCAAAAAGCGGAACAAGTTGCCGCATCGTTGGTATTCCAAAAGGGGCAGATGCTCCAGCACCAAAAAAGAAAACAACCTCGTTTGAACTTTGTATACCCATTTTTCTACCCTTAGTAGATTGCTCACCACTAGCCTAAATTAATTTTCCATCAATTCCCTTAAAAACATTAGCTTTGCGCTCATAGTGGCAGGTGTATATCAAGCTCCCACTTCATAATGTTACATCGTTACGAAGCTCTTAGTATCGCCTTCATTTTTCTTGTTGGGGTTGTATTATAGAGGGAAATGTCGAAAAAGGGCGACCTGTGGCAAAAAATGAGAGGTTGCGCCATCGCTGCGAGGTTTATGCGTTCTCGTTCTTGACCGTTGGATGTGCGAGTCCTGCATAGTTGCTCGGTTGCAGTTGCTAGGAGCGTGACGACGCTCAGTTCGACTGAAACGTTTTGGTTTAAAGAAACGTTTAATATCTAACGCTTGAATTATGAAAAGAACGTGATGCGCATGCAGATCCAAGTGAACTGGAGTGGCGAAGTCAAAAAGAAGTTCCCCGAACTGTCCATATGCATAGGCACAATCAACAACGTGCACAATGAGAAAGAGAATGAGCAGATCAAACAGCTCAGACAAACCGTGTACAACGAAGTCAAAGCCAAGTACGATATAGAAACTCTCAAGG
>Ga0315284_10008840_pt1 | contig 14378 bp, 8 predicted proteins | sample YL17G09_16_MG_FD_203696 | JGI IMG/M metagenome (GOLD analysis project Ga0315284, IMG submission 203696) | Sediment microbial communities from Yellowstone Lake, YNP, Wyoming, USA - YL17G09_16 | ecosystem: Environmental > Aquatic > Freshwater > Lake > Sediment | place: USA: Wyoming | collected... | reverse complement strand
CGGAGAAGATTGCCCACCTGCGTGTCTTCGACGATGAGCAAGGCCGCATGAATCGCTCGCTTCTGGAAACAGGTGGCGCCGCACTGTGCGTTTCGCAGTTCACGCTTTACGGCGACTGTCGCAAGGGCCGGCGGCCGAGCTACGACCGCGCCGCGCCGCCCGAGGCCGCGCAGACTCTCTACGACTCCTTCGTCGTATCGCTGCGCGCTTTGGGCGTGACGGTCGAGACCGGCGAGTTCCGCGCCCTGATGGACGTCGAACTGGTCAACGACGGCCCCGTCACGCTGCTCCTGGATTCAGAGAAGGTGTTCTGAAGCGATTGTGAACTGGTAATGGCAGGGCTATAATCTCGCCACTTGCTTGCAGATTCCCCGGGTAATTACCTATGCCGGACCAGAAGGACAAAGACGAGCAGGTGACCACGCCACTGGAAGATGGCCAGCGCACCGCGCCCTTTGGGACTCCTCCACCTGCGGGAGAAACGCCGTCGCCCGACCTTCCCGAGGCTTCCCTACGCCCCCTCCGCCAGCGTTACGACATTCTCGCTGAAGTGGGGCGCGGCGGCATGGGCATCGTTTACAAGGCCCGCGACCGCGAAACCGGCGACGTGGTGGCGCTCAAGGTGCTGCGGCCGGAAATCGCCGCGCGGCCCGAGGTCATCGAGCGCTTCAAGTCAGAGCTCCTGCTGGCCCGCAAGATCACACACAAGAACGTCTGCCGGACCTACGAACTGCTGCGCTTCGGCGACACCGTCGGCATCGCCATGGAATACGTGGAAGGCGAGAGTCTGCGCCGCTTGCTCAAGCGCGTGGAAGGGCTATCCGTCCGACAGGGATTGAAAATTCTCCGCCAGATGATCGCCGGGCTCGCGGAGGCGCACGCCCAAGGCGTGGTGCATCGCGACCTGAAACCCGAGAACATCGTCATCACGCGCGACGGCAACGTCAAAGTGATGGACTTTGGCATCGCGCGCTCGCTCGAGGCTGAAGCCACCCAGACCGGCTCGATTGTCGGCACGCCCGCTTACATGAGCCCGGAGCAGGCCGAGGGAAAACCCGTGGACGCGCGCACGGATATCTACGCGCTGGGGCTCATCATGTACGAGATGTTTACCGGCCAGCCGACGTTCGCGGCTGAAACGCCCGTGGGCTTCGCCTACAAGCAAGTGCATGAGAAGCCCGCGCCCGTGCACTCGCTCGATCCCTACCTGCCACCCCTCCTGGAACGCGCCATCGAGAAATGCCTGGAGAAAGATCCTGAGAAACGTCCCCAGTCCGTGGCCGAAGTGGAAGCAGACCTTCGGCAAAAGCCAGAAGTGGCCGCAGCGCGGAAGCCTGTACTAGAGCGCGCGGCCCATCTGGTTGCTGCAAGTTGGAGCAGGGCCATTCTGTTTCTCTCTGTCGGCGGGGTGGCGCTAGGGTTGCTGGCCCTGAGTCTCGGATGGTGGTGGGGTGCCCGGTCCCGTGCGGGGCGCGGGCCAGACTGGAGGCTGCGGCAACTGACTTACAACGTGGCGGGGGATCCTTTGCAGTCGGCGGCGATCTCTCCCGACGGCAGATACCTTGCCTATGCGACGCCCGAGGGAATATTCCTGCGGCTGATGGAAACAGGAGAGACCCAAAGGGTTTCATTACCCGAAGGATTCTGCTACGGGTGTGAGAGCCTGAGTTGGTTCCGGGACGGGACCAAGTTGCTGGCCAGCGGCGGCGGTCCGCAAGGATTTTTGCGGCCTCAGATTTGGGTTCTCCCCCTGGGCATGGGCGGGGAGGCGCGCAAGCTGCGCGATTTCGCCCTCGGAGCCACCGTCTCGCCCGATGGCTCCGAGATCGCCTTCGTGGATCCCAGGCAAGGAATCTGGGACATCTGGCTGATGCGTCCCAATGGGGAGGAAGCCCGCTCGCTGGCGCGCATGGAGAAGGCGGTGCCCGTCGAAATGCTCCAGTGGTCTCCGGATGGGCAGCGGCTCGCTTATTTGAAATCAAAAATGGGGAGCGATGAGGTCACGCTGGAGAGCCGCGATCTGAAAGGGGGTCCGGCCAGGACAATTTCCTCCGACCCCCGCTTGACGGCGTTTTGCTGGGCGCCGGATGGCCGCATTATCTATGCTCTTAAGGAATCTTTTGCCGAAGACGATGCCAACTTGTGGGAGATGCCCGTCGATCCGGACAGCGGAAAAGCGTCGGGCAAACCCAGGCGGATCACCAACTGGACGGGCTTCTCCTTTTCCGCGCTCAGCCCCGGCGCGGACGGCAAAACGCTGGTCTTTCTGAAGCGGCAGGGGCAGATGGATGTGTACGCCGGAGAGCTGGAGGCGAACGGCACCGGCCTCAAGACCCCGCTGCGACTGACGCTGAACGAACGGGACGATTTCCCCTCTGCCTGGACGCGGGACAGCCAGACGGTTTTGATTTACTCGAACCGCGCGGGCAATTACGACATCTTCAAACACGGCCTGCAAGGCCGCGTGGCGGAAACCCTGATATCAGGCCGGGAGGAGCAAACGGAGGCTCGCCTAAGCCCGGACGCCATCTCGTTTCTGTACTGGTCTTATCCCACCGCCGCGGAGACACCGCCCAAGTCCAAGCGCTTGCTGCGGCTACCAGTGGCCGGGGGTTCCCCGGAGGTCGTTGTGGAGGCGGGCTGGGCAGCCCAGTTTCGTTGCCCCTCGGTTCCGGCGGCTGATTGCGTGCTGAGTGAGGAGGACAAGGAGAAGAAGCTGCTCGTGTTTAGTGCTTTCCAACCCGGACAAGGCACCAAGCGCGAATTGACAAGAATAGAAGTGGGTGAGGATCCGCCTCCGCCCTGGGACCTTTCTCCCGACGGTTCGCGCCTTGGCATCGCCTTCTCGGATAAGATTCGCGTTATAGATCTGGCAGGCACAGTCCTGCACACCATCCCCACGCTGCGGATCCCTTTTGATTCTATTGCTTGGTCCGCGGACGGCACGGCTTTCTTTGCCATCCGGTTTACGGGCAGAGGGCGCGCACTGCTGCGGATTGGTCTGGATGGTCAGACCCATGTCTTGATGCAGAAAGAGATCGGCGGGTGGCTCAGCCAGGCGGTACCGTCGCCGGATGGCCGTTACTTGGCCTTCGGCGTAGGCACAGTGGAGAAAAACGCTTGGATGATGAAAATGGTTGAGTGAAGGAGCTGGGCTGCACTTGTCATCCTGAGCCTGCCTGCGGTAGGCAGGCGAAGCGAAGAATCCCGGCATTTGCAGAATCAAGCAAATACGGAGATCCTTCGTAGTCCGTCGGCTGACGGACTCCTCAGGATGACAGTGTCAGACGATTTTCAGCATCCTACTACGGAGCCTGGCTACCGAGCAGCTCCTTGATCTGGTCAGGCAGCTCAAAGACCGCAGGATCGACGCTGTCGTATTGAATCGTGGTAACGGTAATGATCTCCTCGAAGGCCTGTCCGGCGATGACGCCCTTCGACGTAGATTTGCCTGGCACGAGCAGATCACCGAATTTCTTATAATCCGCTACCACACTTCTAACTTCCGCGGGTCCGGCACCCGTTTCCGCCGTCCCCACTCGCCCGACAAGCAGAAAGCTCTTGGCATCGAAGAATTCCAGATAGGTGTCGCCCGAACTGGTAGTCAATCGGAGCTTGTAACATTTCGTGCCTTCGAAGTCTTCTAGCCCGACCGTTTCAATCGACTGGAAATTCTTCTCCTCGTGCAGGTCGCCGTAGAAGTCCGCTTGCCGACGCGTTTGCTCGAGCCTTTTGCCCTTGTGTAGCGAAGCGCCCGCCATGGGGTTAAGGTCCCAGCCCACCTTTCCATCGAAGCCGGTTTTGATATCTCCGGCGCCCGGGATACTTATTTTGACTAGGAGCTTATTGGGCGCCGCCGAAAAGACTTCCATCTCGGCGCTCATTTGCCCGGGCATTTCATAATGTGCCTTGGCGTATGAAGATTTGTGCTTGAGAATGGCGCTGCGTCCGCCTATGGCGCGCACGAATTTATCGATGATTTCGCGGGCGGAGGGTAGCGGGGCGGGCGCCTGGAAGGATGCCGGGGTCGCGGCGAGATCACTCCCCAAGGCAACCAGTAAGCCGAGAGAAGCAAGGATGATCGTTGTCGCCAGGAAGCTAGAGCAGATTTTGCGCATGGCCTTCAACCTCTGCGCGTGAGCATATCATACTCCGAAAGAAGGGAGGGCTAGGGCGTTTCGCGGAAGGGAGTCCTGGCTTCGTAGAGTGCCATCCTGGCCTTTAGGCCTTCTATCAGCGGCTGCGCGTTCTGCTGGGTGGCGAGGGCCCAGGCTTGGCGTATGGTTTCGACGGCCTCCGCAAAGCGGCCCGTCTCGGCGTAGGCCGCGGCCAGCGTGTCGAGGACTGCCGGGTCTTTTCCGCCCGATGCTTGGACCGCGCGCTGCGCGAGTTCGACGGCCTCCGTACCGTTTCGCACCGACGCCCTGGGGCACGTCGCCAGCACCCACGCCGTTTGGCTCAGCAGCGCCAGATGGTACGGCTCCACGCGGAGCCCTGCGCGCCAGCTCGCCAAGGCCTCAGGGATTCTCCCCTGCACGTAAAACGCATTACCCAGGTTGAGGTGGTTCTGCGCCTGTGTGGGGTTGATCTCCAGCGCCTTCTGGAGATGCGGGACCGCGGCGTCGAATCTCCCTTTCTGCAACAGAGCAATTCCCAGGTTGCTTTGGGCGTTACCGTATTCGGGGCTCAGCTCCACGGCTTTCTGGAAATGGGTGATGGCTGCGTCGAGCCCGCCTTGCTGCAACAGATGGATCCCGAGGTTGTTGTGGGCCTTGGCATCGCTGGGATCGAGTTCCAGAACCTTTCTCCACGCGGCGATGGCCGCCGCCTCCTGACCTTTCGCGGCCAACGCCACGGCGCGGTCGAACAGCCGGTAGGACTCGGCGGCCGGCACGTCGATCTTCAGCAGGCCGTCGGGCGGGATGTTAACGAATTCAGGAATATTCACCGCTCGATTAGACGCTGTGGCATTCTCAACCAAGATAGCGGGGCTGTCGCGCCCGTCTTCGCCCAGGTGCGTCAGAAACATCTGCGTGTAAGGCGAGCGGCTCTTGGAGGAGAAGACCAGCCAGCGGCCATTGGGCGAGAAGCTGTGCCAGGAGTTCATGCGCGACATATTGCAGCGCAGGCGCCGCGCCTGGCCGCCCTCCGCCGGGACGATGTAAAGCTGGCTGTCGGGACGCATCAACTGCCCGTTGCGACACTCGACGAAGACGATCCAGCGGCCATCGGGCGAGATCTTGGGAAAAGTATTGCTCATGCCGTTGCGCGCGGCGCCGACGATCGCCTCCGGCCGGCCGCCGTAGCCCTCGTTGAAGGGAATGCGGTAGAGGTCGTACTGGATCTGGGTCTCCTCCGGATCATTGGCATGCTCGGCCAGCTTCACGCCGGCGGGATAGGAGGGCTTCGCTTCCGCCCGAGCAAAGACCAGGTATTTGCCGTCGGGGCTCCAAACGGCGTCCGTATGCACGTAGCGCGGGTCATCGGCTCCCGGCAGGGGCTGCCTGCGGCCGGTGGCGCGATCGTACCAGGCCAGAATCCCGCGCGTCGGATAGAACACCTGGAGGAAGCGGTAGTCCTTGAAATTGACCACATAGAAACTGCCGTTGAACGTGGTCACCACATACCGCCCGTCCGGTGAAACCTGCGACATGAAACCGATGCGCGTTTGCGCCACCGTGTCGTCCCGGAGGGAAGTCCACGAGATCACGTCTTCGTTGCGGATGGACATTTGCGGCTGAACGGCCGCGAGGGCATACAGTCCCTTGTCGTTCGCCGGGCCGTCCAGATCCATTCCCAGCGTCTTGCCGTCGCCGGAAAAAGAATGGCAATTGGCGCAGGTGTGCATGTCCTCCAGCAGCAGCCGGCTGCGCGGCTCGCCGACGTTGCGCAGCCGCCAAGCAATCAGCGGGATGGCGGTGGGGGCCAGCGGCTTGATCACCCCCTTTTCCAGTTCCGAGGGCATCAGCGGCACGTCGCGGTAGAAGATCGGCGCGCCCACCGGATCTTTAGAGGTTTGCATGACGATGCGGCCACGCGAGAGGGCTTGGTCCGGATTCTGGTCGCGGAAGCCGGTAATCGTCACCGTCGCCGGACGCTCGGTGGAATGCTTCTTGATGGCCTCCCAGGTCGCGGCCTCCGGCGTCCAACTGCGCGCCGCAGCTTCCTCGGGTGTCAGCTTGGGCAGCTCGTTCGTTTCGGCGACGCAGCGCGGGTCGATCTCGCCGAGGCGCAACCGCGCGCCCCGTGATTTCACCTGTATCGCGGGCGAGCCGTCGCTAAACGCCACCTCGATCAGCCACGTCGTGGCGCTCTCCGCGGCGTCGCGCCAGAGGAACGTCGGAGCCGTAATCTCGGGCGGGAAAATCGATCCTTCCGCCGGATAATCGATGGTGATGGGGGCCAGCGGCGCAGCGTCAGGTCGGGAGGATGGAGAAGAATCCGCCGCGGGCGCCTTTGCCGTTTGCAGGAGGAACGGCAAACCGGCCGCCTGCGGGCCGTGCCGCGCACCGAGTCGCGCGCGGACCACTACCGGCATCACGACCACCACGCCGATGATAAGGATACAAGCTCCCAGTCGTTTCACAGCACTCCCGACTTCGCTCGGCCAAGCTACCAATGCGCGGGCGGACTCAGCTCAGCGGGTCCAATTCCTACGTTCGCGTTCCTGTCCTTCGTGAAGTCCGACTTCGGTTGCGCCAGACGCCACCCCTGCCGTCCGCCGCCACCGGTATAATGCCATAACCCTGTCGTGGCTGTCGCCTAGAGGCGCGGTTCTTCTCTTGTAGCGCAATATTTGTGGTGTGATGTTGCGGCTCTGTGCGCTTGGAAATGCCGCCGGATTGGAAGGCGAATCCTGGGCTACCTGCTTTCACCCCGTGCGCGGCGCTCTATGAGCGCTGGACGGGAACGGCGGTCATGGGCCACCGCTACAGGGCGATTTCCAGGCCTTCGTAGGCGGCGCGGGAATTAGGGAAGCGGGAGCGGGCGGTGGCGAGCAGTCGATCCACGTTCTCGTCGTTGCGGTCGGGGTCGTGGTGGAAGAGGATAAACTCCTTCACGCCCGCCTCCTGGCAGACGCGGACACCTTCTTCCCAGCCGCTGTGCCCCCAGCCCTTCCGATCGCCGTGCAACTGCTCCATGGTGTATTGCGAGTCATAGATTAGCAGGTCAGCGTCGCGGGCCAGTTCGCGGATGGCATGGTCGCTCGTGGGATCTCCCGGCTCGGTGTCGGTGGCATACAGCACCGCCTTCCCGTTGTTTTCGATGCGGAAGGAGAGGCAGCCTTGAGGATGGTGGACGCGCCGGGCCTGGATGATGAAGTCATCGAGCTGGAACGGCCCCTGGTGGATCTCCGTGAAGGTCCGCACCGCGAGCATGGCGCTCATGTCCACGGGGAAGTAGGGGTCGGCCATCTGTCCTTTCAAGACATCTTCGAGCGAGAAGTTGGGCAGACTGTAGGAGTAGAAGTGAAACTGATTCGTTTCCCGGTAGAGTGGCGCAAAAAAGGGCAGCCCCTGGATGTGGTCCCAGTGATAATGGCTCAGTAACACGTGCGCCCGGATGGGACGGTCGCCGAACTCCCTGATCAGCGCTTTCCCCAGCATCCGCAACCCACTCCCGCAGTCCACGATGAGCAGACTGCCGCCATCCGAACGACACTCGACACAGGAAGTGTTACCGCCGTATCGCAGGTTGTCGGCTTGGGGAGTAGGTGTGGAACCGCGCACGCCCCAGAATTTAATGCGCATTGAAGGGACCTTTATCGAGTGTTAAACCGGACAGCAATCAGTACATCCTATACCAGATTCGTCACCTCTCGCCAAGAGAAATTTGCAGAAACTTGCTTCTTCCCCGCCCCCTGCCGCCCGGGGGCGCTGAGGCGCGGCCCGGCCTTCAGGGACTGGCCCGTGCCGGGCGGCGGAAGAGGACTTTGACGCCCTCGCGCCAGCGGTCATTCAATCCCACCTCGATGACTTCGATGGAGGGGTCAAGATAGCGCAGGACGCGCTCGGTAGTCGAATGAAAGCGGAAGGCCGGAGAAACCAGATAGACCAGGGGCACGGCGGGGCCCAAGGTCTTGCCCGGGAAATAGCCGAATTCCTGGAATTGGCCGCGCTCGTGCAGCCACTTCACGCGCAACCAGTAATCCAGCCCCTGGAGGGGCAGGTTGATATCCTCCTCGAGCTTCAGCTCGATGACGGCCAGGCGCCCTGGGCGCGAGACGCTCAGGATGTCGATGACGCCGCGGTCCGCGCCCGCCAAGGCGGGCACCTGCGGATAAACGCAGTCGGGCGAAAGCCCCGGGTCGAGCCTAGTGATGTCGCGTACCAGCAGGCTCTCCAGCCAGCGTTCCGGCTGCAGGCGGTAGAACTCGTGCGCGGGACTTTTGCTCGTGGTGGCGCGGACTTCGAGAACGCGGCACGCGAACCTGCGGAGGTCCTTCTCTTCTCCGGCCTCGAGCCGGCGCACGCTTCCCTCCAAACCATAAAAGATGCGCGGGGCGAGCAAGCCTTCCACGCGGGCAATTTCCAGGCCAAGCACGCGCAAGGAGAGAAAGTTGGCCGAGGCATCGGGGACCATGTCCACGCCTTCGGCCAGCTCGCCCAGTAAATCGCGTACCAGCTCGCGATGACGTTCGACGAGGATTTCACCCTGGCGGCGCGGGGCCAGTTGCGTCTCCACGTTGCCAAAATCCTTCAGGTCGATGGCCGCGGGTTCCGGCTCGCCCGGATGCCAGGCGAACAGCTCCACCTGGAGCGCGCGCCGGTTGAGATAAGCGGCGCGATGCGCGGTGAGCTCCACGGCCCGGCGCGGCAGGAACAGCTTCAGCCCACTCACCGGGGCGCGCTCGGCTTGGCCGCGCAGCCAGTCGAGCCAGATCAGGGCAAAGGCTAGCAAGGAGTCGGCGGCGGCGGGCGCTTCGTCCTCGCTCAAGCCGAGAAACGCCCAGGCAGTCGAACCTCGGCGCGCCAGGCCGCGCGTGTACCAGGCGGAAAACGAATGCTCGCGGTCCGAGCGGTTGCTGACCCGCTCGAAGTGCCAGCCAGGATAGGCGCGCTGGAGAACGGCGAGCAGTTCCTGGCGGAAGCCGGAACGCGCGGCGGTGCGCGCGGGGCGCGCGGCGCGCTCCAGGTCGCGCAGTTCCAGCGTAACGCTTGCCCGGCCACCCGGCTGACGCACGAAGAGCCCGAGTCGGCCGCGGTCGCGGTAGGCAATCTCCTCGACGCGCCGCACCAGCGAGCGCGCCGGGTTCCAGACCTCGAAAAGCAGCTTGCCAAATTCGATGGACAATCGCCAGGAGGCCGCCGTCAGGTCGAAGAGTTCGACCTCGTTCTCCGCCACAATCGGATGCGCGATTGAGCGCAGGAAGGCCTCGATTTCACTCTGGAGTGCGCGCAGCGCATCGGGGTCGTGGCGTGTACGCATGGCGGCTCGCGAGCCCATTATAGTAGGGCAGGTCGAGTCGGCCAAGTTCTTCGCGCAGGTTTGTAGCGTAGCAGTGTTCTCAGGCTCGACGGTTTTTCCACCAGCGTGGTCCACGTTCTGCCTGGCAGAAATCCGGCCCAGGTGCCAAGATACGGGGCCCTAGGAAAGGTGCTATCATCTGGAGCATGAAGATCGAATACACAGTTCAAATCTGGAAGGAAGGCAATCAATTCGTTGCTCATGCCATGCCACTGGATGTCATGAGTTCAGGCAAGACTCCGGAGGAAGCGGGGAAAGCCTTGGACGAAGCGGTGCACCTGTTCTTGATGACCGCGGAAGACATGGGCACCTTAGAGGAAGTCCTCCTGGAATGTGGTTATGAGTTGCAGGAAGAGCGTTGGGTGAGTCCGGCCTGGGTCGCTACTGAGAGGCATTCTGCTGCCGTCGGTGTCTGAGGATGCCACGGATAACACCAGTTCATTGGAAGGTCTTGGAAAGCGTTTTTCTCGCCGCCGGCTTTCGCTTCGTCCGCCAGGAAGGCAGCCATCGGTCCTACCGCAAGGAAGGGATTATCCGGCCTGTGGTCATTCCCACCTACGTTGAAATCCCAGTTGCCATCATCAGGAACAACCTGAAAACGGCGGGGATCTCCAGAGACGAGTATTTCCGTCTGTTACAACAGACACGCTGAGAGAAGACGTGCGGGCTATTTCTGGAACGCAACACTGGGAACCAGAGTCGCCTCCTGGAGTCTCATCCTCGCCTGCACATCGGCCCGGATCATTTCGGCCTGCTCGGGGGTGAAAGGCAGAAGCTCCCGGTAGATTCGTCCCAAATCTTCGCGATCCCACTGGGCGCGCATGAGGCCGGTGAGCGAGTGGCCCATCGTCTCCAGGAGCAGGTGGCCGAACTCATGCGCTATGGCATGGCCGAGAATCTGATCCCGCGAAGCCTCACCACTGTGGGCCAAATCCTCGACGTAGTCGTAGAAGACGCTGGCGTGGGCGCTGCGGCCGCGCTCGGCTGCCAGCAGGGAAAAACCCAGCGTGGTATCCCGCAAGACGCCGTTTGCATTCTGAAAGCGCGGATGGATTCGCAGGACGAGATAGGTGGGGCGGAGCGGTTGGTGGCAAGCGGGGTCCATCTGCGTTGCCGGCGCCGGGGCAGTGCAATTGACCCAGCTAGTCTTGATGCCGACTTCGCGGAAGATCCTCGCTGCTTCCTTCATGCCGCGAGCCAATATTCCGCGCGGCACCTGGGCGTAATCGGAAACAAGCACAGTGATCTTCAGCCTTGGTTCGGTAGCCGTAAGCGTAAGCTCTGCGGCCAAGCCCGGCGAACAGAATATCGGGAAGAAGCCCAAACCCAGCAATATCGCGAGTCCCGAAACCCGAACCCCTGCCTGCGCAGGCAGGCCGAATCCCGAATCCCCAGCCCCGAGCCCCCAACCCCTAATCCCCAGTCCCTGTCTTTTCACGGCGCTCACCTCCGCCTGCGAGATGGCGCCGACTCTCAGTCACATGAACAGGCGAGTCCATGCACGGCGGTTGAACTGCGGTTGAAACGTGGTTGAACCCGTAACTGCTTGAGAGGGCGCGGCTTGCAGGAGAAGTTGAGCAGACGAAGCTTGACTTTGGCCGACGCTAATACAGTGGTAAACTGCGCCCAACGCGAGGCACGCCAATGGGAGAAGTCCCCGGCTCCCCACGCCTGATCCGTTTCGGCACCGTTGAAGTTGACCTGCGGGCCGGAGAACTGCGCAAGAATGGCGTCAAGATCAAGCTGCAGGAGCAGCCGTTTCAGATCCTGGCGATGCTCTTGGAGCGCCCGGGCGAGCTGGTCACGCGCGAGGAGCTACAGAGGAGACTTTGGAGCGCGGATACCTTCGTGGACTTCGAGCACAGCCTCGCCACGGCCGTCAAGAAGCTGCGTGAAGCGCTGGGCGATTCCGCCGACAATCCGCGCTTCATTGAGACGCTTCCCAAGCGCGGCTATCGCTTCATCGCGCCGGTGGACGCGGTCATCGGCCCGGTAGGAACGGTTCGTGAACGGCACCTACCAAAGCGGTGGGTGTTCGCAGCGGCTGGATCAGCCCTCGTTGTGGCGACGGCAGCGCTCGTAGCGCTGAACATCGCCGGCCTGCGCGATCAACTGTTGTTGATCGTAGGGGCACGCCATGGCGTGCCCCTACCCAAGATCGAATCCATCGCCGTGCTGCCCCTCGAGAACCTCTCCGGCGACGCCGAGCAGGAATACTTCGCCGACGGGATGACCGACGCACTGATCACCGACCTCGGCAAGATCAGCGCGCTGCGTGTGATTTCGAGAACCTCGGTGATGCGCTATAAGCAGACAAAGAAGCCCTTACCCGAAGTCGCGAAGGAGTTGAACGTGGACGGCGTGGTGGAGGGCACCGTCCAGCGGTCGGGCAACCGAGTGCGCATTACGGCCCAATTACTCCACGCACCCACCGACCGCCACCTCTGGGCGGAGAGCTACGAACGCGATCTGCGCGACGTGCTGGCCTTGCAGAGCGAGCTGGCACGGGCCATCGCCCGTGAGGTTCAGGTCAAGCTCACACCGCAGGAGCAAACGCGCCTGGCCCGCGCTCGCCCCGTGAATCCCGCGGCGCACGACGCGTATCTCAAGGGCTGCTTTTTCATGCCCATCTGGAGAGAGGTAGGATGGAAGAAAGTCATTGAGTTCTTCCAGAAGGCGATCAGCATTGACCCGACATACGCCCCAGCCTACGCGCGGCTATCTCTAGCGTACGGTTACCAAGCTCACCCGGGGATCATTCCTCCCGAAGAGGCTTACCCCAAGGCGAGGGCAGCAGCGCTGAAGGCTCTCGAACTGGACGACACGCTGGCGGAGGCCCACGCGGCGCTAAGTGGCATCAGGTGGTTTGAGTGGGACTGGGCAGGCGCCGAGCGAGAAGCCAAGCGAGCCGTAGAGCTTGACCCTAACGGCGTAGAGGCCATCGCCAGCTATGCCACCTACCTCGCGATTATGGGAAAGAGTGACGAAGCCATCGCCGAAGCCAAGCGCCTCCCTGACCTCGACCCCTTTGGGTCTCCGACACTCGGCTGGATCTACGCCAATTCGACGCGCTTTGATGAGGCAATTGCGCACGTGCGCAAGGACATGGAACGTAGAGATCATCCCCTCCTTCCCTGCTTCCTTACAAACCTGTATGCGTTTAAGGGAATGTGCGCAGAAGCTTTGGCTACGGCCGACAAATTCAACTGCGGGGGCGATTGTGCCAAGGCTTACGGCCTGTGCGGCAGGAAAGCGTTGGCGCGGAAATACGCCAGGGAACTGGAGGCAGCATCAAAGCGCGAGTACGTAGACCCTGTTCACATAGCGTGGGTCTATGTAGGTTTGGGCGACAAAGAAAAGGTTCTGCAATGGTATGAAGAGGGGTACAGGAAACGATCCACGATGATGGTCTACCTCAAAATCGACGAACTGGTAGGTCGCGCAAGCGCGACAGTCAACGACGCCATCTATGACGACCTGCGCTTCCAGGACCTCCTGCGCCGGATGAATTTCCCGCCGTAGAAGAGCAGTAGGCGGTAAGCAGAAGGCGGTAGGCAGCGGACGCCCTTTGCGAGTCCCGGCGGAGCCGGGAAAAGCAGAAGGCGGTAGGCAGCGGACTCCGCCGCTACAGCCCCGACTTCCTTTGCAGGCGTTCCAGGCGATGAGCGAAGCGTTTGAGGTGGGTCGGATTGCCAGCCTGCTCGCGCAGCCGCGCGATGGCTGTGCTGGTGAATTTGAGGGCGGCAGTCACATCCCGCTGGCGATGCTCGTAGTAGATAGCTAATTCTTCCAGCGCCTGGATGGCGAAGGGCGCTTCGCGGCGGGCGAGCTCATTCCAGAGTCCGACGGCCAAATCGTGTTGGCGCTGCCGCTTGTGCTGGGCGGCCAACTGCCACAGCGCCTGCGTCTCGACAAGTTGGGGCAGGCCCTTGTCCAGGGCTTGTTTGCAGGTCTCGAGCGAACGTTCCGTGGCGTGCGCGCGCTGGAAGATGCGGCTCAGGCTGAACAAATCGAGACTGGAAGCCAGCGTGCCCGCGTCGCTCAGCGCTCGCGCCAGTTCCACCGTCAAGCCGGCCAGCGAAACGATGTCCAGCGCGTTGTGATAGAACACCGGCTGGAGCGCCTGCGCGCTTCCCGTGCGCAAGTAATCGAAGTAGATTTGCGGTATCTCCGACCCCGGGACGTCTCCTTCCCGGCTCACTCCCAGAACTTCCTGTTCCAGACGCGTGAGCTCGCAGGTCTCCAGACGCAGCTTCCACAAGCGGCGGGAGGGATGAAGCGCATCCAGGTGCACCAGGCGGCTGAAGGGCGACTTCAAGCGCGCCAAGGCGTAGCGGGTTTCGAGCAGAGGAAGGTCGAAGGTCTTGCCGTTGAACGTGACCACTCCTCTGTAGCCCTGGAGGGCCTCGGCGACCGCCACCAGCGCGGCCTTTTCCTCCGGATAGTCGCGCAGGAAATACTGCCGGATAACAAATTTCGAGCCTTCGACGGCGCCCAGGCCGATGAGGAAAGCGCAAGTGCCCGTGCCGCCCGCCAAGCCTGTGGTCTCGGTGTCCAGATACACTAGCTCCGAGGTCGGGGGAAGGACCACATCTTCCAGCCAGAGATTCAAGGGGCTGAGGTCGGCGCTCGCCAGATCGCTGATGCGAAGCTTCCCGTAAGGCCGGCCAAAGGGTAGCGCCTGCCGCGCCAGGAAAAACTCGCCGTAAGCATTCTTCTCCACTTGCCCATCAACATATTCCTCGATGCGCTGGGGCGCGCGCTGGGCGGGGAGCGGGCGCGCGGGTCGCTCCAGGCGGCGCAGGTACTCAAGCTGGCGCTCCAGCTCGGTATCGCGGCTGCGAGTCTTTGCCGCTTGCTTGAGTTGTCGGAGTTTCTCTTCCAGGTTCATTGCGAGTAGCCAGTTGTCA
>Ga0315284_10008838_pt1 | contig 14381 bp, 10 predicted proteins | sample YL17G09_16_MG_FD_203696 | JGI IMG/M metagenome (GOLD analysis project Ga0315284, IMG submission 203696) | Sediment microbial communities from Yellowstone Lake, YNP, Wyoming, USA - YL17G09_16 | ecosystem: Environmental > Aquatic > Freshwater > Lake > Sediment | place: USA: Wyoming | collected... | reverse complement strand
ATCGGCAATGCCGAATCTCGCGAATTCGCTATTACAGATTAAATCCGCGATACTGGTCGAACGTCTCGGATCAAGGAAAGCGCTCATAAATTCAGCGGTATTGATACACGCGCTCATGTGGCTGCCTATAATAGTCATCCCTTACGTTTTCGATAATAATCAGGCTGTCTATCTTGTATTATTCTATACCATGTTTGTGGCGATAGGTGGCATCGCATCGCCGGCCTGGTCAAGCCTGATGGCGGACCATGTGCCTGAGACAGAGCGAGGCAAAGTCTTTGGGTGGAGGAACAGGCTGTTCGGGGTGGTCAACGTCACCAGTATGTTTGTGGCTGGTTTGATCCTGTACTTTTCCAGGATTTTTTTATCGAATAACTTCAAATTCTTTGGGTTCACCGTTATATTTTCGATAGCATTTGTTGCTCGGCTGATCTCGTGGAACTTCTTGACCAGGATGCATGAGCCCGTGCTTGTCATAAAGGATGAACACAAGTTCACTTTTGTCGATTTTTTGAAGAGGATGGGCCGAGCCAATTTCGGAAGGTTTGTTATATTTGTCAGTTCCATGAGCTTTGCCGTGTATTTAGGTTCGCCGTTCTTCGCCGTTTATATGCTAAGGGATCTAAGATTTAATTACCTGACCTATACGATCATTACGATGGCTGCGACGCTGACCAGCCTTTGTATGATGGGTATCTGGGGCAAGTACGCGGACCGCGTGGGGAACCTTAGGATACTGAAATTGACCTCCATTTTTATACCGTTCATACCAGTCCTTTGGTTATTTTCTCACAACGTGCTATATCTTATACTAATGCAGATTTTCTCAGGTTTTTTCTGGGCCGGTTATAACTTGAGCGTGACCAACTTCATATACGATGCCGTCACGCCGGAAAAAAGGACAAGGTGCATAGCATATTTCAACGTCATAAACGGCATCGGCGTCTTCTCCGGCGCAGCGATCGGCGGCTATCTTTTGAACATACTACCGCCGTTCCTTGGATATAGGACACTCTCGGTGCTTTTGATCTCCGGCATACTCAGATTTTTGGCGGCCACCCTATCATCATTTGTGAAAGAAGTAAGGAAGATTAAAGATGTGTCTAATCTGGAATTGTTTTATAGTATAATAGGAATTGGTCCTAATCTCAGGCAGAACATGTCTTTGCACAATGGCAAAGAATAAGGGATGATATAAGATTATGAACAAAAGCGATGCGGTGAAGAGGGCAGTGGCGTTTTACTTTTTTGTGGCGCTATTTTTTATATCGCTGCCTATCACCCTGTCTTATTCTTTGGGCTATCATATAGATTATCATGAGTTAAAAATATACAAGACAGGTATAATCTATATAAGCACCCAGCCTTCAGGCGCTTCCATATACATCAACGGCAAAAGGCACACAGACCTCACGCCTGCGCAGATAGAGGAGCTGAGGCCAGGGACATACCGGATAGAGGTGAGGCGCAAAGGGTTCTATCCGTGGGCCAAGGATCTCATAGTGAGGCCCAACATGGTGACCAAGGCCGATCGCATAGTATTGTTTCCGACCACTCTTGAGATAACCCGCATAAGTAAACACGAGGCCTCGGACTTTGTAATATCGAACAAGAACTATATCTATTACCTTACCAGGTCCGGATTGTTCAGGTCGAACATTGATGGTAGTAATTTAAAAGCGCTCTTGGCGTATTCAAACTGGCCTAAAGATATAATCAATAAGAAGTTTTCACCGGATGGGGATAAATTTTTATATTTCAATAAATGGACGATCGATGCCGTCTATTTAAATTTGGATAAGGACCTCACGCTGGGCCATGAATCGGCGCGCGTGGAGGAGGTTCTGGCATCCTCAGACCCGATAATAGACGCATTCTGGCATTCAAGGTCCGGCTACATAATCGTATTCACAGAAAGCGACATAAAGGTGGTGGAGCTGTTGGGCGGAGGCAAGCGCAACATCGTTTCTCTGTATAAGTTCAATAGAATGCCCAGAGGCATATATTACGATGAGAGCGCCGATTCTTTGTATTTTACCGATTTCGAAAGAGAAGCGGACGGGAAAGAGATGTCCTACGTCTATCGATTGGATTTGAGGCAGACATTTTTCGATTCGCTTATGCAATTATTACTGAAAAAAGAAGCTGAGGCAGGGTATGAAAAGAGATAGGTTTTATAAACGACTTTTTGAGATAATACCCGGTCTTCTGACCTGGTTGACATTAGGGTCGCTGTTCATACTCGCCTTTATAAAGCCTTTATGGGTAGCCATATTCGTCATAACATTCGATCTGTACTGGGTGGCGAGGATAAGCTACTTGACCACGCTTTTGATATTCGCATACCGAAAGCTAGAAAAAGAAAAAAAGACTGACTGGTTAAAGCGGTGTCAGCTTTTGGGCACCATAGACGGATTAGGATATGAAAATATATACCACGCGGTATTGTTTCCCGTATACAAAGAGGGCATAGATATTTTAACATCCTCGATATCTGCTCTTATAGATTCCAATTATCCGAAAAATAAGATGATAGTAGTCTTAAGCGCAGAGGAGAGGGCGGGCCAGGAAACGCGGGATAACGTCGCTGCCTTGAAAGAAAGATACAAGAAAGATTTCTTTAAATTCATAATAACCAGGCATCCGGACAATCTGCCCGGCGAAGTTAAGGTAAAAGGCGCAAACGCCACATGGGGAGCCCAAGAGCTGAAGAAGTTCTTGGATTCCGAAAAGATAAACTATGAACATGTGATAATATCCTGTTTCGATGCGGATACGTGCTCCGAAAAAGAGTATTTTGGATGCCTCGCCTATCACTATATAACAAACCCGCAGAGGATGCGTTCAAGCTATCAGCCCATTCCCGTTTATAATAACAATATATGGCAGGCGCGTTCAATAGCGCGCATATTGGAGCTTGGCTCAAGCTTCATGCAGATGATAGAGACCATGAGGATGGAAAAATTCGTGACCTTCTCGAGCCACAGCATGAGTTTTAAGACATTGGTCGATGTCGGATATTGGCCCGTAGATATGATATCGGATGATTCTGTCATATATTGGAAATGTTTCCTATATTTTGACGGTGATTATTCCGTCATTCCAATGTATGTGACGGTCTCGATGGATGTGGCTACGGAAAGGGGCATAATCCCTACGGTAATAAAGCAGTATAAGCAAAAGAGACGCTGGGCGTGGGGCGTAGAGAACTTTCCGTATGTGATGATGGGCTTTTTGGAAAATAAAAATATCCCGCTAACAAAGAAGATACGGCGCGGTTTTAATCTTCTTGAGAACCATTATACATGGGCCGTCTGGGCCATCATCATAACTTTTATAGCGCCGCTCCCCCTTATATTCGGCGGCGGCCTTTTCAGGGAGACCGCCATAGGATACAATCTCCCCAGCATATCAGCAGCGCTATTTAGAATATCGCTCTTTACCATATTCGTGTGCATGTTTATAAGCATAAGATTATTGCCGCCAAGACCGAAAGAGATAAAGCCTAAGAAGATGTTAATAATGGTCATTCAATGGGCCTTAGCTCCGCTTGTGGCAGCCCTCCTTGGATCAACGCCTGCGGTGGATGCCCAGACCAGGCTCATGTTAGGTAGATATATGCAATTTCATGTGACTGAAAAACGCAGGACACGCTCCGCGCAACACAAGTAGGCAATATATTTCGCAGATTCTTCTTGCATTGGAAATGGAGTTGTGTTAAATTTTTAATTGACTAGTTTTTAACCGGAATAGTAGATAATTTTTTTAAGAACCGGAGGTGAGATGATGGGAAAATATTCTAGCATAGTCATAGGAGCGATAGTAGCGTTGCTTGGGCTCCTGGGATTCATTGGCTGGTGGGACGATTTTCTCCTGGTCCTAAGAGGATCTATACCCGTTCTCCTGCTATTTGCTGGCGTCATCGCGATAATAGCCGGATGGAGCGAGATAAAAGACGAAGCGGCTTCCAAAAAGGAAGCGGCCAAGTGATTTATTTTTTTAAATAAGATCTTTTGGTATTTTTGTAAAAGGGACCGATCTCGAAATAGAGAAGAGTTGCCTTGTTTTCATGGCAGGATTTGAGGCATAAATTTTTAAAGTTTTTATATTTTTTAGTAAGGACCCATAGATAAATTATAAAATCCCGTCCAGGAGATACCTCTACTAATAGTGTTTATCAAATAAAAATACACAATATATAGTATTTTTCTTGACTTATTCAAACAAATGTGGTATATTTAAAAATCGAAAAAGGAAATCCATAATAAAATGTTTTTGCAATTATATAATATTTTATTTTTATAATTTTAAGTCCCTTGAAAGTTCCTGAAAATCTTCAGGACATTTTCTAGGGATAATTTTTTTTAAAATCGGAGGTAGCAGTAATAATGAAAAATGCAATTGAGGTAAATTCGTCGTTGTCTGACAATGCCCTGAAGGTCCTGGATAAAAGGTATTTAAAGAAAGATGACAACGGGAAGCCGGTAGAGACGCCGGCCGATATGTTCCGCAGGGTAGCGAAGAACATAGCGACAGCGGACTCATATTATGGAAAGGGCGAAGAAGAGGTCTTAAAGACTGAAGAAGAATTTTTTGAAATGATGACTAATCTGGAATTTCTGCCGAATTCTCCCACTTTAATGAATGCAGGCAGGGACCTGCAACAGCTATCAGCCTGTTTTGTCTTGTCTATAGACGATTCGATGGAATCTATCTTCGAGACTATAAAGGACACAGCGCTAATACATAAATCAGGCGGCGGTACGGGTTTTAGTTTTTCGCGGCTACGCGGCAAGAATTCTCCGGTTCGTTCGACCGGCGGCATATCAAGCGGGCCGGTTTCGTTCATGAAGGTCTTTAATGCCGCAACCCAGGCAGTGAAGCAAGGCGGGACGCGCAGAGGCGCCAATATGGGGATCCTTAGGGTGGACCACCCTGATGTCCTGGAATTCATAACGTGTAAAGAAAATGACAAGGAGATAACCAATTTTAATATTTCTGTGGCCCTGACCGAAGATTTTGTAAAAAAGGCTAACAGGAACGAAGAATATGAGTTGATAGATCCGCGCTCAAAGAAAGTGGTCAAGTCCCTTAAGGCAAAAGAGGTCCTGGACCTTATGATAAGGATGGCCTGGAAGAATGGAGAGCCGGGGATAATATTTATCGACAGGATTAATAGGGATAACCCCACTCCGAAACTAGGCGAGATAGAGTCGACAAATCCTTGCGGCGAACAGCCGTTACTGCCTTACGAGAGCTGCAACCTGGGGTCCGTAAATCTGTCAAAGATGGTGCGTTATGGGGAAATAGACTGGAAGAGGTTGGGCGAGGCAGTCGAAAAGGCCGTGCATTTTCTCGATAACGTAATCGACATGAATTCCTATCCTTTAAAAAAGATAGAGGATATGACTAAAGGGAATCGCAAGATAGGTTTGGGGGTCATGGGATTTGCCGACATGCTGTTCATGTTGGGCGTAAGTTACGATTCTGATACTGCCATCCAATTGGCTGAAAAGGTCATGAAGTTTGTTTTGGAATCGTCCCAGGCCGCCTCTGAGAAATTGGCGCAAGAAAGGGGCGCATTTCCAAATTTCAAGGATAGCATATATAATAAGCCTGGAATTAGACCTCTGAGGAACGCGACGCTCACAACGATCGCCCCCACAGGGACATTATCTATAATAGCCAATTGTTCCAGCGGAATAGAGCCGGTCTTTGCGATATCTTTCGTAAGGAATATATTGGACAATACGAAATTTATAGAGGTCCATCCATATTTCAGCGAAGTGGCCAAGAAAAACTCTTTCTACTCTACGGAGCTGATGAATATCATCGCAGAGAAAGGCACAATAAGAGGACTGGACGCCATACCGGAAGACATACAAAGGCTTTTCGTGACAGCGCACGATATCGAACCTGCTTGGCACGTGAAGATGCAGTCGGCTTTTCAGAAATATACCAATAATGCCGTGTCCAAGACAGTCAATCTGCCCGCTGATGCCGCTGTCGAAGATGTGCGCAAAATCTATATGTTAGCCTATGAAAGCGGCTGTAAAGGTGTAACCATTTATAGAGATAATTCAAGAGAAGAGCAGGTCCTGAGCAAGGCTAAAACTTCCACGCAGGAGACACAGAAAGCCCCTCCCGCAAAGATAATCCCAAGGCCGCGCCCCAACGTTACGGTAGGCACCACGACCAAGATATCCACCGGTTGCGGAAATTTATATGTAACGATAAATGAAGATGAGAAAGGGCTGCCTTTTGAAGTCTTCATGTCGATGGGCAAGGCTGGCGGTTGCGCCATGAGCCAGCTGGAAGCCATCGGCCGCCTGGTATCGCTGGCGCTGAGGAGCGGCATCGATACGAATTCAATAATAGAACAGCTGCGGGGGATAAGGTGTCCTTCGCCTAGCTGGGAGAAAGGCGGAAGGATCTTTTCTTGCAGTGATGCGATAGCACGTGTGATCGAAAGAAGGATGCAGGACGCCAATAAAGCCAAGAATTTCTCCGGCTCCGCAAGCGCTTCTCCCTCTGATGAGACCGGACCGGTCCCGCAGACCAATGCATTTGACGGAGGTTCTAAAGCCGACAAATTAACGACAGGCAATATAGTGGGGGTATGCCCGGATTGCGGAAGCGCCCTATGGCACGTAGAGGGCTGTATGATATGCAAATCATGCGGCTATTCTAAGTGCGGATGACCGCATAAAAGCCAGCTAAAAGCCGGGCCTTGCGTTCAGATACCTTATCTATAGGAATGACAAATTTCTGCCTGAGACCTTGCCAAAATACAATTTTGTGGTAAACTTTTAATAATAAATAATAGTTAGCTTTCAGTCAGTATGTTTCAGCCACTAGCCAGATGATTTAGGTCGGAGGCCGAAAGGGTTTGGGCCGAAGGCCCTAAAAAGGGAGGTGCTGTATGGATTGGTTGACGTTCGTTGTAGTTGATCCTGTGAAGGCAATGTTGATCAAGATTTGGAGCTATATTCCTGCCATAGCAGGTGCGATTGTCATCCTAATCGTTGGTTGGCTTATAGCGAAGTTGATAGAAGCGGTAATAGTAAGGGTGCTGAAAGCAGTTCATTTAGATACTGCAAGCGATAAGGCCGGGATCCCCAATGTCTTAGCTCAGGGTGAGATAAAGATAACTTTATCCGAATTGATCGGAGCTCTTATATATTGGATCGTTATCCTTGTTGTCTTGGCAACGGCACTTAGCGCATTGAACCTTAGTGTGGCGGCAGACCTGCTATCAAGGCTCATAGAGTATGTGCCGAATATATTAGGCGCGATATTTATCCTGGTAGCAGGAACTTTCCTGGCGAATTTCATAGCTACCATAGTCCGCACTACTGCCAGCAATGCGGGCATAAAGAAGGCAAAGCTTTTAGGCCAGATAACGCAGACGGTCCTTGTTGTTTTTGCCGTCATTGTCGCGATCGAGCAATTAAAGATAGCGGCGACATTGATAGTGCTGGCGGTGAATATCATTTTGATATCGCTTGGTATAGGGATAGCACTTGCCTTTGGGCTAGGCTGTAAGGACATAGCCGGCAAGTTCGTCCAGGAAATAATTAACGATCTGAAAAAATAGATATATACAATCATATGGTTTCAGAGAAGAGGCGTTTTTTAAAGCGCCTCTTTTCTTTTATGCGAACTTACTTTATAATATACATCTATGAATACCTCTTTATATATCCACATCCCTTTCTGCAGGCGAAAATGCTCCTATTGTAATTTTTACAGCGATATTTATGAGAACGATCTCGCATCAGCGTATGTGGATGTCCTGTCAGCTCAAATCGAAAAACTAGAACATGGGTTCTCTACCATATATATCGGCGGCGGCACGCCTACGGTTCTGGACAAGGACTCGTTAAGGATACTATTGAACGGGCTTAAAAGGTTTCTGCGCGATACGCGCGAATTTACGATAGAGGCGAATCCGGAAAGCCTGGATGATGATAAAGTGAGATTGCTTCTTGATTCAGGCGTCAACCGGCTTAGCATAGGCGTCCAATCTCTCAATGATCAGAAGTTAAAACGATTAGGCAGGATACACGCTGTGGCCAGGGCGAAGGAAGCGGTATATTCGGCCGCAAAAAAGGGTTTTAAAAATATCAGCGCAGACCTCATATTCGGCATATGGGACGAAGACATAGAGAGGTGGAGGGCAGAGGTCGCCGAGATGGCGAAGATGCCCATAACACATATATCTTGTTATGAATTGACCTACGAGAAGAACACGCCGCTATTCCTTGCCGTGAAGAATAAGAGCATCGCGCCATTGGAGGATGAGGTTGTGGCTGCCATGTATGAGCAGGCGATAGACCTACTGGCGCTTGGCGGTTTCAAACAATATGAAGTGTCTAATTTCTCGAAAGAAGGCTTTGAGTGTAAGCACAATTTGAATTATTGGGATAACGGATCGTATGTAGGGCTGGGCCCTTCAGCATTTTCGTATATGGATGGGGTGAGGCAGAAGAACGTTGCCGATGTCAGGGAATATATAAAAAGAGCCGAAGCGGGCAAGGCATTGATAGAATTTAGCGAGAAGCTATCTCCGGCAAGAAGGGCCAAGGAGACCGCGGCTGTTGGGATAAGGACTAAGGAAGGAATAGATTTTGAACGGTTTAAGGACAAGACCGGATTTGATTTTTTAGATCTTGAGAAGAAGGCCCTGACAAAATTAGTTGAGGAAGGTTTCATAAAATATAAAAAGGAAAACAATGAGCTCACAGGCGTTTGTCTTAAGAGGAAGGGTTTTCTTTTTTGCGACACGGTCTCCAGCGCATTTCTGTAAGACGCCGGCCATTTGCGTTTCAATCGCTTTTGTGCTACAATATTTTCTCTAAAATTTCAATTCGATTAATGTGTATAGTTTTTAATAGGTGAGAGGTGCGCAATGAAGAAACTGGTGTTGTTAAGGCATGGGGAAAGCACGTGGAACAGGGAGAACAGGTTCACGGGTTGGACCGACATAGACCTATCTGAAAAAGGCATATCGGAGGCGCAGAGGGCGGGCCAGGTTCTGAAGAAAGAGAAGTTTGTTTTTGATTTAGCCTACACCTCCGTATTGAAGAGGGCCATAAGGACATTGTGGATTACATTGGACGAGATGGACCTGATGTGGATACCTGTATATAATTCCTGGAGGCTGAACGAGCGGCATTACGGCGCTCTGCAAGGGTTGAACAAGTCAGAGATGGCAGCAAAGTATGGGGAAGAGCAGGTGCTTGTATGGAGGAGGAGTTACGATATCAGGCCGCCTGCCCTGGAAAAAACAGACACCAGGTATCCGGGTAATGATCCCAGATATAAAGATTTGAGCGAAAAAGAATTGCCTTTAACGGAGTGCCTTAAAGACACGGTGGCAAGGTTCCTGCCCTACTGGCACGAGACAATAGCGCCCACGGTGAAATCCGGCAAGCGCGTCATAATCGCTGCCCACGGCAACAGCCTGAGGGCGCTCGTTAAGTATCTCGATAACGTTTCGGATAAGGATATAGTAAGTTTGAATATCCCGACGGGTTTGCCGTTAATCTATGAGCTCGATGATAAATTGAAACCGATCAAGAGCTATTACCTCGGTGATCCCGAGGAGGTCAAAAAGGCGATGGAGGCCGTTGCTAATCAGGGCAAGGCCAAGAAGTAAAACAGGATCTTAAAGTTAAAAATCAGGAGATTACCGTGAAAGTAAAAAGAGCATTGATAAGCGTGTCGGACAAGACCGGGCTAGAGGAGCTGGTTAAGGTATTGAATAAATTCGGCGTGGAGATATTATCTACCGGCGGGACCGCCAAGGCCATAAGGGCGCTTGGTATCCCGGTCAAAGATGTCTCCGAGCACACCGGTTTTCCCGAAATGCTGGACGGCAGGGTCAAGACCCTGCATCCTAAGATACACGGTGGCCTACTTGCCCTTAGAGAGAACAGGGAGCACATGGAGACGGTCAGGAAGCACGATATAGGGCTTATCGATATGGTCGTTGTGAATCTATATCCGTTTGAGAAAACCGTGGCCAAGGAAGGCGTGAAATTAGAAGAGGCGATAGAGAATATAGATATAGGCGGCCCATCTATGTTAAGAAGCGCAGCTAAGAACCACAGAAGCGTATGCGTGATATGCGATCCGATTGATTATAAAAGAGTGATTGAAGATATGGAGAAAAATTCCGGAAGCGTGTCAGAAGAGCTGCTCGTGGAATTAGGTGTCAAAATATTCGAGAGGACATCAACGTATGACGCGGCGATATATGCGTATTTGAAGGATCAAAGGTCAAAGACTAAAGGTGAGGCGGAAGGTTTCCCGGTTAATTTAAATTTAAATTTTAAGAAGATACAGGATTTAAGATACGGCGAAAATCCGCATCAGAAGGCAGCATTTTATAGGGATGAGACTAGCGACGAGCCGAGCGTGTCAAGTGCTGTCCAGTTGCACGGTAAAGAGCTGTCATTCAATAATATAATCGATCTGAATGCCGCGCTGGAGATAGTAAAAGAGTTCATTGAGCCGGCAGCCACGATAATAAAGCATACAAATCCTTGCGGGACGGCCACCGCGAAGACTTTGCGGCAGGCATATGTAGATGCGCTGGATTGCGACAGGCTAAGTGCCTTCGGAAGCGTCGTTGGATTTAATAAACCGGTGGACCTGGAACTTGCCAAGACCATCTTGAGCGAAGCAGATTTTGTAGAGTGTATAATAGCGCCGTCTTATGAAGGTCCTGCCATGGAAGCGCTGAAGGCGAAGAAAAATCTGAGATTATTAGAGGTAAAAAATTTTGGTTCGAAATTTAAACGCGTAGACAGAGACTTAAAGAAAGTTGTCGGAGGGCTTTTGGTCCAGGACCGCGATATAGTGCGTCTTAAGGAATCGGAATTGAAGATCGTTACAAAGATAAAGCCTACAGAGGAGCAGTTGGCCTCACTCATGTTCGGTTGGGTGGTGGCAAAACATGTCAAATCCAATTCCATCGTATTGTGCCAAGGGACGAAGACCGTTGGCGTGGGGGCAGGCCAGATGTCGAGGGTCGATTCTGTGATGATCGCGGCCGAGAAGGCCGGCGGCAGGGCAAATGGTTCGGTATTGGCAAGCGACGCATTCTTTCCTAAAGAAGACGGTATCGAACAGGCTGCTCGGGCCGGCGTCAAAGCCATAATCCAGCCAGGCGGTTCCATAAGAGACGAAGAGGTTATAAAGATGGCGGATAAGCTCGGCATAGCGATGATATTCACTGGAGTAAGACACTTCAAGCATTAAGAGCCAAATAGCATATGGCCTCAAGCGCCAAAGATCGGCCTTGACCCTTTAGTCCAAGGTCCTAACACATTTTCCAGGTTCATACGATGACCTACCAAGAAGCTTTAAAATACCTCAACTCTTTCATCAATTACGAAAAACAAGACAATTATGACTATGTAGCATCTTTTAAGTTGGATAGGATGAGGCAGATGGCATCTCTTCTCGGAGATCCCCAAAGGGAGATAAGGTCTATACATATCGCCGGCACGAAAGGAAAAGGCTCTACCTCTGCCATGGTTTATTCGATCCTAAAGAGCGCAGGATTTAAAGTCGGCCTGTATACGTCTCCGCACCTAGTATCTTTCAGGGAGAGGATAAGGATAAATGATTCGTTTATAAGCGAAGAAGATGTCTCGAGGCTCTTGGATGGAATGAAAGAGGTAATTGGCAGGATGAATGATAACGCCCCTTCTTTTTTCGAGGTTTATACGGCGCTCGCCTATTTATATTTTAAAGAAAAGGCAGTCGACTTTGCCGTTTATGAAGTAGGTTTAGGCGGGAGGCTGGACGCGACGAATATAATAGAACCACTGGTGTGCGCCATCACGCCTATAAGCTATGAACATACTCAGAAGCTGGGCAATGCCTTGAGAGAGATAGCATCGGAGAAGGCGGGTATAATCAAAGATAATGGCATATGCGTTATGGCGCCGCAAGAGAAAGAATCGCGGGATGCTATTGAAAAGATATGTAAAGAGAAAAGGGCGAGATTGATTTCCGTAGGCAGAGACATACTTTTTGAGGAACTGGATCACGATGACAAAAGAGAGGTATTCAACATATTTGGCGTATTCAGCGACTATCCGATGTTAGAGATGAGCCTTCTCGGCTCGCATCAGGTGATCAATGCTGCGACAGCTATAGGTGTTGTGGAGGCGCTGCGATTTTATAATATGCTCATACCTTTTGACGCTATAAGGAACGGGATAGCGCAAGCGCGATGGGAAGGCAGGTTGGAGGTCGTCTCGAGGAGGCCGTTGATAGTGCTGGACGGCGCTCAAAACAGGGCAAGTGCAAATGTGCTTGTAAAATCCGTAAAGAGGACGTTTAAATACCAAAATTTAATATTGGTCTTCGGCGTCTCAAAAGATAAAGATGTAAAGGGCATATTAGAAGAGGTCCTGCCCATTGCCGATTCGGTAATTTTAACGAAATCGAAAGTTGTGGAGAGGGCGCTCGATCCTTCTAAAATAAAAGAATTTATGGATCCAAATGATATAGATGTGGTTTTGAGTTCAAGCGTAGAAGACGCTTTGGAGGTAGCGAGTTCGAAGGCAGGCCAGGATGATCTGATATTAGTGACAGGCTCGTTATTCATCGTGGGAGAAGCCCGAAATATCCTGGTGAATAAAAATGAGGGCGCAATAGTTTGAGAGATATGAGAAATATAGATTCAGAAGACACTATAGTCGCGGTCTCTACTCCGATAGGCGAGAGCGGCATAGGCATAGTCCGCTTAAGCGGCGCGAATGCTCTGAAAATAGCCGATGAAATTTTTGTTTCAAGAGACAATAAAAGGCCTTCAGGATTTAAAACTTATACAACACATTACGGCCACGCCGTTTTGAAAATCAAGCTCCAAGGCCCAAGGGCCAAAAGCCAAAAGGTTATTGACGAGGTGATCCTGACGGTGATGAGGGCGCCCAAGAGCTATACGAGAGAAGACATCGTAGAAATAAATTGCCATGGCGGGATTCAGGCAGTGAAGAAAGTTTTAGAGCTGGTAATAAAACTAGGCGCCAGGGTCGCAGAGCCGGGTGAGTTCACGAAGAGGGCATTTTTAAACGGAAGGATCGACCTGGCGCAGGCCGAGGCTGTCCTCGATGTCATAAGGTCAAAGACAGAGGGTTCATTGAAAGTTGCCATGAGCCAGCTCGAGGGCGAGCTTTCGAAAAAGATAGACGAGATAAGAGAAGATGTGATAAGTATAGCTGCGGAGATCGAGGCATCTATAGATTTCCCGGATGAAGGCCTGGAGACCGCCGATAAGACGCGACTGACCAAAAGAGCAAAAGATGTCTTAAAGAAACAGCGCCTTCTAGTAGATACTTACGGCGAAGGTATGGTATTAAGAGAAGGGGTATTGGCGATAATATGCGGAAAGCCGAACGTCGGGAAATCGAGCCTGATGAATCTGTTGTTAAAAAGGGACCGGGTGATAGTCTCCCCGATACCGGGCACCACGAGGGACGCCGTCGAAGAAATCATAAATCTGAAAGGCCTTCCGATACGGCTTGTGGATACAGCCGGTATCATAGAAACCGAAGATCTCCTAAATAAGGAGGGCGTGAAGAGAAGTAAAAAATATCTCGAGCTGGCGGACATAGTCCTTTTGATGCTAGACGGTTCTGCCAATATAGGAAAGGCCGACGAAGATATCATAATGCTGGTGAAACACAAGAAAAAGGTTGTCATAATAAATAAGACAGATCTCGCCAACAGGATAGATGATAAAACGATAAAAAGATTATTTAAAAATGACAAGTTGGTAAGGGTCTCCGTTGATAAAAAACACAATATAGCGCTCTTGGAAAATACTATAGCAGAGACCGTCTGGAAAGGTGGTTTCAGTCAAGGGGAAGGGGCTATAGTGAGTAACGCAAGGCATAAGGAGCTGCTTGACAAGTCTCTTGAGAATATGTTATCAGTTAAGGGGGCATTGGAAGAGGGCCTGTCGCCTGAGCTGATCGCTGTGGATCTGAAGGAGGCGATATATAATTTGGGCCTCATAATAGGTAAGTCGGTTTCAGAGGATATCTTAGACAGGATATTTGAACAATTCTGCATCGGAAAATAGCATAGTAATATGAAGAGGAATAAGGCATAAAATCACAATATACAAATTCCAAGCCCCAACAATTCGCAATTAACAAATTACAATGCTTAACGTCGTTTGATAATTGTAATTTGTGGTTTGGTTGTTAGTTGTAGTTTGTAATTTGGCATTTAAAGGGTCATTTAAAAGAGGATGATAAATGGATAAGAAACGAATAGAGCGGGCGGTCAGAGAGATTCTGGTTGCTGTGGGCGAAGACGTTAAGAGGAGGGATATAAAAGATACTCCAAGGCGC
>Ga0315284_10008837_pt1 | contig 14381 bp, 21 predicted proteins | sample YL17G09_16_MG_FD_203696 | JGI IMG/M metagenome (GOLD analysis project Ga0315284, IMG submission 203696) | Sediment microbial communities from Yellowstone Lake, YNP, Wyoming, USA - YL17G09_16 | ecosystem: Environmental > Aquatic > Freshwater > Lake > Sediment | place: USA: Wyoming | collected... | reverse complement strand
GTTCGTCTATCAATCTTTCAATCTGTTCGGATCTTGGCCGGGTATAAAATATCTGTACTGTACCGTCAACCACTTTAGTGTTCTTAACCCACTTTAATCCCACCAACGATTGCGCGATCCGGCTCTGGTCAAGTTTAGTAACGCTCTTGGCCGCGACTCCGCAATACTCCAGAAGATCCATAATCTGTACCTCGTTGATCTCGGGGTTCTCGGTCAAATATTTGGATACGTGCCGCTGCATCGGTTCTTCCGGCACGCGCGCCATAGCCTCGTAGCCGTGGATCTTCTCGGCATCCCCGGTCAAATACAAGGTTTCTGAACGATAATACTGTACGGCCTCGGCCAAAATCTGCTCGCAATCGTTTTCAAACTCAACCAGGCTGATCTTATGGGGTAGGTTCACTATCCAAAACCGGCGGTTACCCGTAGTATCTGCCAGGTAGCCCACGTGTTCGGGATTGCAGGTTCCTATGAATATCGATTGTCTGGGGAAATCTTTAGCGTGGCGGGCAAAAGACAGGCGCACGGTGTCTGTTTCGCGGGTGATAAAACTCTTTAACGCGCTTGCTTCTGCCCATTTTAGCGCCACCATTTCTGATAACTCAATGATCCACTTGCCTAACATCATGTGGACGGAATCTTTGGCGTGTGGATCCAGGTTCATATCCGCGCCCCATAGCCGGCCCAGGATGCGGCAAATGGTCGATTTACCTATGCCCTGGGGGCCTTCCAGGATCAAAACATAGTCCCACTTACACCCGGGCTGAAACACGCGTCTAACGGCCGCGCAGAGCGTTTTCCGGGCCACGGCGCGCGTGTACACGTTATCTACTGCTCCGCACTTGATCAACCAGGTATCCAGGCGCGGTGTCTTATCCCACTTTAAGGAATTTAGGTAGTTGCGGACAGGGTGATAGTGCCGTCTAAAGGCCATGACTACTACGGCTTCCATAACGATTTCTTGCCTAAACTCGATCTGGTGGTGTTTGATTAAGAAAAATTTTAAAAGGATAATATCTTCGTCTGATATACGGGCGCCCCTATGCCCGCGGTTCTCGTACCAGGGGGCTTTCTCGGATATTTCGATCGCGCCGGCAAAGGTATTATAGCGGAATAGGCTCGATAACGCCGGATTAGTCTGTAAATAGTGTACTGCGTTGTTAAGATCGGGCTTTATCACGCCTTTTGGAGTCTTATTGACTGAATTTATACCATAATCGTCTTGAACATTCTCTACCACATCAAAAATAGCCGCTACATTCGCGTTCCCGGCCTTGCCTTTGGCGTATTTATAGCCGTCTTTAACGGTCTGGATAAGTTCTTGCTCGTTTAAGGGGGGTACGGAGCGGGGATTATAGTTGGCCGCGATAACTTCCGCGCATTTTGCTTCTGATAACCCAAGATCGTGACCCCTGCACACTACTATATAGGTAGAATTGCGCCGGTTGCCTTCAATAGCCGCGGGCATATCATTCATCAATTCTATGTACTGGGCTATTGTCGGGCCGCTGTCATCAGTAAAACCTTTTTTGACATCGGTGGTAATCACTTCACTTTTTACCAGGATAGCGTCAAGTTGTTGCGGGGCGGGGCGCACATCTCCAGGAGTGGAGTCGGAAACACAAAGATACTCTATCTTCGTATCCGGATGCACGGATCCCGCCCCTACAACAAAGTGGCCTTTACTTAGGAAGTCAATCCCTGGATATTCTTTGACATTTTTCTTGATTTTTAATTCGGAATTTTTAGTGAGGTAGATGTGGATGCCGCCGGTGCCGGTTTTAACTACAAAGGTATCCTTAAACCAGTCCGATTTAAAACCGAGGTCTTTATTTAATTTTTCAAAACTGGCTATACCTGGCGCGCCTTTCTTGACATCAACATCAATTACGAGGATAGTGTCAGGTAGAACGACACCATAATTGCCTGGTAGATCTATTTTGGTAAGTTTGTCATTCGGTGGGGTCTTTTGCCATTCTTTTACTGTGGGAGTTTTGCCGTTTAGCGGGAAAAGCGGGAATCCGGCGGTGGCGTAATTTGCTACAAAGTCTGGTCGGTTGGTCATTACCTCTCCTGGAATAGGTAACCTACATTATACTACCTTAAATCTTTTAGTCAATTAGAAAGTTATCGCCGCGGTCAAAACCGCTGCCGCTGCCCAATAAACAGCGTGGCGTATATCGTGATAGCAGCCGTACACTATGGCCGCCCAAATTTGTAAGCCCATCATTATTACAGGGAAAAGATTTTTCATTTCTTTTTCTTTCGCGGCCGGCGGCGTGGGGGCTGATTATACCTATACCAAAAATCTTTACCCATTTTATCGGCTTGCCAATTTGCTGTTACTACAACAATGGCGAAAACGGCTATACCGATTATGAATAGCCATTCTCGCCAGGTCATACGTCAATCGCTTTCTTTAACTCGGCGCCCGTAACATAGAAGCGGCTGCCAACACGTATAAACTTAACATGGCCTTTAAGCGACCATTGCCGTATACCCGCCGCGGTAACACCGCATAATGCCGCGGCTTCGTCGAGGGTATACATTGTGTCATTTTCGATACTTTTTAAACTTTGGATAGTGGGCTTCATTGATTTTGTCCTTTCTTTGACAAGGGTCATTTTAGTTCCTTTCATTGGAGTTGTCAAGCATTTATTTTTTAAATAAAAAAGGGCGGTTGTTAGCCGCCCTATTTCTCGTCGCTATTTCTGTACCCAGGATTTGCAATGCGGGCACCTATAACTGCCATTCAATTTCCAGGATAGCCGTTTGAGGTACGCGCGCAAAAGATTTTCTTTGCGGTCGCCCTTGCGCCCGCCCTTTGTTGCCATTAAAGCACTATGTACCAGGCCGCGCAAAAGATTTATTTCACGGCCGCAAAACTCAAGCGTTGTTATCCCCTGTTTTTTGTTTTTCATTTTTCTTACTCTCCTTTAAGTGCCATTTGATTTGGCTGTTTAATTCTTCGGTTGCGTACTCACTCCCAAAATATCCCCAACAAGAATCCTCGTCTATTTCCTCTCCTTTCAGGTTAAAGTGTTTTACTACTACGCCGTAAACATCTCCACTAAACCATTTGTTTATCTCGGTACACGCCTGGCGCGCGTACTCTATACATTTCGTTCGCCGCGCCGCGCCCTTTAAGTCCTTTAATTCATCTAAAAGACATTTGTCCGGCGCCCACATAGCCCAGGCCGTTGAGGTATCCCAGCGGCAATTCATTCCCTCGCCGCGTACGGAATAGGCCACGCCGGAGTGCTCGTACTTGTCAATTTCTACTGCGTCTTTATTGCCATTGCCTAAGTCGTCTTGCGTTTCAGGGTCAAAGCCGCGCAATTTGCAATACTCGAGCATTTCTTCTTTGCCATTATCTTCCCAATGGTAGAATTTTCCCATGCCGTCGCAATTTTCAATAGGATTTTCCGCCATTTCATCAGGCACAAGATAGCCGGCAATGTAGCCGCCGGCCGTCTTGTGTATCTGAATCGAATCCTCTACCGCGCCTTTGTGTAGTTCGAGTTCCGGCCGGTCTTTGTCTTTTTCTAATACTGTCCTTGTCCTGGTAAAAGTTTTTAGTGTCATTTTAGTGTCCTCTTTTTTATATTCCAAAGGGTTCTGACTTCATTTTTTCGGTATACTATTCGTTCGTCGCAATCATTATCCTCTTTTATTAAGGTAACGCCGGCGGTCTTATTGAGTACCTCAACTACCCCGCCTCTAACTACAAGTCTAACTTTTATCGCTTTCATTTCTCAATCTCCTTTAACCTGGCTTTCCAGGCCGCAATCCTGGCCTTTATCCTGGCCGCTTTATCACTGCATTGTTTTTTACCTATATCAATGGTTTCCTTGTTGCGGTATATCTTGATTGTCTTTCCCGTTCTGATACGCTGAATCTGTTTTGCTGTTAAATAGATTGGCTCGTTCATTCAATCACCTCCGTAAAATACTCAATCGGCCGTTCAATTATAACCTTTAACTTCGCGCCGCAATCGCACACAATTTCGCGGCTCTCGCCGTCAATAAAATCCCAGGAATCCGGCGGCTTAATTTCGTTCTCACATTTCGGGCATATTATTTCGTTCATCTGTCTGTCCTCTCTGTTAGCGGGGCACCGGCGGCCTGTCGCACTACCAGGCCGGCCGGCGCAACGCGGGTTTCAAGTTTCTCGTTCCAAGCCGCGATCCTGGCCTTGATCCTGGCGGCGCGATCACTCGATTGTTTTTTACCTATAACTATACGTTCTTTATTGCGTAAAATCACTACAATGCGGCCGGTTCTTAATTTCTGGATCTGTTTTGCGGTCAAATAAATAGGTTCATTCATTTAGTCATCTCCTCGGGTATGTGTTCGAGCTCGTTTGTTACCGGGTTAAATAGCCGCCGGGTTTCATGTTTCCCGCTCCAGTTTGCCCCACTGCCGGCCACGATCAAATATTTTCCGCTGTCCTCTTGCCGGTATACTTTGAAACTCTTCATTGTCTGGCCGAAAAAGCGCATTGTTTTACGATCGAAAAAATACGGCGCCGTTTCTCTCGTCCTTTCTTTGATGTCATAGATCGTCAATTTCTCCATAGTTTTTTCCTCCTGGTTTTGGCCGCCTGGCCTGGATCGCTCCCGGCCGGCGGCCTGTGTTTTTGTTATACGGCCACGGCTGCCAGCCGTTTGAGTAAATACTTTCTTAATGCGCGCTTGATCGAAGGCCGCGCGCCGCTCTTCTCTACTGTCCAGAATATTTCCGGGCAGCGGTAACCGGTCTCTTTTAACGCGTTTAAAATGATGCTGCCGTGGATATACCCATCTTTTAAATGTTGTTTTAAATGATCTTGATCCCGGGAAAGATCTCCCCACGTCCGGCCGGTTTTCTCTTCTTTAAATAAGCAATGCCAACAATCGCCGTTGTTCGGCTCCGGCAATGTTTCGATCTTGTCCAGGCCGGCCAGGTATTTTTTGATCTGTTTTTTGATCCTGGCCACGTTGCCGGCCGGATCCGCGGGTATCTTGCCAATCAAAACGCGATCCGGATCGAATTTGATCCCGTCAAAAAAGGGTATCTCTTGATCCGGAGTATAGGCAACATACCAGCAGCCGCCGCGCTGCCGGATCTTTAGCGGTGAATATTCGTTGATTCTGGCCTTAGTTGTTGATGTCCTCCAGCCGCCGGAGCTTAATTCTGTGCTGCCGTCCGGGTATGTTGTGATCACGTCCGTGTTATGCAGCCGGACGGCCTCCCGGCCGTCCTCGTAGTTGATCCGGATCGTATTGTTGCCTATAATCTTGGCGGCCGTGTACCCGGTAACACTGGCCAGCTGCGCTTTTTTAGTCATGGCCGGAGCATGGATCAGATCCGCGCCGCGAATCTCTGAATCCTGGCCGCTTAGGTTTTTGATTTTGATTTTGTTTATCATGTTTTTACCCTCTTTTCCGTGATCCGGAAGTGATAAGTTAACGCGCCGTAAAGGTAAGCGGCGCGGGTTTCAAGATCCCCGCCGGCCTGCTCCGCTGCGCGTAACACGGCCGCGATCGTTTTGATTTTACGATCCAGGCCGCGAATCGGCCGGATTATTTTTTGATCCGTCATGCTTTTATCCTCCTTTTTTGTTGTTGTTGTTATTGTCAAATTATAGTTTATTATCTCAAAAAGTGTTTTGATTGTCAAGAGTTTTTTTATTGTTTGATGTGTTTTGATTGCGGCCGGGTTTTAATGTTTTCCCCGGCGGCGGTGGCGGGTTACGCGCGTTGTCTTTGTGTACTGTGTAGCGATTGCTGCTTTATGTTTTGATTTATTCATATAATGATATCTAGATAAGATTTTAATATTATTTGTGCGGTGTATCCGCGCGCGAAAAAAGGCTGTTTTTGTCCGCAATCGCGACAAAAGCAAATTGTGTTACGCAGTATCACAAAGACAACAACGCAAGCCGCTATTGTTGCGGCGGTATTAGTCTATGATGTTTATATACCTTTGTTGCCTTTGTTGTCTACGCGGCCGGCGGTGTCACGTGTCCATGTGTCAAGCGGCGCGCGCGTGCCCCATTGCCCGCGGTAAGCGGTCAAGGTTTTAAAAACAAAACCCACCCCTGGCATGGTTGCGGTTGGCGGCAGCGCCCCTTGGGGTCCGGGGTTCCGGCTGAGGAAACAGTGCCCACCGACGGCAGATTTACAAAAATCCGAATATTTTATATAAATTTACTTGACACCCCCCGCCCCGCGTGTTATACTCCCCAACAGACAAGGAGGTGAGAGAAAAAATGAATATCACGAAACAAATCGTCGACGGAGGAATGACAAAATACGCTTTAGCCAAAAAACTGGAGGTAACATGGATAACAATACAAAACTGGTACTTAGAAAAATCACGACCACAAAAACGGAACAGATTGAAACTGAGAAATATTATGATGGAGAAATCTGTCTTGGGGGAATAGAGGCCCTTGTAAAAATGGCGCAGTGCTATTACAGTCTTACAACCGCAGATCTTGCGCGAGCGTGTGGATGCGAGAGAAAAACAATTCGGAGATACATACGGCAAGACCGCAACCCGACAAAAAGAAACGTTGATCGGATATTACGGGCAATAGAATTGTCAAAACAATTTCGGCAAGAACTCTCAAAAATCTCCTTGACAAATTCAAATATTGCTAGTACAGTAACAATCGAACCGGCAGAAACTCAGACCACTGAGAAAAGCCCGGTGAATCAACCAGGAGGCCCTAGATGATAAAAATATTTTGCCATGGTGAATTCTATTACAAGACAGAAAACACAAAAGGGCGAAAGCCATTCACCCAGGAGATTAAAGCACCGAACCTGGAATTTTTCAAACAGACCGCAGTCCGCTACACCGGCACGGATGATGAAGGCAAATTGAAATTCAAAGAAACCGAGTTCGTCAATGTGCGCGGCATTATCAAGAAACGACTCCTACCGATGTTACTCGCCCCCCGCTTTTCCGATTTCGTCCGCGTGCGTACAGTAACAATAGACGAGATAGAATCCGCCACCGGCGAATTACTCGAACTTCCCGTCACCTTGCAGTCTCGCAACCAACTTATCCATTTGTGTCAGACCAAGAAGATTCCCGTCGACGCCACCAGTTACATGGACATCGATGAACTCCGGACTGACATTTTAGAATACCAAACCGATCCGGAAGTGTTTCTCCGGAATATGCAGCATAAGAGTAAGAAGCGGTTGGAGGAGAAAGAGTTTATGGAACTGAACGGATTGACGGTTCCTACTCCCACCCCGGCCGTTAAACCAAAATCAAAGTCGGTACCTGAAATGGCAGCTAAACCGGTCGGTACGCGGTCTGCGGAAGAACCTATTGGTATCGCGGATCTATAATGTTATCGGCGCGTACAGTACAGACAAACCCGGACGGCAGTCCGGCAGTTCCATTTACACCGACGACGATTGTCAATATTCTTCAGGAAGTATTGTCCTCGCCGTATACGGGCAAGGATCCTAAGAAGATCGGGTTGACAAAATCGGCCGCGGCGTTTATGTCACTCGCCGAGTGCGCCCAGGACGGAGACGCCGGGGCGCTGGAAGCGTTATTGAATCGTTACATGGGTAAACCGGTGCAGCAGATAAACAGTTTGAACGTGACAGCGACACTATCGGAGTTCTTGGGGAAGTTAGCCGATGAAATAGAACGAGAAAGTGTGATTGATGTTGTGCCGGAAAAACCGCCGTGGGAGGATTGATGGCCACAAAAGAATATCATCGGTTATGGCGGAAAAAGAACCTGGAGAAATGTCGAGCCTCTTCTCTAAAATGTTATTACAAACACCGAGAAGAGCGGGATCTTAAAAAGAAAATTTACAAAATAGAGAATCGAGAACAGATAAAGGTTTACCACCAGCATTATAGAAAAGAACACGCGAAGCAATATCGGATATACGACCAAAATCGCCGATCGAAAACCGGCCGGCTGACAATAAAAGGTTTGCAGAACTTGTATGAGGGTAACATAAAAACGTTTGGAACATTAACGTGCTATCTCTGTTTAAGGCCGATCGAGTTTGGACAGGATAGTGTGGACCACCGCATACCCCTTTCTCGTGGAGGTACTCACACGATTAGAAATTTAGGTGTTGTTCATCGACTTTGTAATTCTTTAAAAGGGGTTAAAACCGAAGAGGAATATAGATGCTCGAGACGTTGCCGCCGGGACAAATAGCGATACTGAGAAAATTAGCGGGCGAGTTACCATACTACGCGAAAACCTGCCTAAAGATCGTAACCAAGGCAGGTGAAGTGGTACCGTTTGTTTTTAATCGAGCGCAAGAAATTCTTCACCGGAAGATTGAAGAACAGAGAGCCCGGACAGGGATGGTTCGTATTGTGATTTTAAAAGGTCGGCAACTCGGTTGTTCTACGTATGTGCAAGCTCGATATTTCCATCAAACCAATTTTCGCCCTAACCTGTCAGCGTATGTTCTTGCCCACCAGGCTGAATCAACACTAAAAATTTATAGCATTACGTCGAAGTTCCAGACTAACTTACCCCCCGCGATAAAATTTCCCTTGATTAAAAATACAGAAAGGTCTATGGTTATTGAGAATGGCAGTTCATATTCAGTGGGTACTGCCGGTTCAGCCGAAATCGGAAGAGGCTTAACAATTCATCTTCTGCATGGTTCAGAGGTTGCGTTTTATGAGAATAGCGATCAGTTATCGACGGGTTTGTTACAGGCAGTTCCAGATGTAGCGGGTACAGAAATGATAATGGAGTCGACAGCTAATGGCCCGGGGAACTGGTTTTATGATCTTTGTTATGGGGCGATTGCCGGGAAGAACGGTTTTGAATTAGTTTTTATCCCTTGGTATATGGACGAAGGTTATATGGATCCGCTGCCGCTGTCGGAGAGGGAGCTTGACACGAAGGAACAGCAATATTACGAAGCGCATAAAGCCGATGGTCTAACGCTCCATCACCTTAGCTGGCGGCGGCGTAAAATTTCAGCTTTTGGGGACAAAGAATATAAGTTTCTCGCCGAATACCCGTTTAATGTTGACGAGGCTTTTGTCCGGGCGGAGGGCAGGTTCTTTAATTTGGCGAAGGTGTATGCTGCTCGTGGACGCAAACAAATTAAATCCGTGATCGCTCCTCTTATTGTGGGAGTAGACCAGGGGCGTACGGGAGATGATACAAAAATCCGCAGACGTGAGGGCAGCATCTTATATCCTATCGAAACAATTCCGGCCGACGACGGCCAGGAACGGGATATGAGATTAGCCGGTCGTTTAGCCAAGATCATTGAAGTCGAGAAACCAGACAAGGTTTTTATCGACACTACCAATGAGCACGGAGCCCTTGATCGGCTACATGAATTGGGCTATAAACAGATGGTAAAGGGGATACACTTTGGAGAGAAGGCTATTGATTCTGAAAGATATCGAAACAAACGAACGGAAATGTACTTTGAGTTTGCGGATTGGATTGAGGATTCGGAGTGTTCAATCCCAATAGATGAACAGCGTTTCTTATCTGAAGTTGGATCTATCCCCGAATCGAAAGAAACGAGTAACTCGATTAAATATTTAGTCAGTAAGGACGACATCAAAAAGGATCTGGGCTGGAGCCCGGATGAGCTGGATGCGACAGTCCTTACTTTCGCCTACCCTGTCCGCAAGAAGAGCCTGGGCCCGAAACCCTCGTCTGTTGCGCCAGGGCATCAGAAGCAACCGTGGAGGACGCAGTTGACGACCCTGCGGGGAGTAAAATGACCGAGACGATTCTTTACGGGAAACACGTTGAACTGATCCCGTTTAAAGATGCGGCCGATTGGGATTATCTTTTTGATTTAGCCGAAATGGACGAAGGACGGTACGCCACCCGCGACCAGATTGCCGAAGAGGTTATGAAGTACGGAGTGCTCTTTTGGATAATCGAAGTTCGAGGGATCCGTTCTGGAGTCGGGCTATGCCTAAAAGTAAATGACCAGTATCTAATGGAAGCCCTCAAAGACAAGAGGGTTTCTGGAGCAACGATTAAACATAGCGTTGAATCAGGCCAACTGATGCTCGACCAAATTTTTAGTCTTACCGATAAAGTTCATACGTGCGCTCGAGAAGAGGACACGGGTATTCAGATACTATGTAAAAAATTAGGATTCAAAAATGTGGGGATAGTCGAGTCAGGTTATGGTCCACTCGTACTATTCCAGAAGGAGAAAATAAAATGCCAATCTTTGCAGGAGTAGGAGCAGCAATATTGGGTTCCGCGGGAGCGGCAGCAGCGGGCGCAACAGCAACGGCGGTTGTAGGTGCGGTTGCTATTGGCGCTACTGCGGCGGCGGTCGGAACTTCAATTTACAGTTCACAGGCCCAGGCGACAGCGGCTAAGAAACAGGCCGGCGCGTTTAGCGCAATGTTAGCAGGTCAGGCACAAAACGTTACCGATGTGGGAAGAGTAACCGGTCAGGAGGCACAGGATACGGTGTCGAAGCGTCTCGCGCGTGTGGGAAAGTATTTTACTTCACCACTCGGTGATACGTCAACTTTATCGACCGCTTCACAGAAGGTGTTCTCGTAATGGCAAATGTAGATAAACTTCTGAAGGAGTTTAATTCGGTTAAAGCCCGCCGGACTCTATGGGAGAAAATGTTCGAGCTCATTGCCCGATATGTTCTCTCTAGGAAGCAGGGATTCACCTCCGACAGTACAGAAGGTGAGTTTTTAACACATGGCGATGTGTTTGATGATACGGCCACTTTGGCGTTGAATCAGATGGTGTCGTCTTTAGTGGGTGCGCTCTGGAAAAATGGCGCTCGGACGTTTAAGATTGTCCGGCCAAAACAGATCGCCGAAACAACAGTTATTAAAGATTATTACAAAGAGATAAATAGGCGGACAGTTACCCAGATCGAACATCCCCGTGCGGGGTTTGGTACTTCGTTTCAAGAGTATATGCTCGAGAATGGCGCGTTTGGTACTTCGGGTATGGGGGTCTTTCCTGCTAAGGCAGGGTCAGATCACCGTATCGATTATCGGGCTATGGGCCTGAAGCATATGTGGGTTTGTGAAGATGCGTCCGGTCGAGTTTATAAGATCTTTTATGAAGTCGAGTGGAACGCCTCACAGCTCTACGACGAATACGGCGATGCGGTTTTGGCGTATGAGGCAATTAAGACAGCGTACGATACTTACAACTACGATAAGAAATTTAAAGTAGTTTGGATAGTCCGTCCGCGCGCGGAGTACGATCCGACCAAGCCGAAGAACAACCAGAATATGCCGATCGAATCGATCCATATTCTCCAAGAACAAAAAGTCGAACTGAGAAATTCCGGGTACCAGGATTTACCGATCAAGGTCACTCGGTTCTATAAGAACGAAGGCGAAGAGTACGGCCGGTCACCGGCAATGGAAGCGTTGCCGAGTATCATCACGATCAATGCGTTTTGGGAGATGCTTATTAAAGCATCGGAAAAGAATCTCGCACCGCCGTTGTATTTACTTGACGATGGATCTTTTGGTGGCGGGATAATCGACACCTCACCGAACGCGCTTAATGTTTTGGATGTATCATCCAGGATTACCAATACTGCGCCTATCGGCGTAGTGGGTACCGTGGGTGAATTGCAATCGGCAGTGAAAATAGTCGAGGCATTGACACAGCAGGTGATCAAACACTTCTTTGTCGATCGGTTATTGGATCTCAATAACCAAACTCGCATGACGCTTGGGGAAGCCCAGATCAGAAATGAGTTACGGGCTGACTCACTCGGTGCGATCTTTAACCGGCAGATTGACGAATGTCTGACTCCGGTTATCGAACGTACGATCAGGATCTTGGTCACGGCCAGGGATTTCGGCGTGGTCAAAGGTTCTCCCGAGGAAGTTGAAGAGCGGGCAGCCGGCCGCGAGCCGCTGATCGTTCCGCAGGAATTGGTGGAGGCACAACTCAATGGAGTTGAGATTTACAATATTGAGTATGTTTCCCCGGCTATGCGGATCTTGCGTTCGGAGGAGTTACGCGGAGTTATGTCCGTGTGGCAATTCGCGGGCGCGTACGGCCAGGCAGTTCCGGAATTTCTTCTGATGTTGGATAAGGTTCAATCGATGCGCCGGGTTTCAGAACTTACCGGTTCAACGGAAGATATCTTCTTATCCGATGAAGATTTCCAGGCGACACTTCAACAGCATCAACAGGCAATGCAGCAACAGGCGCAATTACAGATGGAACAAGTGGCTGCCGAGACTGAAGCGAAGAGAGGGTCTGCGGCTCAACAAAATGCACAGGCACAGGCTACCCAGATGGGCGGGCCGGCGGCCGGTGGTGCAGGAATGGGCGGAGGGATGTTACTGTGAACCTCGAAGACAAACTGAAACAAGACCAAAAGATTTTAGAGTTAAAGAAAAAGAACCAGGAAGAATATCGCAAGGTTCGAGCAGCACTACAACTTGCTTGTACGGATCCAAATGTCCAGATAGTTTTGCGGCACATTGCAAAACTATCTGGATTTTTTAAATCGTCTGTTGTGATTAACGTCACAACAAACGATGTCGCACTTGGATCAACGACTTACAACGAAGGTCGTCGATCTTTATATCTTGACCTTCGGAGGATGATGACAGACGATGCTCGACGATTAGTCGAGTCAAAAGGAGATGAAAGCCATGACAGTTGAATCGGAAGCGGCAGCAGCCGCAGCGGCAGCAGCCGCAGCGGCAGCAGCGGGAGCAGGGGATAAAGGCGCAGCGGGCGCAGGAGATAAGGGCGCTGCTTCGGGTGGGTTCGATATAAATACTCTTCAGGGAGATAAGTTTCACGCGATCCTCCCAGAAGAGATCCGAACGAAACCGTACATGAAAGACATAAATTCGTTTTCGGATTTTACCAAAAAATTTGACGGGGCGCAGACGTTGATTGGCCAGAGGATGACACCGGCCGACGATGCAACCCCGGAAGAGTGGAACGCTTGGTTTAATAAAGCCGGACGTCCGGAGAAACCAGAAGCCTATGTTATTCCTGAAATCGACGGGGTTCCGAAAGAGTATATTGAGCAAGCGTCGGAAAAAGGTGTTATGAAACAGTTGTTTCATTCCGCAGGACTTAATACCCAACAGGCCAAAATTCTTTCCGCTAATTTCTTAAAGACAGTCTATGAATCCGAACAGCAATCCAAAGTCGCGGCGGACGCCTCTTTTGAGAAGACGATGGAAACGGCTTTTGGTAAAGACCGTGCCGCGATTCTTGAGAATGGCAAAAAGGTTTTGGCGGCGTATGTTCCGGATAGCGTGAAACCGCTTTTAGCCGGGCTTGATGATAAGGCCTGGGCGGTCATGCTTGCGGCTACAGACGGCATAATGAAGAAACACGTCTCGGAAGATGGATTCCGCGGCGCCGGTGGAACGGGTAGTGGTAGGACAGGACCAGATACCAAAGAATCAATTACCGCCCAAATGCGGACGATTATGGCGCAACCCGAATACGGAAGCCCGCATCTTAACCGGACGAAGAACGCGGAACTTAACACGCAGATGGAACAGTTACGTGAACGGCTCAGAAAAATATTATGAGACATACTTGTGAGGCTAAAGACTGTAGTCATAAGGTTAATTCCCCGAGAAAATATTGCGCGCGGCACAATCAACGTATAAACAGGGGTCTACCTTTGAATTTAAGGATAAATCTTAATCTACGTAGAATGTGCGGGTCCAACAATCTAAACTGGAATGGTGGTACTGCTAAAATGCTATATCCTAATGCTCGATTTTTGCAAAAGCAACGGATAATTGTTATTTTACAGAACCCAGACTGTGAGATTTGCGGAACACCGGCTGCTTATGTACACCATAAAGATGGGAGTAAAAGTAATCATCGGTTGGCTAATTTACAGGCGGTTTGCCCGAAATGTCATGCTCGAGAACATATTAAATTAAGAAAAAGATTGACAAATTTAGAGAAACATGGTATGAAAGAAGTAATAGGCAACATCTTAAATATTTAAGGGGTACGTCCGGTTTACCGGGCATCGTACGGAAACTTAAATATTGAGATAGCCGCTTCCCAACTTCGCGTCCGACTTGTCGGGGATCGCTAGAGCGGAATTTAGTGAAACCTAAACTTAACCAAGGAGGATCAAATGAGTTGGGATGTCATACAAATTACCGAGTTTAATGCTGCTCTTGATGTACAGGAACAGCAGATGACCTCACGTCTACTTCCGTTTGCCAAAAGAGTCGGCATCAATGGCGACAATTTTGCGTATGACGGATTGACCGAGGTTCAGTCTTACCGTGCAAACGGCCGCAATCCGGATATTCAACCTTCTCAGGTCACATTTACTCGCAGGAAACTTTCTCGCGAGAGAGTCGTGGTAACCCTTGAAGTAGATCAAAGAGATGTGCGTGGTATGTTGACAGA
>Ga0315284_10008836_pt1 | contig 14382 bp, 43 predicted proteins | sample YL17G09_16_MG_FD_203696 | JGI IMG/M metagenome (GOLD analysis project Ga0315284, IMG submission 203696) | Sediment microbial communities from Yellowstone Lake, YNP, Wyoming, USA - YL17G09_16 | ecosystem: Environmental > Aquatic > Freshwater > Lake > Sediment | place: USA: Wyoming | collected... | reverse complement strand
CTAATTATTGGGTAGAAGGTGATACGCTAATCGCTTGTGAGGTAATGGTTAAAGATATAATTACTGTACAAGAAGGTAAATGTAGAGTTAAAAAATGTAGGGTAATAGGAGAAATAAAATGAATAATAATAAATACGAATTAACTACTAATTTCGTTGAAATTAGAGGGACAGGTTGGTTTGAATATACCTTTAATGCTCTAGAGAGATGTTGTGAATCTTTTGGAGACGAGTTAAAAGGTTCCGAGAAGAATTTCAGAGCTGCTCTCTTAGAGCTTTGTAAAGATATCGTGAAAGAATATGGAGAGGAAACTGAAGTAAATCAAAAGAGGCCGTTACTATAATTTAGAAAAGATTATCAAGAACGTGTAAAGCGTGGTGAGAATTTATTAACTTTTAATAGGAGAAATAAAATGAATATTCTAACCGCAGTACACAATTTATTTTGCCACGATATAGCAGATAAAATAGTGAAACCTAAATATCTTCAACCTAAAACACATAGTTATCAGGTTAATCTTCATTTTGGTGTAAAAGTGATATCTGCAGCTGGGGAATTGGGAGTTGTTACTGCAAATTCCTTGGGAGTATTGCTTAAAAAAATACAAAAGCGCCATAATCTAAAATTAGAACAGATAGTATTAACTTTTCAACCAGAGAATTAATCATGGAAGCTTATGGCGAGAATTTTAATATAAAAATACCCGAGAATATAGTAGAAGAATGTTCGCATGTGGGTGAATGCTATTATGACTGTCTAGATAATATTTCCCGCGTCAAATTCCCCAGCAGAGAAATAATAATTTCTGAATTAAAAGAAACTGGTGGATGGCTATATCAAGATTTATTAACTATGAGTTTAAAAGAATTACAGGTTAAATTTCTATGGGTTATTTGTTGTAATATTGCTGAAGGAAGATATAAATGAAAATTAGAGCTATTTATGATAATGGTGGAGAAACTTTAGATAGATATACAATTTATTATGGGGAAAAGAATAAAACTAATAATCTTTACGAATGTATAGCACTTTCTGAAAATCCCAATAGTCCATTAGGATTTTATCAACATACTATGGGGGAACCAGGAAGACATAATGGTAAAAAAATAAAACTTACAGATTTACCATTAGAATGTCAAAAATCGATTCTTGCTGAATTAAAAGAATAATATATAATCTAACTAACTCGTTCGAGTTATTCCCCCGGATGGGATAGACCCCATTTGCTCCCCGCCAGATCAACCGAAAGGTCTTTGGCGGGGTTTTCTTTTTTTAAAGAGTCATTAATATGAAAACTAATAAAAAGATAAATCCAGTAATAGATCTCTGGGAACAAAGGAACGGACAAGAAATACGTATCTGTGATATGACAGACAATCATCTTCAAAATTGTATTAATCTAATTGAAAAAAATATTAAATCTAGTATTAATTTCCCTTGTAAAACAGAGGGATTTAATGAACGAAAAATGAAGATATTTTATGCTCGTGAATTAAAACAGCATGAGGGTTATTAAAAATTAATACTTGAACAAACTAGACGAGAACTATTGTTAGAAGAGGTATTAAAAATAGCAGAGAAAAAGAAACGAAGTAGTTTTGCACATAGTTTAAGTCTATTTCTTGAAACACAGGATAAATAAATGGTAGAAGTCATTGCCTATGCTTATAATGCTGCATTACATTGTAATAAATGCACTAAAAAGTGGGTTTTTAAGCATTATGAACATCCTAGAATAGCGTGGAAAGATCTTGAAAGCGGAGAAGGTCTAATAAAAGATGACGAAGGGAATTTTTTAACTCCTATTTTTAATATTAGTGAAGATTGGCAAGGAGAATGTTGTGACGATTGTTTTGAACTGTTAGGAGAATAATTATGTATAATTCTAAAGTAGGTTTTGAACTTCTATCAGCATTTGAAAGATTGTGGTGGATGGTAGGACAGGTAGGACAAACTGGAAGCGGACCAATCACAGAAGTTACATCTAAAACTAAAAATGTAAAAAAAATATTTGAAATAGCTAAAGATAAAGTGTTAAGGGAATATGGTTATACTATGGTAAATCCTTATCTAATAGATCAATATGAAATTTTGGAGAAATAAAATGAATAATATTCAAGATTTTAAAAAAGAATTAATAGTAATATTATATAATCAAATTGATTTATCTAATAAAGTTTTAACTTCTGGGGCAAATAATGATATTTTAGAAAAAATTCATCAACAATTTATAAAATCAGAAGTAGCTTTAAGAGAGATACATAATTTATTAGTCAAAACTCAACAGGAGAATCAAAATGCTAACTAAAAATTATCTCGCCGTATTATCCAATGTATTAATGCTTGCTGTACTAGTTACACTTATTGGCTTAATGCTAATGATTACTGGCTGCTCTTTAGCTCGAACTATCCCAGAAGTAACTGTAAAAGGTTTTTTCGGAACAGTAGAGTATGAAATAACTGACTTTAAAAGCTGGAATGAACGTTCTCGACTGGGCGCTATTGAAAAAATAAAGGAAGTTTGTGACAATAAAAATTACATAATATTAGAATCTTTTACTAATGATCGTACAGTAGAATCAACAACAATAGATCCTAAAATGACTAATTTTCAAGTAGATTATATATTGCCATTTATGCAAATTACTTTTACATGTGAGGATTAATATGACTCCATTAGCATTATTATTTGGACTTTCGGGCGGATTTGTAATTTGTGGAGCTATTATTGCTTACTATATTATTAAGAGTATAGGAAATTAAATGAATTATTTAGAGCTAATTAAAGAACGTCTGGAAGAAGCAGATAGATTGGCTGGAAACTTAAATTCAGAGGTTTTTTACACTAGAACTCGCGAACAAGATTTACAAATGTCTATTAAACAAGCTTTAATAGATTTATATAAACTTCAAATTGCACTAAATGAGTAATAATATGCGACAAAAATATGAAATAGAACACGATATTAAAGTTACTGGATATCATATTAAAGATCTCCAAGATACTCTTAAGTATTTTAGTGTTGATGATATTAAAGAAGCTGATGATATGTTTAGAGATATGATTAATGAAACTAATACGGTCCAAGTTGCTGGAATTATATTTGATGCTGCAGATGTTCTGGAAACTTTTGATCCTGTTGCTTATAATACCTATAGAAATGATTATCTAGATGGTGTAGATTTAACTGAACTAGAAGAATTTAAAGAGACAGAACAAGAATTAAAAGAGTGCGAAGAAGATTTAGAAGTTCTTCAAAAAGAATTACAAGCATTTGAGATGCAAGAAGAATATTTGCAAGGAAATGATGAAGATAATATCTAAACTAAAGAGGTAAAAATGTTACAAGAAGAAAAACTTAGTAATCCGCTTGAAGTAGCTAATGGACTACAAGAAATGCAAGATTATGTAATCTATTTTAAGCACTATCTCCAAGACGGGGATGGAATACGCGAAAATGAAATTTTTAGTGGACATATTTTTATAAAGGCCCAAGACGAAGATTCAGCTTATCAAGAAGCGGTAGCTTATCTAGAAGGTGATTGTGGATACGATATTATCGAAATGCAAAATCATCTAGCTTTTGAATGTGAAATTTGTCATGAACTTACAGATGAAGCATTTTTAGATAATGGTGTTTGTTCGGCTTGCGGCGGAAATACCGAATCACAAACTGAAAATAATTATGATATTAATGAAGAATATCCATTTTAAGGAGAAAATAATGGAAATAGAGAAATTAACTCCTAAACAGACAAATAGGACTTGTCTTTTATGTCATCATTATGAATCTTATAAAAAAAATAATGAAATTCATACTACTTGGGATTTATGTTGTTTACAGTGTAAATATTATACTAAACATGATAATTTTTCTCCTACATTTGAACCTAAGCCATGTAAAATCTGTGGAAGTACAATAGTAGAATATATTCACACTAAAAGTACCGAATATTCTGATGAAGAGGAAGATACTATTACTATTAAATGTAATAGATGCGGAACGTGTTTAGATTTAGATTTATGGCAAAAAGATAATTCACATTTATTTAAAATTATGGAAAAAACAAATGGAGAAATTAAATGATTAATTTTATAGTTACACCAATAGATATTATTTTAATAATAGCTGGACTACTAGCTATCTTATTGTTCTCAGGAAGTGTATTTTCAAAGAAACTTCGTCAAAAGATCTACAATATTTTTTAGATAAGAGCCTACAATGCCCTGGAGCCTTATAGTGGCATTTCTACAAAGAGTATGCTACACACTAGCTGGTATAGCTAATAAACATCTTAGAGAGCAGTTATGCAAACAACAAAAGAAATAAATAGAGGTCCAAGTATGTTTGGTATTCTAGGAATAACAATAGCTGCGATATTGTCCTTTAGTGTTAATAACTCTATCTTCTGGGCAATAATCCATGGTATATTTGGATGGTTTTATATAGTTTATTATGTTTTATTCAAATTATAAGGAAAGCTAATGAGCAAAATTATCCAGATGATTAAAGAAACTCCATTGTTTGGGAGTTATACGCTTGAAAATAAGCTGGATGAAATGCCAATTAAACATCAATATCAAGCCCTTAAAGATGCTTGTCTTGAAATAGAAGTTACTGTTGATAAAGAAGAACGACGATTACTTTTAGCTTTTATATTTGATATATGTTTAAGATTACGAAGAGAAGAGGATAAAAGAGACGATAGTAAAAAGAAAAAATAGAGGTCCTAATGACTCCACATCTTCTAACCAAGATAATGATAATTTCAGTTTTTTGTTTTGCGGTAATTTATGACATTACAATTGTTTTAATTGATCGTTCAGCTACTATAAGTAAAATAATTCAAAGAAGTTCATTAGATTATCCTTCCATTGCTTTATTATTTGGAATTCTCGCCGGTCATTTCTTTTGGCCTATGATGATTATTGAATTAGAATATTGGAAATATTCATTACCAATATTAAGTGTCTTATTTATATCATTTTTAATAATAGATATTCTTTTAGGATTACCTAACACTGCCTTATTACTATGGGTATTGTTAGGTATACTCCTGGGACATTTTCTTTGGCCGCAAAATCCAATGTAGGAGATTTTAATAATGCAGGATTTTAGTTTTTTATTCGATCCCAATAGATATGGAAAAATTAAATCTACAGGTGAGGTAAAACAGATTATAGCTATACACGCAAGAGGTATAGCTATTGGAGGAGATTTTGCAGAATTTTATTATGATTTAAATAGTTATGGTATAGATGAATGGGAACCTGCATCAGAGGAAGATTATATTAATTGTATAAGATTAAAGAAATTTAAAGCTTATAACGAAAAGAGACTTTTAGAAAATAAACCACCGTATACGATGAAAGAAATTGATGAAAAATTTCCCACAAAAGCTCCAGGGAAAAATATGAGATAAATATTAATTAGGAGATATAAATGAAAGTTAAAACTAAAATATCTTTTACTAAATATAGTAATTGGACAGTAGAACTAGTAATTCTAGCTAAAGATTGTATTGGACAAGAATATACATTATTAGAAATTACAAATTATTTTAAAACTCGTAGAGAAGCTAGAGAAGGTAGATATTTGATGGAATCTTACGGTTATTCAATAATGAATAATTTAAATGCAAATGTTGTTTCGATAGAAGCTCTTAAAAATATAGGAGATGACTTCTCATTATTTTTAGGAAATACTTTTACTTCGTATTAAAAAGGATATAAATAATGAAAACTTATTATGTAACAATTCCAATTGCTGGACACGCATATGTAGAAATCGAGGCCGAATCCCTAGAAGATGCTTGTAATAAAGCGTTAGAATTAGATGAATGGACTGATATAGAATTAGATACTGTTTCAGATTTTAAAAAGGATGGTTTACCACAACCTTGGAAAATTGAAGCAGAAGAAATGGAAGAGGACAAAGATGAAGAAAATTAAAACTAAAATATCTGGTAGTCGTAATAGTGGTTGGTTTGTAGATTTAGATATATTGTCTGGCAAAGAGCAATATTCCATTTTAACAGTTGTTAATTCTTTTCGGACACGAAGAGAAGCTAGGCAAGCTAAATCATATATGAAAACTTGTGCTCAACAAGTAATTGATAATTTATATGAAAATGATGTGATGATTGATTTACTTACATCGGTTGGTATAAATTATGACTTAATTTTAGGAGATGCTTTTATCTCTTAGGAGAACCATAATGAAAGACATAACTTGTATCCCAGATGGACCTTATTGTTATGATGAAAAAGGAACTTGTCCTTATTGGTCTTTAAAAAGTGACTTACCTCCAATGGAAAATGGTTATTGTGCTTATCTAGATAGAGTTGATGAGGACTTAGGATTACTTTGGGATCAATGTAAAGAGTTAGATTGTCCTAAAGATTGGGAATAACTAACAGGAGGATGCTATGCCGTTAGAAAAAACATGGACTGAAAGATTCGAAGAAAAGTGTCAAGCTGAAACTAATCATTATAAAAACGAAGTTCTTAATTTATTAAAAGAAGTATCTTATTTAATAAATGAACAAGATATTAAAAGAATCCCCTGGGAAATGCTTGTTTGGCGTCTTACAGATGCGACTGGGATACTCGCGGCGCATGTAGTAGACTCAACCTCTCCAGTTTGTGGTCGTGAAGTTCCTACAGGACGGGGATATCAAATAAAAATTTGCGGGAGAGGTAAATGAAGAAGATTCTAGATGTTTTTACTAAGAATCAAATTAAAGTAGCTATTAAAACTCTTCAAATGCCAGATGCTATTTTAAACTATCTGGCTTGCTTTAGTGGTCCGACCAAAGAAGATGCTAGAGAAGTATTAAGAGAAAATGGTTGGACAGATAAAGAAATAGAGAAATTGGAGAATAAATAATAATGTAAGGAATATGCTATGGAAAAATATGAATCAATATTTTTTACAACGCCCGATTGGCAAGCATTTTTAGCTTTTAGAAAAAATAATAAAATTTATGTAGATATGGTAGGACTTAATAGAACTTGTCTGCTCGAAGATATGAAAGAGAAATATCCCGAATTAATAGAAAGAATAACTAAATATTTTGAGAAATAAGCCGTAGAAAATTGTGATAGTTGAGATAAAGTAGAAGAAAATTTACTTGAATTGACCACTATTCACTATCCAGAAGTTATAGAAGAATATAAAACACAATTAGATACTTAAGAGGTTTAAAATGCTAAATCTTATACATAAAGATACTGAACATAAAACTAAAAAAGTTTTAATTAATAAACATTATTATAATATAGATGAAAAAATAGTTCCTATTATTAAATATTTAAATAAACTTCCGGGAATTACTACATTATTTAGTTGTCAGGGAACTATTCTAAAAAATGGTAATTTTGACGCTTATATCTCTTTCATTTCTAAAAATAATCAATCTTTGTATAAAATAGAGGATTTATTTTGTCCTCGTAACATGCTTGGTTCTTATTTATGTCTGTCTCCCACAGCATGGCAGAAACCCAAAGGAAAAAAGTTTTATTGGCAAAAAAGATATCGATTGACAATAACTAACGAAAAAGTTTTAGAATATATTCTTCAAAGAATTCAATTTAAAGATTTTCCATTTCCGTCTAGTTGGGTGGTTACAGATAAATTATAGGAGATATTAAATGAGTAAAAATGAAGAAATAGTCGGCGGCGATATCGTTCCCCCAGAAGACTATATCGATACTAAAAATACAATAATTCCTATTTGTCCTTATTGTGGACACGAAGACTGGAAATGGTCAGAGCTTGATATAGGTGCTAGTTGGACTACTTGTGATAAATGCAAAAAAGATTATGAAATTAGTATTAAAGTTGCTTATTCATTTACAACCTGGAAAGAAACAGAAGATCTAGATGACGATAAAGAAGTTGATTCATATAGTGATTAAACTAAGGAGAAAGTAATGGAAACGTTGAATGAAGTACATGTATCGCTAGTAGGTAATGTTGCTAATGATATTAGTCTACGAAAAACTAATTCAGGCGTATCAGTTTGTAATCTTAGAGTAGCAGTAAATAAAACTAAGACTAAAACAGATTGGTATGATGTAGCAATATTTGGTGAAGACGCAGAAACAGTTGTTAATACAATTAGTAAAGGCGACTTAATTTCTGTCGAGGGTGAGCTGAATAATGTCCAATATCGTAAGGATTTGACCAGAATATTGTCCATTATCAAAGACAAGACTCCTCAACTTGAAGAAGAATTAAATCGTCTTGCTACTGTTTATCAATCTAAGATTTTTGCCGATCCTATTCAAGATAAAGGCATTACTTTAGTACATAAACACATAAGGAGAGAAAATAATGAAAACTAGAATTTATGATGAAAAATTAGAAAAAATATTAATATATGATACCGAAAAAGCTAGACTAATAGCTCAAACTTCAACAGGTTTTGAATCAAGTCTTGAAACATATGATTTATATAAAACTAAAAATAATCGTTATTTTGTAGAAAAATGGTATTCAATGTTTAAATCTATTAAACCTTTATCAATTAGAGAAGCAATAGGACAATATGAAATTTCAAAAGAAAAATTGGTTAATTTCTCAGAAGTTTTTGGTTTGGAAGAAGTAGATGCTTAATAAAAATATGTCATAGTTGAATTAAGGAAGTTATTATGAATGAAGTACGTCATATATGTCCTCAGTGTGGAAAAGAAGTAGATAAGACTGCAGAGGTTATGGGTCTTAAAATAGAACAACTTTATAATATCCATGGAGCTATTCATCAAAGAATCGGTTGGTTACAAAATCTTGAACGTTCAAGAGAAAAACTTAATCAATTTTTTGATCAAATAGTTCAAACTGGAACTATAGAAAATAAGTTACCTATTGATAGTTCATACAATTTATTTCTTGCAGGTTTAGATGAAGTGGCAGAATTAAAAGCCTTTTTAAAATTATTCAGTGACGATTATAAAGAAGAAGAAATCCCCATTGAAATACAAGAGGCAACATAAAACTATAGAGATTAAGTCATTTTCAGACTTAGTGCTATACATTATTTTATTTTTTGGAGTCTATTGCCCATTCGTTGTTATTATATTCCTCGCCTTAATTATTAGAGTCTTTTATTTTTTCTTTAAAAAATCATATCGGCACGTAAAATATCAAACTAAAAGATTGACTAGCTTTCTATCTTAGATTATTGTATAATTAATCTTAGATGATGGAGGAATCATTAGGTGCAAACAGAAACTGACTCGTTAACACAAGATAAGCCTCCATCGTCCTGGAGACGACGGCTAAATGGTTTGGTCACTTTTAGCATACTTTGGTTTGGGACTCCTGCTGGATGTCATAGTAACAGCACAAATGAGAGCTGTAGTAGTAGGAAAAGACTACTTGGCGTCCTTCCTATCGGTCGGAATTACCTTAATAGCAATGTTAGTTATCCAAAATATTGTAGTGTCTAATAGTTTATTACTTATAATTTCTTATGCCTTTGGTACTGGTTTTGGGACTTTAATAGGTATGAAACTAAAACATCTTAAAAAATAAAGCGTTATTTTTAAATTACCAGCAAAAGAGAAAATTCATGAAAGTTCTGTCCATTTCAGACTTACATTGTGAATTCCATTCTGATGGTGGTGAATTTTTTATTGAAGCGCTTCCTCCAGCAGATATATTAGTTCTTGCTGGAGATTTGAACACTTTTGATGGACTAGAAAATAATATCTACCAAATTTGTAGTAATTATCCACATGTAGTTTATGTTGCAGGAAATCATGAATATTATAATTCAACTTTTTCTAAAGTGGATAAATTATTAGATAAGTTATCCAACAAAATTAATAATTTTCATTATCTTGAAAATAATCTTGTTTGTATTAAAACATTAACTTTTGTAGGTGCAACTCTTTGGTATCCAAAAAATCAAAATACTTTAAGTAATAAAACTGATATCAATGATTTTACTTATATTAAAAAGTGTGACCCAGAAGCTTTTAATAGATATGAAAAAACTATCAAATACTTAGAAAATAATATAGCTAATAATATTGTAGTTACACATCATATGCCTTCATTTGAGTGTGTTGCTTCAGAATATAAAAAAGATAAATTAAACTGCTATTTTGCTGTTAATTTAGACCAAATGATTCTTGAAAAGAAACCTAAAATTTGGATTTGTGGACATACACATCAATCTTTTTATAGATTATTGGGCGATACTAAAATTATTTGTAATCCAGTTGGTTATCCTAGAGAGCATAAAACTTATAGTATTCAATTGTTGGAGTTTTAAAATGAAAAATGACTTATATTTCTTCTGGCGAAAAATTACTTATCCTTTTAGAAACTTTGTCAGTAGAACACTAACATGTTTAGCATATTGCAAATTTATTTGGACAGAAGATTACGACTGGGATTGGTCGTCAGTAGTTAAGTTACTTGTTTTTAAGCTTCGGCGCGTGGAAAAATATCAAAGAAATTATGGTATCTCTACAATAAACAATAAGATAGCTGATGAGCTTGCTGAGGCTATTAGACGTCTTAATTTGGTAATTAATGAACCTTTTGTATATAAATTTATGGAAAATTTAGATAAAAAATGGGGAGAATTACATTGGGAATTTTTAGATTGCCCAGATCATCCTGAATATAAGCAGATGAAGACTTGGCGTGATAAAGTAAAGGGTATACGAGACGAAAAATTATCAACAGAAGATTTACAACAACAAATGAAAGCAGAAGCGTTTTTAATTAATAAGATTACTCAAAGAGCTTTTGATTATATTAGTAAACATATACATAATTGGTGGGACTGATCATGAGTACAGTAGAAGCAAAAATAGTTAAAGCTTTTAAGATTGAACATCACCCCTCAGCGGACCGTTTAGATGTAATTACGATGAACGGAGCGGGTGGTTATCTTTGTATTGTTGGTAGAAATCAATTTACTATTGACGATCTGCTTCTTTATATCGAGCCAAATGCCCTACTCCCAGAAGTAATTATGGCCGAGCTTCGTAAGAATAAAATACAAATGTCTTCTAATAGATTAAAGGCTATTAAGATTCGTGGTGTATTATCTGAAGGCTTAGTATTAGATCCCAAACAGTTTCTTGAACCTAAAGATATTAAGTTAGGAAAAAACGTTAATGAAATACTAGATATTACTAAATACGAACCTCCTCAAGAAGTAAAGATGAACAAAAGTGGTTTTTTTCCATATCAAAAACAATATGAAAATAATTTCTTTAGAAAATATACTGATATAGAACCATTTAAAAAGTATCCTGGTATCTTTGAAGACAACGATGAAGTTGTAGCCACAAAAAAGATGCATGGTACAAATTCACGTTTTTATTACGGAATTAAAGCTAATTTTAAAAGAAGTATATGGCGAAAAATAGCAGATTTTATTTTGCGCCGCAAAGAAGAATTCCTTGTTGGTAGTCATAATAAGATTAGAACTATTCCTAGACGTGGAGATTTAACTAAATTCTTTGGTGCATCTGGAGATGTCTATTGGCGAATTGCAAAGAAGTACGACATTGAAAATTTAATTAAAAATTTATATAGGACCATAAAAGAAGCTAATCCAGATACTAAAAGCATTAGTATTTATGGAGAAGTGATCGGGCCAAATATACAATCTGGGTATGAATATGGAATTCCAGCCGGAGATTTAGAATTAAGATTATTTGATATACAAATAGATGGTGAATATCAAGATTGGGATGATGTAGTTGCTTGGTCTAAGTATTTCAAGATAGATACCGTTGAAGAAGCTTATCGAGGTCCATGGAACATTGATTTACTTAGTCTCTGTGAAGCTGTAGATGAATATGGTGGCAAGAAATATAACAGAGAAGGTGTTGTAATTAAAACAATAAAGAATCAAATGCATAATCATTATGGACGTAAGATAGTCAAAGTAATCAACCCAGCTTATACGCTTGATTCTAAAAATAGCGAGAATAAATAAGAAATGTCATCAATTACTTTTAAAATAAATTTTGTTCCTATAAGTTGGTGGTTTTTTAAACCACTATTTCAAAACAATAAACATAGAATGTCTTTAGAGTTTTTATTCTTTTATTGTTGCTGGCGTAAAAAAGATTTTTTAGTAAAAGAATTTAATTACTATAATTAAGGAGTTATTATGAAAGAACCAATTAAAATCTATAAATATAACTGGGATGAAAAATATATTGAAACAAGTATTGGTATTTTTAAATTCCAAGTTTGTTATCGCAAGAATAAACATGGAATTAAAGCTATATTAGTAACTCTAAGAGATTGTTATCGTATAGAAAGTGAAATAAATGGAATAAATATTGGAAGTTATTTAGCTCCTGGAAGTAGCTATTTACTACGATGGGGCATTTCTATTTGTCACAATCAAGATTATAACAAGTTTAATTTAAAAATGGGTATTCATATGGCAATACATCGTGCATTAAATGGTTATAATCTTGGTCAAGAATTTGCTGGAATAGTTGGAAGAGATAGAGCAAGAGATATTAAACGAGACTTTAAAGATAATAAATATAGTCTTTCCCGTTTTCAATGATAGGAGATTGTCGTGTTGCAAAATCCCATTACTAAAGAGTATATTAAAGAAGAAGAATTTGCAGATATGTTGGGAGATTTTTGTAATGATATGTCTTTAGATACAGATAAAGTAGCAAAGAAAGTAATAACTCAACATCGAACTATTCAACAAAATATATTTGGTTTATTTCTATCTTGTTGCAAACAATGGGCAGAAAATTATAAAACAGGTGTTTATGACCTTAGAAACGAATATACTTGTCAAAAAGCAGTAGAAATTATTAAACTAACTGATGGAATGCGTCCTCCATATATTTAACAGGAGTTGCTATGTCTAATTTATGTGAAAACCATGGTGGAAGAATATATGTAATCTATCCTGAGTTTGAGCAATGCCCTTTTTGTAAATTAGAATCTAAATATGAAACTTTATGGGACGAACACGAAGATTTATCTAGTGAACACGAAGTTTTAACTTCTGGTTATACAAAAGCATTAGAAAAAATTAAAGAATTAGAAAAAGAAGTTGAAGAGTTAAATGAAGAACTTGAAGAAGACGAGGGATATTAAAATGCAAACAAGATTTGATGCAATAATTACAGGCCCATTGCCAATTTATAAACAAAATAATGATTTAATTAATTTAGTCGAAGACTGTCAGATGGCTCAAAATTATATTTCAATTTGGGACCATAAAACTAATCAAGAGTTATTTGTAGGAACTAAAGAAGAATTAAATAAGTTATATTTAGAAACGCTATTAGAAGTTTAATAGGAGTTGTTATGAAATCTAATCGTTTGTTAAAGATTGGATTTATTGATAAGACTTGGTTTGTTGGTCGTGAAGATAATTATGTAATTCTTCGTAGTAACAAAAAAGTAAAAATAGGAGACCTTATGCCAGGAGATTTAATTTATTCGACTGGGGAGCCGTCTGTGCTTAATAAAGTGGTATCTTTAAAAGACACCGGAACAATAGAATATGACGATAATCAAAAACATAGTTATGAAATAATTAATGATGATGTTGATGATTGGGATGAAAGTACAGCTCCAATGAGAGACACATGGACAGACGATGATACTACAGATAGCGATTAGGAGATATAAATGTCTATAAACGATACTCTTTTAGATGCTGCCCAAAAATCTAGATATATATTTTCTAATATGTCGGCCCCAGAAGTCCTTGAATATATAGGAACACTAATTCACTTGTATAACAGAATTTATTCTGCTAGAGTAGTTTATGAAGATATATTTACTCCTCCGGTCTCTAAAAGGGATAATACAATTGAGATTACTAATCCTACTACTTGTAAAATTCCAGACCAAATAGCTTATTTTTTAGAAGAGTTAAGGGTAGTCTAAATTAAAAAGGAGATTCCAATGAAAAAGTTATTAATGTGTCTGGTATGTTTATTTATGGTTAGTTGTTTTTATAAAGCAACAGTAGCTCCTGCTATTGATATGCCTGAAGACTATAATGGTCCACAACTTTATCCGATAATTGTTGAAAAAGTTGATGTTTCTAAACCAGAAAAAATTCTAGCTGCTGCACTTCCTTTGATGCAAAAAGTTTGTAGAGGAGATCAACCTATAGTAGTATTTGCTCAAGAAAAAACCGAAGGAAGACATGTAAATCTTATAATGGTATTTGGCTGCAAAGGCGAAATGAAATTAAAGATGAAGTCAGATAAACATGGTTTTGGTAATAAAAATAATCTTCGAGGGATATAATAATGAAAACTCGTTCTTGTTTTGTAGCCAATAGTAGTTCAAGTAGTTTTATTATTCTTGGAAAAATTTTAAATGATGTTAACGCAAAAGAATTAACGCCTA
>Ga0315284_10008834_pt1 | contig 14384 bp, 13 predicted proteins | sample YL17G09_16_MG_FD_203696 | JGI IMG/M metagenome (GOLD analysis project Ga0315284, IMG submission 203696) | Sediment microbial communities from Yellowstone Lake, YNP, Wyoming, USA - YL17G09_16 | ecosystem: Environmental > Aquatic > Freshwater > Lake > Sediment | place: USA: Wyoming | collected... | reverse complement strand
CCGGCGGCGGGCTCTCCCCCTTGAACTCCTTCCCGCAGACCGGGCACACGCCGTGTGGCACCACCCACCACCCGTTCGTCCACACACCGCAGTCGAACTCCACCCCCTCCTTCGCCAGGTCGACCGGACACTGGCCATAGATGGCGTGGAATCCCTGAAATGTCTGGCAGCCATCACTCGTCCGCCCGCACTGGGGACATTGAAACTTTGGCGACATCAGGGTCCCCCGCGAGAACTGATAGCCCAGGAACTTCACCGGCGTCCGGCAGTTGATGCACACCGCACCATCCAGTCGGGTGAAGTTCAGGCACATGAACTGCAGGCCCTGTCGCATCCCCTGCAGCTCTTCCCGATAGTCTGTCGGGAGTTGCACCAGCTTTGGCACCGGCAGCCCGATCGACTCCATCCCCTCGTGCAACCGCGGCACCACCTGGATCAAGGCGTGACCGAGCTTCGACTCCTCCACCGAGTTACCGGCATTTGGCATCATCCCGGAGGCCATTACCAGCACGCCCGCCAGGACGACCCCCAGCACAGCTCCGAAGGCCGCCCCCCCCACCCGACTGACATGCTTTGTGGGCTCGAAACGCTTGGCGAGGTGGGAACAGCCCCAGCCAACCCCGAGCGCCGCCAGCACCGCTATCACGAGATAGCCCAGAGGCCCCGCGACGTTCGGTGGGAAGCCCAGTGCCCAGGCAATGGGAGCCGCCCCCAGGGGGTAAGCGATCGAGCCGATCCCCAGCGCGACCGCGATAGAGATGATGTCGCCGGCCGACGAGATCAGCCCGCGGCGGGACCCGGAGAACGCGAACCCCAGCACGACGACGATGATGAAAAGGTCAACCTGGTTCATCGACCCCCCTGAGGGCCTCGGTGCTAGTGGCGATGCTGGCATACCATAGGGCTGACACGAACCGACATGACCGTTTCGCAGCGAAGCTTCCCGCCGCTCTTGCGCATGCAGTTCAGGGTCTGCTCCGGGCCTTGGCCGACCGGTATCACCAGCCGCCCCCCGTTCTTCAACTGCGCGATCAGGGGCTCGGGCACCACCTCGGCCGCGCAGTTCACTACAATTCCGTCGAATGGCCCTTGCTGGGCCCATCCTCGGCAGGCGTTGCCCGACCGGAAGCTAACCTGCTCGTACTTGAGTGAGTGGAGGCGCGCCTGCGCGGCTTTCGACAAATCGGCTCTCATGTCGATGGTGTAGACGTGCGGTGTGATCTCCGAGAGTACCGCGCTCAGGTACCCCGACCCCGTCCCGACTTCCAGCAACCTCGCGCCCGGCTGCGGATCGAGCACTTGCGCCATCAGTGCCGTCACGTAGGGGCTCGACATCACCTGTCCCCCGCCAAGCGAGATCTCCGCATCCTCGTATGCCTGGGCCCGGCGCGCCTCACCCACAAACAGGTGGCGCGGCACCTTCCCCATGGCGTCGAGCACTCGGGGGTTGGTGATATGCTGCCGCCGCAATCTGGCGACCATGGCGGCGCGCTCGGAGTCGAAGGCGCGGGAACCCGCCTGGGCGGCGCCCACGATCGTGACCACGGCCACCACCAGCAATATGACGCGTTTGAGCCGTCGGGATAGCGTGAACCGCTTGGGATGCACCAACAGATAGACCCCTGCTTGCGAAATCGGCGTCAATGTCGATTACCCCGCAGACTCGCCCAGTTAAACCTTCTCACCGACGGGCCGATCACCTGCCGCCTTTTGGGGTCTGGCGGGTTCACGCCGCTCCGATATCACACAATCCGGCCGGCCAGAGCCATCTATGGCCGAATCCAGTACAAGGACCTCCCCCGCCGCGACGAAGCTACCCGCAGTTCCGTTCATGTGAACAGGAGGCATCGCTATGACGCGCTTCGTCGTAATAGGTGGTGGCAGTGCAGGCACGCGAGCAGCCGAGACCATTCGCGACCTTCGCCCGGATGATCCGATCACCCTCATCTCGGAGGAGGAACGGCCGTTCTATCTTCGCCCGCTGCTCGCTGACTTCGTTGCCGGTCGGCTTGAGGAGAAGGACCTGTGGCTTGACTACGAGGCGACCGCAGCCAGAAAGGGCCTCACACTGATGCCCGGCCGCAAGGTCGTGGGCCTCGATTATCGCCACCAGCGAAGCGTGTCTCTGGACAATGGAGAGGCCCTTCCCTACGACAGCATGCTCATCGCCACCGGCCTCAAGCCCATGCTGCCCAAGATTGCGGGCGCCGAGCTTCAGGGGATCACAGCATTCAGCGCCTACGCCGACGCGATTCGGGTCAGGCAGTGGGCCGAGAACGCGAAGCGCGCCGTCGTCATCGGCCGAGGTCTGCCGGCGCTCGAGCTGACCCGCGCGCTCCGCCTGCGCGGGCTGGCCGTCACTCTCCTCGCGCCTGACGACAGCCCCTGGTTCCTGCCGCTTTTCGACACCGCCCAAGAAGAGATCGAGGCCCTCCTCGCCCGGCACGAGGTCAATGTAGTCGCTCTCGATGAACCTGTCGAGTTCGTGGGTAAAGCCGGTAAGGTCGCCCTGGTGCGAACCCGCGAGGGACGCGAGCTGCCCGCAGATATTGTCGGTGTTGCCTCCCATCAGAAGGCCTCGATCGATTTCCTCGCGGGCAGTGACATGGGCGTCGATGAAGGAATTCTTGTAGATGAGCGCCTCAGAAGCGCAGACGAGCGCATCTTCGCCGCCGGCGATGTCGCCCAGGTTCAGGAGGAGGTCAGGCGTCGAGCGCTGGGGTATGGTTGGATGCGCGCAGGCGCGCAGGGCGAGGTCGCCGCGCGCAATATGTGCGGCGGAAACACGAGCGTCTCAGTAGGAGATGAGTACCAGGCCGAATCCCTCTACGGGATCAGTCTGGCCGCAAGATGGCAGTAGCCGCCGCGCGGGAAATCGGCTATACTGAAAGTGCAGGGCAGGAGGGTATCTCCTGCCCTTGGCATGCCTGAGCCGTAAGGCTGAAGCCGGCCTCTTGCCCGGCTCGGCGGCAGCCAAGAGCGTTTCGCCCTTCTGCACGTCGTCGATTCCGACTGGTTTCCGCGTCCCTGGGCGTCGCGCCGCGGCTGAATATCATCAGACACGGAGGAACCTTGGTCACCATGGGCCGATTCGAGATCGTATCCAAGCGCCTCCTGGCTCCGACCGTGACCCTGCTCGAGGTCACCGCTCCGCGCATCGCGCGCAAGGCGAAGGCCGGGCAGTTCATTATTCTTCGCGTCGATGAGCAGGGCGAGCGCGTGCCCCTGACCATCGCCGACAAGGACCCCGAGAAGGGCACTATCAGCATCGTCTTTCAGGCCGTGGGTTTCAGTACTCGACAACTCGCCGCGAAGAACGTGGGCGACTCTATCCCCGATCTGCTCGGCCCCCTGGGCCGCCCCACCGAGGTCAAGAACTACGGGCGCGTGATCTGCGCCGCCGGTGGCGTCGGCATCGCCTTCGTCTACCCCGAAATCAAGGCCTTCGCCGAGGCCGGCAATGAGGTTACCTCCGTCCTTGCCGCGCGGGGCAAGGACCTGCTCTTCTTCGTCGATGAGATCAAGGCGCTCAGCAAGGACTTCTACATCGCCACCGATGACGGTTCGGTCGGCCATCACGGCCTCATCACCGATGTGCTGCGAAAGCTGCTCGAAAGCGATACCCACTACGATTACTGTATCGCCATCGGCCCCCTGCCCATGATGCGGGCCGCGACCGCTCTCACCAAGGAGTTCAACCTCCCGACGCTCGTCAGCCTCGACCCGATCATGGTCGACGGTACTGGCATGTGCGGCGGTTGCCGGGTCACCGTTGGCGGAGAGGTCAAGTTCGCCTGTGTCGACGGCCCCGAGTTCGATGGCCACCTCGTCGATTTCGATGAGCTGGCCAAGCGCAAGCGTACATTTTTCGATGAAGAGCAGTGCCTGCTCGATCCCCAGCTCGACCAGTTGAAGCGCGAGCAGGCGTAGGGCTTCGCCTGCTACTGCCTCCGACCACCGAGGGAATCACCAGCATGAGCCAGGAACCCGCCGCTAAGAGAACCGTGAACAAGGGGCCCCGCAATCCCCTCCCCCGTCGCGACCCTGGGACGCGCAACCGGGACTTCAACGAGGTCGCCCTCGGGTTCGCTCTCGACGCCGCTCTCTCCGAGGCGAAGCGCTGCCTCCAGTGCAAGAAACCAAGCTGCGTGCCAGGCTGCCCCGTGGAGATCGACATCCCCGGCTTCGTCTCCGCGCTCGGCGAGGAGCGATTCGAGGACGCCGTCCGCGTGCTCAAGGGGAAGAACGCTCTCCCCGCTATTTGCGGCCGCGTTTGCCCCCAGGAGACTCAGTGCGAATCGAAATGTGTGCTGGGGCGGAAGGGTCAGCCCGTTGCCATCGGCGCTCTCGAGCGGTTCGTCGCCGACTGGGAGATCGGGAATCTGACGCTGCCCGAGCCTAACGTCCTCGATGAGAACGCGCCCAAGGTCGCCGTCATCGGATCGGGCCCGGGCGGCCTTACCGCTGCCGCCGATCTCGCCCGATTCGGCTACCGCGTCTCCCTCTTCGAGTCCCTTCATGCGCCTGGCGGTGTGCTCCGCTACGGCATCCCCGAGTTCCGCCTTCCCCGCGTGATTCTGGACCGGGAGGTGGAGTATGTTCGCCGCCTCGGCGTCACCATCGAGACCAACACCCTCGTTGGGACGACGATCACCCTCGAAGAGCTGATGAACGAAGAGGGTTTCGAAGCCGTGTTCATTGCCGCCGGCGCGGGCCTCCCCTACTTCCTCCACATCCCGGGCGAGAACCTCGGCGGCGTCTACTCCGCCAACGAGTTCCTCACCCGCATCAACCTGATGAAGGCCTACAAGTTTCCCGAGTACCGCACCCCCATCAAGGTAGGCAAGAAGGCCCTGGTCATCGGCGGCGGGAACGTCGCCATGGATTCCGCTCGCAGCGCGCTTCGCCTGGGCGCCGACTCCACTCTCGTCTACCGCCGCACCCGCGCCGAGTTGCCCGCCCGTGCCGAGGAAGTGGAGAACGCGCTCGAGGAAGGCGTCAGGCTCATGGAGCTGACCATCCCTCTGCGCATGATTGGCAATGAGAAGGGCCAGGTCACCGGCCTCGAGTGTCAGCGCTCCGAGCTGGGCGAGCCCGACGAGAGCGGCCGGCGTCGGCCCGTGCCCATCCCAAACAGCGAATTCGTCATCCCCGCCGACACCGTGATCGTCGCCGTGAGCCAGGCGCCCAACCCGCTCCTTGCCCGCAGCGAACCCCGTCTCCAGACCAACAAGTGGGGCAAGCTGATCGTGAACCCCGAGACCGGCGAGACCAGCATCCCCGGCGTCTTCGCCGGTGGCGACATCTCCAACGACGCCGGCACCGTCATCGCCGCCATGGGTGATGCCAAGCGCGCCGCCCGCGCCATCCGCTCCTATCTCGATGGTAAGCGCTCGTAGCGCCGGGCGTGACCCTTGTTCTTGGGTCGGTGGTAGGCCGTTCCTATGTCATCCTGAGCGCAGTGGCTAGGTCGCCAACAGCGACCGCCATGGCGGCCGAAGGCCTAGCCACGAAGCTTGCCCGCCTTTGGCGGGGATCACGCCGTTCCGATGTGCGGAACGACGGGATTACTCGGCTCGCATCGCGCACCCGCTCAGGACGATGTATCGGGGGCAACCCAGGCTTCGGCGTCACACCTAGCCCGATGGCAACCTAGCGCAATCTCCTATAGCAGTACACCGTATGTTGTCTATGTAACATAGCGATAGCTGTTACAGCAACCACGAAGGGGAGCGGGAAACCCGGAGCCGAGGCGCACACAAAACGTGGAATAGTATCGATGGTGAGCGGGCCAGATCCACACCGAGGTGATAGCCCATGGGGGCGAGACGTGAGGATTTGGCAGACAGAGTTTGGCCGGACAACCTGCAGGAGGTGCAAGACAATCTAGCGCGCGCCGTTGGGATCCCGATTCTCTTCACTCACGCATCAGGAAGACCGCTGACCGCGTGCGAGGACCTGACCGGGTTCTGTCGCCGGTTCACTCGCGCTGTCGCGCTCTCCCGGCCGTGTGCAGGATGTGGCCGCGGGATCGAGTGCGACGAACCGGTGTCCGGGGCCGGCCCCTTCCCCATCACGATCCATTCCTGCCCTCTCGGTATGCTGGATGTGGCGGTGCCGATCTGGTGCGCCGGAGAGGAGATCGGCCACCTGGTGACGGCGCAGTCGAGGGAGAAGCACCTGGAGCCGATGACCGGAGACCGATGCGAGGCGGCCCAGGACGCGAGCGAGGTCAGTTCCTTCGTCAGCAAGCTCCCCCGCCGCTCACGATCAGCGTTAGAGTGCGTGGCCTCCTGCCTTACCGCGGCGGCCTCACTGACCGGCTCCCTGGCGGCCGCCCGCCGGCGCAACCTGCGCCTGGCGGGACATGTCCGGGAGCAGAGCTGGTGGCTCCAGCAACACATCACCACCGATCCCGTGACCGGCACGGCGAACCGCCGCCACTTTTGCGCAGTGCTGGAAGCCGAGACGCTGCGGGCGAAGCGGTACCTGCGCAGCCTGTCCGTGGCGGTCCTGGACATCGACAGGTTCCGCGAGATCAATGACGAGTTTGGCCACGACGTCGGAGACGCCATGCTGCGCGGCGTGGCGGCCTGCCTCTGCTCTACCGTGCGACAGACCGACCTGGTCGGGCGCGTAGGTGGCGATGAGTTCGCCCTGCTTTTCCCCGAGACCACTCGCGCTGAAGCGATGATGGCGTTGGCGCGGGTCAACAGCAGCATCGTGGATCTGAATGCGTCGGGCGAACTCCCGGTGGAGGTCCGCGTCACCATCGGTGTGGTCGAGTGGACGTCAGAGGTCAATGACCTGCTGGCGGCGGCAGTGCGAGCGGAGCAGCAGGCGCGGCAGTTGGGAAGCCTGATCGGATAGCGATACCAGAAAAGAGGAAGGCGTCCGTGCGGGCGCCTTCCTCTTGTATCTGCGCTTTCTGCCTGTAGCCCGCCGGATGCGAGCAGGCTTGGCGCGCTGGGCGTGGGTTCAGATCACGCGGCGTCGGCGGCAGTACTCCCAGGTGACCTCGCTTACGCGAGGGAGCCGGACCCGCCGCCGAGAGTGCAGAATCTGACTCAGGAAATCCTCTTGCGCCTCAGCGGTGATACGCCGCCTAGCGGTCTTGTGGCGCGCGGCGAGGATGACGACCTCTGCGGCCGACTCGACGGTGAGCTCGGCGGTGTTGATCACCAGGTCGTAGTTCGACGGCTCTCGGATATCGGCCCCGAAGGCCTGTTGCACGAACCTGGCGCGCTCGTCGTCTCTACGGCGCAGCGTCCGCTCGGCCTCCGCCGGCGAAAGCGATTGCGCCTGCATGAGGCGAGCAACCCGGCACGGCAGGGGTGCGATGATCCGCAGGTGGAACGTCCCCGGATCCGTCAACACGAAGGCCCCGCCGCGACCCATGATGAGCACATTGTCCTCGTGTTCGAGTAGCAGCAGCACGCTGACCAGACGGCGCAGATAAGCCGCCTGGCTCACGGAGGTTTGCCATTCCGCGATCAGCGCCTCGATCGCCCCGGGGACAGCTTCATCGAACCGGAGCAGGTGTGCCAGGGGCGCACCCTCTTGCTGGGCGATCCGTTCCAGAATCGCCTTGTCGCCTATCTGTAGGCGTTCGCGCTCGGCCACTATCCGGGCGATCTCGTCGCCGCCGGACTCAGCTTCGCGTGAAACTGTGATGACCATGCCTGCGCCTCCGCAAGGCCCTGCCCAACCAATCAACGATTCCCCCTCGATCAGCCGCCTTCCTCGCCCAGAATGTCGCTCAGTGTCTGCTGGTCACTACCGGAATCGCTGCTCCCGGAATCAGCGCTGCCCGAATCGCTTCCCTGGTCAGGCGCGGCCTGGTCGGAGCTGCTGCCCTGATCCGAGCCGGGCGCGGCCTCGTCGGCGCCGCTGCCCTGATCCGAGCTGGGCGCGGCCTGGTAGGAGCCCCCCTGCTCCTCGTCGCCTGGGGCAACCTGCTGATCGCTGTCGGAGGGTGACTCGGGAGCCGCCTCCTCTTGGGGGGCCGCTTCGGAAGGGGCGGGAGCGGCCTCGGAGGGCTGCTCTACTGGGGCTGCGGGAGCGACGGTCGCCGGAGCCGCGGGCTCTTCCGGCAGCAGCGTCTCCGCATCCAGAGCGCGCAATCTGCGTACGATCTCGGTGTTATTGGGGTCGAGGAGCAAGGTGGTGTAGAGCCATTCGCGGGCATCGGTGGTGTTCCCCTGAGCCGCGTAGGCGTCACTCAGCATGATCCCAGTGCGAGCCTTCTGATCGGGTGTCAGTTTGGGCTTATCGCCCCAGGCAGTCTGGAGCAGGCCCATCGCCTCCTCCGGATTGTCGGTGTCGATGAGCGCGACCGCGTAGTCGAGCACGTACTGGGCGTTGGTTGGCGCGAGTTCGTAGGCGGCCCCCAGCGCCTGGAGCCCTTCCTGGGTGTCATCGGTAAGGCCCATAACGGCCCGGCGCACTGTCGTTGTGCGCGTTGTGCCGGCCTCATCTGTGGTCGTCTGCTGCGTTGTCATCACGCGGTAGCCGTAGAGGAGCCAGCTCCCCAACTGATACTGCGCGGCAGCGCTCTTGGGGTCTTTCTGCACTGCCTCGCGAGCCGCTTTCAGACCCCGATCGGCCAGCTTCTGGACCTCGTCGAGCTCGCCGGGCGTGCCCGTCCTGGCCTGCAACTGCTCGCCGAGGGAGGTATTCAGGTTGAAGTCCTTCAGCCAGTCCTGCTGTGTGGCGACGGGGGAAACACGATGCGACTTCCCGGTGGTCTTGCCTGCCGACCAGGCCGCGCCCGGGAAAACCAGCGCCGCGACCACTACAAGGCACCAAAGCCTGCTCATCTCCCACCTCCGATAGGGTGCGTCTTACTTCGGCGGAAGATTCTTACGCACTCGGTGCGGAAACACCTGCGCCTCAGTGCAGTCGATCCGATCCGTTTCGCGACGGTGGGGGCCCAGCAGCACAACTGCGGCGGTCGATCGGGGCGGAAGGAGGTGCTGGCTAGAATTCGCGCGCGTGAGGCACAATGTGGATGAGTTGATCGGTGCGGCAGGGCACGCTCTCGGTCTGCACAGTGGTCTCGGCGATGTCGAATCGCGTGCTGAGACGCTCGTTGATCTCGCACACGATCCGGTCGCGCTCGTCCGCCGGCAGGTCGCCGACGGTGGCGTGAACGCTCAGCGCGAGCAGATTCGAGCAGATGGTCCAGATATGAAGGTCGTGAATCCCCAGCACCCCGGGGACCGATCTGACCGACTCCGCCACCGCCTCGAAGTCGAGATCGGCGGGGACGCCCTCCAACAGGATGTGCGCCGTCTGCCGCAGCAGCCGGAAGGAACCGACAAGGATGGCAACGGTGATGAGGAGGCTGATGATCGGGTCGGCCAGGTACCACTTGGTTGGCAGCATGATGGCAGCGGCAACGACAACACCGACGCTCCCGCCCAGGTCGGCGAGCACGTGCAGATAGGCGCTGCGTATGTTGAGATCGCCGTGCGCGTGCCCGCGCAGCCGTAGCGCGATCACCAGGTTGGCGATGAGGCCGGCGATGGCGACTACCAGCATTGACCCCAGATGCACTTCGGGTGGGTTCTGAAGTCGATGGATGGACTCATACAGCAAGCCCAGTGAGATGAGAAGGAGCAGGATGCCGTTGAGGAGCGCGGCGAACACCTCCGCCCGATGCCAGCCGAAGGTACGCTCTTTGCTCACCGGGCGAGCGGCGAGCAGAAAGGCGCCCAGGCTGAGCCCGAGCGAAATCAGGTCGGTGAACACATGGGCCGCGTCCGAGATCAGCGCCAAGCTTCCCGAGAGGACGCCGCCTATCACCTCGATAACCAGCACCACCGCGGTCAGGGCAACGGCGAACAGCAGGTTGCGCCGGGTACGGCCATTGCCTGCCGGCAGGGCGAACTGATGGGGAGATTCGTCTATCTCCGAGTGCGTATGATCATGTGAGTGACCGTGCATTTGTCTCGTTCTGCCGGGGCGCCCATTATCTATCGGCGCCAACTCCGAGCGCCTTATGTTACCCGCATCCAGCCCCGACCTCGTCTCCCCTGACCGGCAAACGGTCGCCTGCATCGCACATCGGGCAGCAACTAGCGTACTTCGGAGTCGCCACCAACCAGCGGAGCCAGCCGCGCCCAGCCCAGCAGCGCAAGGCGGCCGCCGGGGTCACTGCGAAGGGCGATCGGCCGCCCCCAATCGCCGCTGACCTGGTAGATCCAGATCTGCTGCGTCTGATCCAACGCCTGCACGGCCAGCCACTTTGCGTCGTCCGAGTAGGCCAGCGCCGAAACCGCGCCGTGGAGCGAGAACTCACGCGTCTTCCGCCCGGAAGGAACGGCAATCACGATCGCGGCGTAACGCGTGCTCCAGAAGTCACCACTGCGGGAGGCGATGGTGACCTGATCGAGCTTCGGACCCCAGGCCAGCGCGTCGACGAAGCTGGGATGAACCAGCCGCGTGGTTCGCGCCGCGATATCCGCCAGGTAGAGGCCGGCGGTGGGAAGCTGAGAGGTGTCGAGGGTGTGCTCATCGCCGAGAGGCAGGACGCTGTACGCCAGCAGCTTGCCGTCGGGCGAGAAGGCGAGATCGGAGGCGTAGTAGTTCTTGCCCGGCAGCGGAATCTGCCACTCTTCGCCGGCCGTCGGAATAATCCGGATGGTCGGCAGTTCCAGCGGCCTCTCCCCCACCCGCAGCACGTGCACCGCGAAGGTGGCGCCGTCGGCGCTTACCGCAAAGAGCGGGGCGCGGTTCCAGAGGTGATAGGGGGTGTCGAGGCTGAAGCTCAGCGGAATGGGCAGGACCGGCTCCGGCGCGACCGGGGTCCCCCTCTGTTCGGGAACGCGCAGCCGGACGATGGCGTCCATGTGTCCTGGGATTTCGGGCGCCACAGCCGGGCCCATCACCGCGAAGATATCCCTGGGCGGCAGGGCGCGGGCTGCGCCCAGCAGGTCGGAACTGGCAATCTTCACGATGACGTGGTTGGCTTCGTCGGTATCGCGATACAGCAGCCGCCTCAGCCCCGTCGCCTCCGCCGCGTAGATGGCGGTGACGGGCGTTTTCGCCATGGTGGTGACGGCGTAGACGATGTCCAGGCCCCGAGAAGGCGTATCCTCCTCCTCGGCGGCGAAAGCCGCCGTCCCCAGCAACGCCACGACCAGCACAGCAAGCCATCTCATGTTCGGCAACCCAGACGCGTACTGGAATGATTATCCATTTCGGCGCCTGGGTGTGCAATGCCTGTAGGAGGGCGATGGCCATAGAGGAAGGGTCGCATCCGGGGCGGGGGTACGGAGAAGTCCTGTGCTGCATCAGCCACTCGGGCTGAGCAGACTCACTCCTGGGAAGTGGGCCCGGCAGGGTTCGAACCTGCGACCGAGCGGTTATGAGCCGCCAGCTCTACCGCTGAGCTACGGGCCCGCGGCGACATTATACCACCTCAGTGGAGAGGCGCAGCATCGCGGCTGCGAGTGCGTCTGCCCTGCGCGTCCACCGCTCCGGCGACTCGAACCACAGACGAAGCCAGCGCCAACGCCCGCTTGGAATCGGTCGGGGTGAAGTGCTCATGCGGCACGTCGTCCGGCAGTGCGTTCGGGTAGCGACTGGTGAAGTAGAGCAGGTCGAGATCGGATGCGCGGGGCAACTGGCGGAAGCTAGGCGACAGTTCCCCACATCGCTCCAACAGCAGTCGCACCGAGCGGAGCCTGGTCGGTTCCGCTCCCACGCCGTACAGAAACGACTTCAGCGCCTTCTCGGCCGCCTGCTGCGCCTGGAAGCAGGCCCACTCGAAGTTGCCGGCCGCGGCGCTGTCGCCGGCGGCCTTCAGGTCCCACTTCGCCTGCTTCAACCACCTCTCTGATTCGCGCTGGTGCATGATGGCATTATAGCCAGGTTGGCGGCTCCATATCAACCACCCCTAGAACTCATCCAACCACGGATTGCCCTCCCGCTCCTCCCCTATCGTCGTAGCGGGGCCGTGGCCGGGGTGGACGATCAGGTCGGAATCGAGTTCCATCAGCCGCTTGAGCGAGGCCGACATCGCCCGCGGGTCGCCGCCGGGTAGGTCGATGCGGCCGATCCCCCCCGCGAAAAGCGTATCGCCGGAGAACAGCACGCGCTCCCCGAGCAGGCAGATGCCGCCTGGGCTGTGGCCGGGGGTGTGCAGCACGGTCAGATCGATGCTCGTGCCCAGCAAGTGGACCACGTCGCCCTCGTCGAGCAGTCGGCTTGGCTCCACCCGCGGCTGAGGGTAGCCCAACATCGCCGCGCCGCTAAGGTAAGCGTCGCTGAGCATGGGCGCGTCCTGCTCGTGCACCGCCACCTCGGCGCCGGTCTCCCGCTGGAGGTCCCCCAACCCCTCGATGTGATCGGCGTGGCCGTGCGTGATCACAATCGACCGCAGCTCCAACTCGCGGTCATCGATGGCGTTCAAGATATCAATGGCGTCACCCGCGCAGTCAATCAGCAGCGCGGGAGTGGCGCCATCCTGCCAGACTAGGTAGCAGTTGGTTGTCAGCGGTCCGAGTGTGAATGTCAGGACTTTCATTTCTTCACCGCGGGAAGTAGAGAGCTAGGATACTGGCTGCCAGGAGCAAGCTCCTGCCGACCGGGGGGCCACGAAGTCTGATCGCGGGCTAAGCCGCGCCTGCCGCGTCCATCTCCGCCCGGTTCAACTCCATCCGCCGCCGGCCCACGAACTCCATGTCGTAGCTGTCGAGCGCGCCCGCCTCCGTGGTCAACTGCGCGGCTTCCTTCTCCATACCCGCCTCCGCGTAGGCGTCGGCCAACAGGACGCGATAGCAGCGGTTCCACGGCTCCATGCGGACGGCAGTGCGCAGGGCGTCGATCGCCTCGACGATTCGCCCAAGAGCGAGAGAGATACACCCATAGCGAACCAGGTAGTAGCTGTCGAACGGGGCCAGCCGGGCGGCGAGCTTCAGCTCCCCGCAGGCTTCCTCGACGCGGCCTATCCTCAGGCAGAGGTCGCCCATGCGGAAGCGGTAGAAGGCGTCATTGGGGGCGAGGGAGACCGCCAGCCGCAGCTCCTCGGCCGCGCCCTGCAAGTGCCCCGCAACCGCCAGCGTGTCCGCCAGCTTGAAGCGATAGTAGGCGCGATCCGGTTCGGACCTCACGGCGATGCGATACTGCTCCAACGCCTGCGCGCTCATGCCGAAGCGCCGGTAGAGATCGCCCAGGCTCACCCGCGGCTCGGACAGCTCCGGATCGGTCCGAATCGCCCGGCGATAGTGAGCCATCGCCTGGTCGACGTTATCCTTCAGCACGTAAGTGTCGCCGAGGCGAGTGCGGAAGGTGGCGTTGGATTGATCCATCTTCACCGCGCGCTTATACTCGCTTAGCGCCCGGTCCACCCTGCCGCTGCGGATGTAGAAATCCCCCAGCCGCATGCAGAGGTAGGCGGTCTGCGCCTGGACGGACATATCGTCATGGCGCCGCTGCTCGTCCTCCGCCCGCATCTGCTCGGCGTGCTGAACCACCCGCTCCTGCTCAAACGGGTCGCCAAGCTCGAACTCGACCGCCGCCCTCCCCTCCTGCTCCATCACATGTAGCCCTCTAGTAGCCTACTCGACGAGTAACCACTCACCGACTTCACCAGCCAGACTCGCTTCAGCCGCTTACGTTCCTTCTCAAACTGCACCGTCAAGTGCATCGGGCCCAGCTCGACGAGCTGCCCGTTCCGCGTCACCTGCATTCGCACAGCGAACGTGCCGGTCGCCGTCGGCGGCTGGATATCGACGGAGTAGTCGTCGATGATGACCGTCGCGGCATCGACCGTCCTGACCCACTGCGCCGCGCCTCGCCAGACGTCCACCCGACTCAGCCCCGTGTCGTCCTGATAATCCGGGGCCACGCACTCCATGATCTCGTCCAATGACTTGGTTTCCACGCCGTGGACAACCTTCGCGATCACATCGTCGATGAGTTGCCGATCAGTCCTGCGGTGAGTGACCCACCACAAGAGCAACGCCGCCGCCACCAACGCCAGTAAGAGCACCGCCCGACGCTTGAACACAGAGGTATTCTACCGAGGCGAGTGCGAACGGGCAAGAGGGAGGGGATTCGCCGCAGAGCCGCAGAGCCGCAGAGAGATGTGGAGAGGATGCCGTAAGGGCGTGATTCATCACGCCCGCCTTGCTGTCATTGCGAGCCCCGCCGAAGGCGGGGCGTGGCAATCTCGTCGCTGCCGTTACCCATTCGGCAGGAGCTTCAGTCGCCTCCGGCGACTTGCTCCTGCCATCCCCTCCTCCGTCGTGTGGCATCCCACCGGCCAGTGGCGTGGGCTTGTGCGCCTCCGGCGCGTTCGCGGCGGGTACCGCCGCAACCCGCGTTCGCCCCGAAGGGGCGACTCCCATCCCCGGCGTGCCTCTCCCTCCGTCATC
>Ga0315284_10008833_pt1 | contig 14384 bp, 10 predicted proteins | sample YL17G09_16_MG_FD_203696 | JGI IMG/M metagenome (GOLD analysis project Ga0315284, IMG submission 203696) | Sediment microbial communities from Yellowstone Lake, YNP, Wyoming, USA - YL17G09_16 | ecosystem: Environmental > Aquatic > Freshwater > Lake > Sediment | place: USA: Wyoming | collected... | reverse complement strand
AGTTGCCGGGTTTGTGCCCCCAATCGCTTTGTGATCTTTGCGTTCTTTGCGGTTTCAATCACCTGCCCGCCTTCCGCAAAGGCTTACGCCGATTAACGGTCCGCGACAGCCAATCGATACTATAGTTATTATCGCCTGTCCTCGATATGAGAGGCATTTGGCGCGCGCAACCGAGCACCTACCCCCCGTTTTTGGGGTCAAAAACGGGCATCGGGCGCCAGAAGCGCGCAAAAGCGCGCAAATCTGCGCTTGCCCATCTTAACATTTTCGGCCCAAAACCGCACTGGCGCTATTGAAAACCGCGATAACCCCGATCCGAAAAAAAAGAGGCCGGCGCAAAGTGGGCCCAACTTTGAGTTTTTGAAAAACGCGAATCCCTAAAGTGTACGAAGAGCGGATCCGGGGTCTGCGGTCTGGGGTCCAGGGCCTGGAGGAACGGCGGTGGCGAACATTGCCGCTTCCCTCCGGGCCTGCCTCGGCGTAGCGCAGCGAAACCGGGTCGCGGGTTCGAACGTGCCAACCCGGCCGAGCGTTACGGCGTGCTCCCGCACGCCGCTCGATACCTTGCGCACCGGGCGTTTTGCCTCGGCCGTGCGCTACGGCGTGCTCCCGCGCGCCGCTCGTTAAACGCAATCCGAACTCCGCACTGGTCCAATCGCCCCTTGAAGCAAGGCCTCTCGGGCATTACACTGTGCGGGTGCGGCGTCGCCGGCTTCGCCGGCACATGGTGAAGCCGCAAGCGGCGCGGCTTGCCGCTTAACCGTGCGCGGCGCAAGCCGCGACCTAAGGGCAGGCCCGCCCGGGGGCGGGCCGAGCGGAGGCGTCCACGAATGGCCAAGCGAAAGACCCGCACCCGCGCGGTCCCGAAAGTGGACCTCCGGCACGCCCGGAGCGTCCTCCAGACCGAGGCCCGGGCCGTCGAGGGCCTCGTCGGGCGCATCGGCCGCGAGTTTGCCGAGGCGGCGCGGATGCTCTATGCCTGCCGGGGCAACGTCATTGCGAGCGGGATCGGCAAGGCCGGGATCGTCGCCCGGAAGATCTCGGCCACGCTGTCGAGCACGGGGACGCCCAGCCATTTCCTCCACGCCGCCGAGGCAGTCCACGGCGACCTGGGGCGGGTCCGAAAGACCGACCTGGTGCTCATCCTATCGTATGGCGGCGAGACGCCCGAGGTGACCCGCCTGCTCGGGCAACTCGAGAAGATGAAGGTGCCGGTGATCGCGATGACGGGAAACCGCGATTCGACGCTCGCCCGCAAGGCCCGGGTGCTTCTCTGGATGGGCCAGATTGACGAGGCGTGCCCGATGGGCCTTGCCCCAAGCGCCACGACGACGGCCATGCTGGCCCTGGGCGATGCGCTGGCCTTGTCGGTCCTCAAGATGCGGCAGGCGGACGGCCGGTTCGGGCCGGAGGATTTCGCCCTGTATCACGTCGGCGGCAGCCTCGGGCGGCAATTGCTGATGGTCGAGACCATCATGCGAAAGGGCGCGAACCTGCCGAAGGCGCAGGACTCCCTCGCGCTGCGCGAGGCCCTGGCGGCCCTCCGCACGATGCGCCGCCGCAGCGGGGCGATCTGCCTGGTGGACCGCCGCGGCAGGCTGACGGGCATCTTCACGGACGCCGACCTTCGGCGGCTGCTCGAGGGCGGGGGCGAGGGCGTCCTCGACCGGCCGATCTCCGCGGTCATGACGCGAAAGCCCAAGTTCGTCCGCCAGGGCGCCACCGCCGCCGACGCCATCGCACTGATCAACCGGCACTTCATCGAGGAACTGCCCGTCGTGGACGCCGCCGGCCGCCTCGTCGGCCTCCTGGACGTGCAGGACCTCCTGGCCGAGGGCATCGGCCTGTAGGAGACGCCCGCCGTGCTGGACCGGATCAACCTGCTCGTGCTTGACGTGGACGGCGTGCTCACGGACGGGCGGATCGTCTACGGGCCGCGCGGAACCGAGATCAAGCGGTTCCACGTCCGCGACGGGCAGGGCGTCCAATACTGGCTCCGGGCGGGGCACGCCGCGGCCATCCTCTCGGGCCGCACGTCGCCGATCACGGTCCGGCGGGCCAAGGAGATGGGCATCGAGGCTGTCTACGAGGGCGCCAAGTTCAAACTGCCCGCGCTCGAGAAGATCCTGGCGGATTTCAAGGCCAAGGCCGAGTGCGTCTGCTGCATCGGCGACGACCTGCCGGACCTGCCGGTCCTGGCGCGGGTCGGTTTTGCCGTGGCGGTGGCCGACGCCGCCGACGAGGTCAAGCGCGTGGCCCACTACGTCACGAAGCATCGCGGCGGCAGGGGGGCGGTCCGCGAGGTCATTGAACTCATCCTCAAGTACCAGGATCGCTGGGCCGACGTGACCCGCCGATACGCCGATGCGCTGCCCGCCAACCTCCCTGCCGCGCGGCATCCGTGGAGGGCGCGGCCGTGAACACGCGCCGGCTCCTTCTCCACTGGGCGCTCCCGCTGCTTGGGATCGTGCTGGCGTTCGTTGTGGCGCGGCACTTCATGCTTGACTTCTATGCCAGCATGGAGCCCGTTCTGCCGCAGGAGGGCAAGACGACCGACGTCACCGGGGGCGAGGGCGCACTCACCAGCAAGCAGTTCACCCACAGGGTGACCGAGAAACTCGACCTCCTTCAGAAGGACCGCACCGGCCGCGTCACCATGCGGTTCTATGCCGACAAGATCGTCCACCGGTCCGACAACGCGTCCGAGATCACGGGCCTGCGCCTCCAGCACTTCACGAAGGCCGGCGAAGTCATCACCCTGGTCGGCAACGAGGCCACCATCTATCGCACCGGCGGCGAGTCGCTCAGCATCGAGAACATCGAGTCCGGGACGATACGCGGCAACGTCCTGCTGTCGCATGACCGCGGCACGCCCGACGACCGGTCGGACGACGTGTTCGTCACCGTGCAGGACCTCAAGTTTGACAACGAGACGTACGAGATGCGGACCGACGGACCGGTCATCATGGCGGCCCCCGAGATGGACCTGACGGCCCGCAAGATGCTGCTGGTGCTCGACAAGAATACCGGCCGCGTCAACACGATGACGTTTTTCGAGGACATCGTCATCAGCCTGGAGACCGGCAACCGCCTGCAGATGAGCGTCTTCGGCGGTCCCCTCTCGGGCCCCGGCGCCCCACCCGAGGCGCCGCTGCAGGGGCCTGTGGCATCGGCGCCGACCGCGCCGGCGGCGGCCGCCAAGGCGCCCGCTGCAAGCCCGCCGAAGAAGGGGCCCGCTGCAACCCCCGCCGCCAATGCCCCGGGGCGCTACATATGGGAGATTGACCTGGCGGGCGATGTGGACGCGCGACAGATGGACTACCGGCTGTCGTGCGACCGCCTGAAACTCTACAGCGAGACCGCTGGCCCCGCGGCCGAAGCCGGCAACAAGCCCCCAAGCGAGATGCCTGAGGGTCAACCGAAGCCTGCGGCCCCGGGCCCGGCCAAGGAAGCCGCCGGCGCCGGTGCAGGCGGGGCCCCCAAGGCCGGGAAACCGGCCGAACCGGACATCATCAAGCAGGAAAACGAGGAAGCCCTCCCTCCGCTTGTGGTCCTTGCCAACGGGCCGCTTATCATCACGCCGGTCGATCCGGCCGACACCCAGGCGATGGCCGCACGGTACGACGTAACCGCAACCGGCCGCCCGGCGGTCGTCCTCGACAGGGAACTCCGCATCGAGGGGTCGCAGGTCACGTACAACACGAAGACCGGCGGTGGAAGCGTCGTCGGCACAGACGGGCCGATGCTCCTGGATCAGCCGGGCCGCATGCACCTCGATGGAGACCGGCTGGACTTTGACCGCGGACGCGGAACGGCGAAGGTCACGGGCCGGGGCAACCTCCATGCCCGCCTCGACACCCAGGGCCTGACGGGTGTCGGCCCGGTGCCGCCAGAGCAAAGCCCGGAGACGCCCGCCGAGGGCGGCCAGGGGACGCTTGAGGCGACGTGGGAGCGTGGCATGGACCTGGTGCTGGTGACGCCGGCGCCGGGCCAAGCCGGCGGCCCGACCGAGATTCGCCGCGCCGAGTTCCACGGCCAGGCGGTCGTCAAGGAGCGGGAACAGGTCCTGCGAGGCGACGACCTGGCGATTGATTTCTTCCCGGCCGAGACGTCGGAGTACGCCCTGGCCATGCCGCGCATCGCCGAGGGCGCCGGCGCAGCGAAGATCCTCCAGTGGACGGTTGATGAGGGGCGGCGGGTCGTCGCGGGCGACCTCTTGGCCGTCGTCGAGGCCCCAATCGCATCGCCGGGCCCCGGCGGCGCGCCGACCCAAGCACCCGCCAGGGCCGAGTTGCACTCGATCCGCGACAGCCACGTCCTAGAGATCCGCAAGCACACGGGCGACGTCGTCCAGCCCGGCGAGATCATCGCCATCCTCGCCTCGAAAGGAAACCAGGCCGTCGAACGCCTCGTCGGCCACGGCGACGTTTTCATCGAGAACAAGGCCCCGGCGGCGCCAGGGCACAGCCCGCCAGGGGCGGAGCGAAGCCCGGCGGCCAACCCCGACGACCGGCGCAGCCAGGTCGGCGACATCACCTGCCAGGACCTCGACGTCCGGTTCGCGCGCCAGCCCATGGGCGGATCGGAGCCGGCGGAACTCAAGGCCAAGGGCCATGTCACCATCAACGACCCCCAGGGGAAGGTCCAGGCCGAGGACCTGGCCGTCCAGTTCACCAGGAACAAGGACGGCCGGCTGGACATCGGCGCCACGGAGGCGCGCGGCAAGGTGGCGATCGACCGGGGCGACCTGCACGCCGCGGGCGAGTACGTGAACCGCGACCCGGCGGGCGGGGTCCTCATCCTGGAGGGCGGGCCGGCCGTGGCCGCGCGCCAGGATCGGCGGATCGTCGGCGAACGCATCGAGTTCCGCCAGGCCGAAGGCAAGGCCCGGGTCACCGGGAAAGGCGAACTCCGGATTCCCGCGACCACGGACCTTCGCGGCCGGCCGCGCTCCGGCTCCGACCCGCTCGAAATCCGGTGGACGCGCGGCATGGTATATGACGAGGGGAAGAACTTCGCGCTGTTCGACGGGAATGTGGCCGCCAACACGGGCGGCAGCCGCCTCGATGCCGAGAAACTCTGGATCTACTTCAAGGATCGTCCGCCCCAAACGGTAGCGGATCGCCCCGCGGATTCGCATACAGCCTCATCCGCGGGCGTTAGTGATTTGGCCGCGGGCGTTTCGGGTTCGGCGGCACGGGGCACGGGTGAAACGAGCGCCCCGGGGCCGAACGAGGTGGACCGCCTGCTCGGCGAGAAGGCCATCGAGCGGGTCCTCGCCGAGAAGAACGTCCACACCGTTGACCAGCAGGTGGACGAAGACGGGGCCCTGCGGTTCCGCTTCGAACTCACCGGCGAGAACCTGACGTATCTCGAGGCAAACCGCAAGGCCTATATGCGCGACCCCGGGATGCTGCGGATCCTGGCCCGAGAGCGGCCCGCCAAGGGCCGAAAGCCGCCGCCCGGACTCCAGCCGAACACGCCGTCGGCCACCGTCTGGCAGGGCGCCCTTCCGGACGGCTATGCCCGCACCCAGGTTTCCTGGGCCGAGAGCATGGCGTACGACGGGGCCACCGGCCGCGCCTACTTCAGCGGCGACGCCGAGGCCGTCCACGTCGGCCGCGGGCTTGCCGAGGGCGGGGCCGCCCCCAGCGACAACCCGAGTCACATGCGTCTGCGCAGCGGCGATCTCCAGGTCGTCTTTCGCCAGGACCAGAGCGCCGGGCCGACCGATAAGACCGCTCCCGAGGAGCGCATGGCCCTCGAGCAGTTGGTCGCCGACAAGGGGACCCAACTCTGGTTCAACGAACGGTGCGGCAGCGGATACCGCCTGATCTACCAGCGCGACCCGGAACTCGTTCGCATCTTCAGCGGCCCGACCGGATACGCGCGGCTGTGGCAGGAAGACGAAGCGAAACAGGAGTACGGCCTCGTGGTGGGCAGGACCATCACGTATCACCCGTCGTCCGGGCACATCGAGGTCGTCGATCAGAAAGTGATCACCGGCTCGCCGAAACCGTGAGGCTTGGCGGCGGGCCGGCGTGAAAGGAGCGACCCGATGGACGCACTCGAAGCCCTCCGCACGCGGCGCTCGTACCGGCGATTCGCCCGGCGCGACGTGCCGCGCGAACTCATCGAGCAGATCGTTGACGCGGGCCGCCTGGCCGCCACCGCCCGGAACGAGCAGCCGTGGGAATTCGTGGTGGTGACCGACGCCGAGACCCGCCGCGACATCGCCTCGATGGCGGACCACGGGCCGTTCATCGCCGACGCGCCGGTAGCCATCGCCGTCCTGGCATCCGACACGAAGTACTACCTGGAGGACGGGTCCGCGGCGACCCAGAACCTGCTGGTGGCGGCCCATGCCCTGGGGCTCGGGGCCTGCTGGGTCGCCGGCGACAAGAAGCCCTATGCTCCGGCCGTGGCCGCCCGCCTCGGCGCCCCGCCGACGGTCCGCCTGGTGGCCCTGGTCGCGGTGGGTTATCCGGAAGGCGCGGCCCCGAGGCCGCACAAGCGCTCGCTCGAAGACGTCATCCACTGGGAGCGGTTTTGAGAAACCAGGGACGAAATCCGAAGCCCGAATGACGAATCAATGACGAAACGGCAATGACGAATGTGTGAAACGTGCCTACTGGCCTTTCGCTCGATCCTGCCCCGGCTGCCAGGGAGCGTCCTTTTTTATTCGTCATTCGGATTTCGGGTCTGATTCGTTATTCGGATCTCGTCATTCGGAACTCGCTGCGCACGTTGCCTCGAACGTCGGGCGGGCGTATAATCCTTTCGGAAAGTTGTCCCTGCGAGCGACCGCCACCCGGGAGCAAGCCATGGACGTTGGACGTCTACTCGTCTTTCCGGCGGCGTGTCTTGTGGCCGTGCTGGGCCTGTGCGCGTATGGCGAAGAGGGGGCCCAATCGCCCGCCGCCCCGGCGAAGGCCGCCGAAACGCCGCAGCCGAAGATCCACGCCTGCACCGGGGCCGGCCGCTGGTACCCGGCCGACGCCGACAAACTCGGCGAGATGCTCGACGCCTTCCTGGCGAACCAGCCGCCGATCCCCCAGGCGCCGGTCGCCCTGATCGCCCCGCATGCCGGGTACCAGTATTCCGGGGCGGTCGCGGGACGGGCCTATGCAGCCCTGAAGGGCCGCACCTACCGCCGCGTCATCCTCATGGGTCCAAGCCACCAGGCGCCGCTGCGGGGCGCTTCGGTCCTGCGCGTCGACGCCTACGACACGCCCCTCGGCCGCATATTCGTTGACATCGAGGCGCGCGACGCCCTCCTGAAATCGAGCGTCGTCAAGGAGCAGCCTGCGGCCCACGCGAACGAACACTCCGTCGAGAACCAGTTGCCCTTCCTCCAGCGGACCATCAAGGACTTCAAGATGGTCGAAGTCCTGGTCGGCGACCTGAGCCCGTCGGACCGCGACGCGCTCGTGGCCGCCGTTCGCCCGCTGGTTGACCAGGGCACGCTCATGGTCGTCAGTTCGGACTTCTGCCATTACGGGCCCGCCTACGGCTACGTGCCGTTCAAGGACGACGTGCCGCGCCAACTTGCGGCGCTCAACGCCGCGGCGACGCAGGAAATCCTTCAGGTGGACGTCGCCGGGTGGGACAACTTTCTGGGCGAGACGCACGACACGATCTGCGGCCGGAGCCCGATCGGCGTCCTCCTGAAGGTCCTGGAGCCCGTGGACGACGTCGAGGGCCTGCGGGTCGGCTTCGACATGAGCGGCCACCTGATGGGCGACTACACGAACTCCGTGACGTACGCGTCCTTCGTCTTCTGGCGGGCGGGCGAGGGCCTGACCCCGGCGGAGCAGGAGACCCTCCTTGGGATCGCACGCGAATCGGCGGTCACCTTCCTGAAGACCGGAAAGGCCCCGGAGATCAGCGCCGAGCGGCGGGACCTGACGCCCGCGCTCCGGGCGCCCGGCGCGGCATTCGTCACACTGAAGAACGGCGGTCGGCTCCGCGGATGCGTCGGCCACATCGTCGCCTACAAGCCCCTGTTCGCCTCGGTCGTCGAGAACGCCTGCCACGCGTGCCAGGACCCGCGGTTCACGGATGAGCCGATCACCGAGAAGGAAGCCGGCGACCTCTCGATCGAGATTTCGGTGTTGACGCCGATGCGCCGCTTGGCTGACCCGCAGAAGGTGCGCGTCGGCAAGGACGGCCTGATGATGGCGAAGGGCGCAAACCGCGGGCTGCTCCTGCCCCAGGTCCCGACCGAACAGGGCTGGACCCGCGAACAGTTCCTCCAGGGCACCTGCCGCAAGGCGGGCCTCCCATTGGACGCCTGGAAGGACAAGGACACCGAGATTTACCGGTTCGGCGCCCAGGTCTTTGGCGAAGAAAAGCCGAACCAGGCCGGCGCCAAGTGAAACACCTGGTGCAGGGCGAGGGTTCTTGTGGTCACGCGGCGAGAGTTCCTGGTTGAGGTAGGTGTCGCGGCGGCGGCCGCCGGCGCGGCAGCGGCCCTTCCGCGCACGCTCCGGGCGTTTGATGTTGCACCGCCCGCGCCGGCAAAGTCACGCGTGGTCGTCATCCGCGACAAGGCCCTCGCCGCCGAGGACCTCTCGGCCGCGAAGGCCCGTGAGTTCCTCCAGGAGGCCGCCAAGGCACTCGGCGGGGCCAAGAAGCCCGGCGACGCCTGGGCGAAGTATTTCAGTCCATCCGACCGCGTCGGCATCAAGGTGAACTGCCTGGGCCTGCCGACGAGCCCGCCGGTCGCGCTCGCCCTGGCCGACGCCCTCGGCGCCGCCGAAGTCGCCCCGGACCGCATCATCATCTGGGACCGGCTCAACCGCGAGTTGGCCGCCGCGGGATACGAACTGCGGGGCAGCGGGGCGGGAGTCCGATGCTTCGGGACCGACGCCCTGGCGGCCCGCGGAAACGGCGGCTACGACGCCGACATTGCCACCAGCGGCGAGATCGGTAGCCTCTTCAGCCGCATCGTCACCGATGAGACCTCGGCCCTCGCCAGCGCCTCGGTCCTGAAGGACCACAACCTCGCGGGCCTGACCTGCGGCCTCAAGAACTTCTTCGGCGCGATCCACAACCCGAACAAGTACCACTCCAGCGGATGCTCGCCGTTCGTCGCCGACGTCTGCGCCCACGCGAACATCCGTGGCCGCCTCCGGCTGGTCGTCTGCGACGCCACGCGGCCGCAGTATCACGGCGGGCCGCCCAGCCGGCCCCGGTGGCAGTGGCCCTACGGCGGCATCCTGGTCGGGGCCGACCCGGTGGCGGTGGACCGTATCGCCGCCATGGTCCTCGACCGCAAACGCAAGGCCGAGGGCCTCAAGTCGCTCGAAGAGGACGGCCGCCCGATCCGGTACCTGGCGGCGGCCGAGGAGCGCGGCCTGGGAACCGCCGACCTTACGCGCATCGAAGTCGTCAGTATCGGCCAGCCATGGATGGACGTGTGATGGAAGCGACGCAGAGCCAAAGCCGACGCGAATTCTTGAAGGTCGCGGGGGCAGGGGCGTGCGCACTCTGCGCCGCGGGCGTCCTTGCGCGCGCCGCCGCCGCACAGGACGACGAGCCGCAGCCCCAGGTTGCGATGCGCGACGCCATGTGGTTCGACGCGCTCCCGGACAAGGCTGTCCGGTGCACGCTCTGCCCGCGGGAATGTGTCGTGGCGGACCTCGAGCGGGGCTACTGCGGCGTCCGCGAGAACCACGGCGGCGCGTACAAAACGCTCGTCTACGGGAACCTGTGCAGCCTGAACACTGACCCGATCGAGAAAAAGCCCCTCTTCCACTACCTGCCGGGGACGGCGGCGCTGAGCGTCGCGACGGCCGGGTGCAACATGGAATGCCGGTTCTGCCAGAACTGGGAGATCAGCCAGTTCCGGCCCGAGCAGGTCAAGAGCCGCATCGTCGCGCCTGCGGCCCTGGCGGGCGCGGCCCGCGAGCGCCAGGTGCCGACCCTCGCCTACACGTACTCCGAGCCCGTCGTCTTCTATGAATACATGCACGACGCGGCCGCCGCGGCGCGGGCCCAGGGCGTCGGCAGCGTCATGATCTCGAACGGCTACATCCGCGAGCCGGCCCTGCGGAAACTCTGCGAGCAACTGACGGCCGTCAAAGTGGACCTCAAGGCCTTCACCGAGAAGTTCTACCGCGAGGTCTGCGCAGCCGAACTTGCGCCGGTCCTCAAGACCCTCGAAGTCCTGGCCGACGTCGGCATCCACACCGAGGTGGTCGTCCTCATCATCCCGACGTTGAACGACGCGGTTGACGAAACCCGCGACATGGCGCGGTGGCTCCTCAAGACGATGGGGCCGGACGTCCCGGTCCATTTCAGCCGGTTCCACCCGATCTACCGGATCAAGAACCTGCCGCCGACGCCCCTGGCGACCCTCGAGCGGGCCCGCAAGGAGGCCATGGACGCGGGACTCCGCTACGTTTACATCGGCAACGTCCCGTTCCACGAGGGCGAGCACACCTACTGCCCGTCGTGCAAAAAAGTCGTCATCCAGCGCGTCGGCTACCGCATTGACTCGTCGGGTCTGAAGGACGGGAAGTGCGCCGCGTGCAGCACGCCGATCCCCGGTGTCTGGACCCAGCAGCAGGCCCTGGCCCAAAGAGCCCGCCGCGGAAGCGGCGGGTAAGGTCGTGCCGGGAAGGCCTATTCGAGCGCGGCTCTTTCGGGGCCGACCTTCGTCAGGCTCGCGCCGCGCCGACCAGAAGCGCGCTCATCGCCTTCAGGGCGGCGATTACCAGGCACGTCCCGCTGATGCCGAGCACCGGCACCAGCGCCAGGCCCGTCACCAGTGCCCCCACGCAGGCGCCGGCGTTGTCGGCCGCGCCCACAGCGCTTGCGGCGCGGCCGGTGCTGGCGCGGTCATCAAGCCAGACAGCCGCCGCCAGCGGGAAGATCAGTCCCCCGAGCACGCCCGCCGCCGCCACCAGCGCGAACGTCGTCACCTGGACGGGCCACCCGGCGAGCGACCCGCGGAGGAGCGCCAGCACCAGCACCAGCGCTGCCGCAAAGACCGTGATGACAAGGTCGAGCGCCAGGACCGTCCGGAGCCCCGGTTGCCGCTGCGGATCGCCGGCCGTGCGTCGCAGCCGCCGGTTCATCGCCAGGCTCCCGATGACCAAGCCGAACATGAACACGCCGATCACAAGGCCCACCATGCTGTAGACGTACCCGTAGAGCGTCTGGAACGTGTAGAGGAGGACGATCTCGACGGCCATCGAGGCGAAGCCCGTCGTGCCGACCGACCAGAGGAGGGCGGCCCGGTGGAGGCCTCGCCGGCCGCGCATCGCGCCGAATCCCGCCGCCAGGACCGTCCCGCCGACCGCGCCCCAGACGGCCCACTCGAACCGGAAGCCGAGCAGCCGTCCGAGGAGCCCCGCGCTTCTCTCGGCAGGCGCGCCGCCGCCCGCGTGAGCCGCGCCCGTCGTCTCGTACCATAGGAGCATCCGGTAAACCGCCGCCGCAGGCTGCTCGTCGGTGTTCACAAAATACGGCCAGTACTGGCTCATGCGCTCGCGCTGGTCGCGGCGTTTAGCGGGGTCGAGCATGTCCGAGCCGCCCTCGAACCAGGCCCCGTCGAAGTAGGGGACGCGGATGCCGCTCGCCTTGTAGCGTGCCGCCAGAACCTTGCCGGTGTCATCGAGGACGCCCTTGCTCTTGGCCGCGAGGCAGTAGGTGGGCGTCCCATAGGTGAGGATGACCTGCGGGAAGACGCGCTCGAGCGGCCGGACGACGCTGCCGACGTACCGCGACTCGGCCGGACCCCAGTTGCCGACCGACCCGGAGAGCGCCAGTCCGAACACCCCGTCGTCGGCCATGATGCCCAAGAGTTCCGCAAAGAACTCCTCCGTGTACAACCGGGCATCGAGGATTGACGCCGGCTCCGGCGCCGCCAGGACCACAAGGTCGTAGGGCGCAGCCCCGTGGGCGAGCACCTGCTTGACGAACCGCCGCGCGTCCGCGAAGTGCGTCCACGGGTGGACGGCGTCGGCGGCCGCGCGGTCGCCCGCGTCGAGACGCTCGTAAACAACCCGGTACTCGACCGGGTCAAGCGTCACGTAATCAAGCCGGTCGGGCCGCCAGAGGAGGAGTTCCTGAACGAGGCCCGTTATGCCGCCGCCGAGGACGAGCATTCGCTTCGGAGCAGGCGACTGGCACGCCATGAGGTTGGCCTCGATGGCGGCGCTCCACCGGTCGGGCCAGGTCGCCGCCCGGACGCCGCTTGAGTACAGGCTGAACTGGTCCTCGCGGAGGCCGATGGCGAGGTTCTGATACCGCGAGTCGGCGGAGGCGACGAGTTGGTGCCCCTGGGCGAAGGTCTCCCACCGCTTGCGGACAGTCGCCCGGTCGGCCCGTGATGCGCCGCCCGCCAGAAGAAACACCGCGCCGGCGACCGCAAAGACGACCGCGAGGACCATCGCGGGCCTCGCGCCCGGCAGACCGCGGACCACCAGCACCATCGCCAGCGCAAGGAGCACGCCGCCGCCGGCGGCCAGGCCGAACGCGCTTGTGCGGGTGACCAGGACAAACGAAAAGAGCGTCCCGCCGACGAGACTGCCGGCCGATTCCGCAAGGTACACCCAGCCGATCGCCCGAGCCTTGTCGGCGGCGTCCTTCGCGGCGCGGCCGACGAGGACGCTTGCCGCAGGGAACCCGAGGCCGATCCAGAAACTCACGGGCACCGTCGCCAGGGCCGTGACCGCCGCCATCTGGCCGAGTCCGACGTATTCGCCCGGGCCGACGCCGAGCCACTGCCGCGCGAGGCGCAAAAGCACGACCTCGCTGGCCAGGATGAGCGGCATCGCCAGGCCCGCGGCCGCCAGCGCAAGCCACGGCCGCCGGCCTCGCTCCATGGTGCGGCCGGCCCAGGCCCCGATCGCGACCCCACCCAGCCAGAACGCAAGCACCAGGCCCCACGCCAGTTCCGATCCGAAGAGGAGCACCTGGGCCTCGCGAAGGAGCACTGCCTGGGCGCAGACGGCATACGCCCCGAGGACGAAGAACGCCGCCAGGATGGTCCACCGCCTGGGCATGCGAGCATGGTAGGCCCCGCGCCGGGCCCGTGCAAGAGACAGGGCGATTCGGCTTGCCTGGCGGCCGGTCCGGTTTATGATAGGTTTTTCGGCCCATGCCAAGAAGCACTGGCGGGCCGCCAGTGGCGCCCGGCACATCGTGCGAAGGAGGGGGCGGATGCTTCGCCCCTGACAGGCGGCGGCTTTCGCCGCACGGCCGGTTCGGTTAAAATGGGGAGCAGGCCGAAGGGAATTGAAAGGAGACGCGCATGGATTTCTTTGAAGTCATCAAGAAACGAGCAAGCGTCCGGGAGTACGCGCCGGTCGAGGTGCCCGAGAAGGACCTCCTGAAGATCGCCGATGCGGGGCGGCGGGCGCCCAGCGGCGGAAACCGCCAGCCGCTCCAGTACGTCCTCATCCGCGAGGCCGCGACGCTCAAGGCCCTCACGAAAGTCCAGGCGTCGATGCCGACGGCGTCGGCGGCCATTGCGATCATCGCTGACCCGGGCGTATCGAGATGGTGGCTGGAAGACGCGGCAGCGGCGGCCGAGAACATGCTTCTGGCGATCCAGGCCCTCGGGTACGCCTCCGTCTGGATCGAGGGGACGCTCCTGAAGCAGGAAGACTTCGCGAAGAACCTCCTGGATGTCCCGGCCGAGAAGCGCCTGATCATCCTCCTGCCGATCGGCAAGGCGCCCCAGGACACCCCGCAGGCCGACAAGAAACCGCTCGAGGAACTCCTTTGGCGGGAACGGTACGGCAAGAAGTGAGGCCCCCGGCATCGCCGTGCCGGGTCGTTTGCACCCCCGGCATCGCCGTGCCGGGGCGTTTACAGGAGATAAACGCATGCTCATGCGCAGCACGACGATTGTTTCAGTCCGCCGGGGCGGGCAGGTGGCGCTCGGCGGCGACGGGCAGGTGACCATGGGCGAGACCATCGTCAAGGCGGATGCCCGCAAGATCCGCCGCATCGGCGAAAAGGGCGAGGTGATCTGCGGGTTCGCAGGGGGCGCCGCCGACGCCTTTGCGCTCCTGGAGCGGTTCGAGGCGAAACTGAAGGACTCCAGCGGCAACCTGAAGAAGGCGGCGGTCGAACTGGCGAAGGCCTGGCGGATGGACCGGGCGCTGCGCCGCCTCCAGAGCCTCCTGGCGGTCGTCAACGCCGAGACGAGCCTGATCATCTCGGGCGGTGGCGACGTCATCGAGCCCACCGACAGCGTCATCGGCATCGGGTCGGGCGGGCCGTACGCCCGGAGCGCCGCCGCGGCCCTGATGAAACACACAGACCTTTCGGCCGAGGAGATCGTCCGCGAGTCGCTCGCGATCGCCGCCGAGATCTGCGTCTACACCAACGACCGCATCCACGTGGAGATCCTCAAGACATGAACG
>Ga0315284_10008832_pt1 | contig 14384 bp, 8 predicted proteins | sample YL17G09_16_MG_FD_203696 | JGI IMG/M metagenome (GOLD analysis project Ga0315284, IMG submission 203696) | Sediment microbial communities from Yellowstone Lake, YNP, Wyoming, USA - YL17G09_16 | ecosystem: Environmental > Aquatic > Freshwater > Lake > Sediment | place: USA: Wyoming | collected... | reverse complement strand
CCCCAGCTTCGACTCCTTGTCGTTGGCTAGCAGATACATCCGCACCAGCCGATCCCCATACTCCCGCGGCCGATAGCGGTACTGAATCTTGAACGGCACCGTCTGCCCCTCAAACGACCGCATCCGCTTCGACCACCCGTTGGCGATCGTCTCCGTCCCCTCGATCGTGTAGATGAAGTATTCGCTCAGGCCCTCTTTTACGATCTGCTTCGATGCTGCCGGCTGCGCCGTCCGCATGGCATTTGCGTACAACGTCTCCTCAGTCAACTCCAGCTTCATCACACCGGACCGCAGCTCCCGCCTCTTGGCCTGGTCCAGCCGATCCACCTCCTGCATCGGTATCCGCGCCAGTTGCGCAATCTTCTCCACCAGGTTGATCGTCCCCACCACCAGCCTCACCTGCGCGTCCTCATACTCCTCCCCAGAGTTGTTGAACACCCGCACGAAACCCTCGAAGCCCATCTGCTTCTCTTCGGCATCCGCAATGCAGACGTAGTCCGCCTTCCACGTGATCCCGCTCGTGAAGTACGTGATCTGTATCGTCGCTTCCCCGTCGATCTCGCTCTGAATGTTCCAGTACAGCATCTGCGGCTTGTCGTGCGGAAACGTCGTATCCAACACGTCCAGCTTGTCCACATCCGTCAGAAACTTCAGCTCCACCGAGGTCGGGTCAATCAACGTATTGGCCCACGAAAACTGCAGCGGATTGACCCCCTTCTTAAACGTCACCGTCCGCGTCTCGCGCACCAGCGTGAGATCCTCGCTGTTGTAGATCGTCAACTGCACCGTGTTCCGCCTCGGCACCGTCGACAGATCCACATTTCGAGCCGACGCGACAGTCGCCGCAACGATCACCACGGCCAGACCGACGCCGGCGAACATGCCAACTCTGGCGTTCATGCAGCCACCTTTGCGCCTCTTACCACTCGTTCTTTAGGATCACGTGCAGCTTCTGAATGCTCTTCTCGGCCTTGCCATCCGCCCCCCGGGCCGGCAGCTTCACATGAAACACCAGCTGCTCGAAGGTGCTCTTCTCCTTGTCTGGCCCGCCCGCGAAGGTGGTCTCTTTGCCCAGTTCCCATTCCACGTCTCGCCCCGTGTCGCCGCGAACTTCACCACGCATGCCTCGCAGGTTCTCCACGATATCGAGCGTCACCGCCTGGTCCTTGAAGTTCTCGATCTCGTACTTGACCACCACCGACTGATTTGACAGATTCCCCGCCACGCGCTGATTCTCGTTCTTGTCCATGGTCCGCTTGATGACGATGTCCTGCGCCACGCCCAGATACAGCTTCATCTCGTCATCGATCGGCGTAAACTTGCCCCAGTCCTCCCCCAGAAAGGCCGTCGACTTCTCCTTGTCCGCTCCGGCGCCCTCGATGAAGATGCGAACCTTCCCATAAGGCAGCGGCGACAGGCCCATGTTGTTCGCCTTGTCGTTCTTCAACACATAATGCATCGGCACGCGCAGCTTGTTCTGCGGCCGATCAAGGTACCCGAACTCCTGCACGCTGGCCGTGTACGTCTTCTTCACCGGAACCTTCTGGAACTTCGTGACGAGCATCTCCTTCGTCTCGTTCAGTCCCACGGGCTTGAGAAACTCCTTGCCGAAACCCGCCCATAGCCCGGTGCTGCCAAACTCCTCGTTCGCGAAGTTCTGGAGACGCATGTACTGCGCCAGCGCCAGGGCCGTCTCATCCCGCGCCGCCACCGCCCGATAGTTGAAGCTCTTGCTGAGGTTCCCCAGGATGTAGCTGATCCGCACCCGCGCGGACCCGGAGTCGCTCGACCCCACGGCCCACACCAAGGCCGCCTCGTTCGGCGGATAGCTCACCGACAGCACCTTCACATCCAGCTTCTTCTCGCCAATCGGCGCGATCACCCGGAAAACGATGCTCTCCGGGTCGATCTGCGTATTGGCCCATGAGAAGTCGATCTGGTTTTCCCCCTTCACCAGAGGCACGATGCGTTCTTCCTCCACCAGCGTCGCATTCGGGTTGTCAAGCTGGATCTCCACCCGCTCTCTCGGCGGCAGCGTGATGAGTTTGATGCGCGCCTCCGCCAACCCCGATAGCCCGACCGTTGCGACGGCGAACACCATCCACCGTAGCCATTGCACTCTGCGCATGGACCGCTCCTTCATGAGAAAATCGTCTGCGTCTGACGGGCCCGCCTGCGCGAGCCGATCAGATTTCAGCCTCTTATGGCGCATTAGACAACCGACCCCCGCCGTTTGTTCCCGCCGATGCCAACAAATCAGCCGCCGAACCCCCACGCCCCTCACAGCCGCCAAGGCGCTCGCTTCGGCCGGTCCAGCCATCTCTTCGCCTCATCATCCCCCATAAACTCCTCCTTCACCGCGTCCCACCTCAATGGCCGGTTCAGCCAGTACGCGATGTTCCCCAGGTGACACACCGTGATCGACCGCGCGATCACCCCGATGTCCCCCGCCGGCCGCCGACGCGTGCGAATGCACTCCATAAAGTTGTCGTGATGGTTCTTGCTGTCGTAGAGACGGACGTCGTTCGGCCCGATCGGCTGCCTCGCGATCGACGCCGGCTCGCTCTTGCAATACCACCGGTCCGTGTTCACCATCCCACCCGTCCCGATGAACGTCACCCCGGACAGTGCATGACCCCCGTGTACGATCTCCACGCCGTTGGCATACCGATACGTCAGCAGCTTGTGCTCCTTCCCGTCCGGCGGAAAGATCTCCGCCGGCCCCGTCTCATCCCCTCCGATCCCCCATTGCGCAATGTCAAAATGATGCGCGCCCCAGTTCGTCATCTCCCCGCCCGAATAGTCCCGATGCGCCATCCACCCACGATGAATCGTCGCGCTGTAAGGCCGCCACGGCGCCGGGCCTAGCCACATGTTCCAGTCAAACCCCTTCGGCGGCGCCTGCTCCGGCGCATCGAAATACGCCGACGTCCCCCCGACATTCACGTGCGCACGCAACAGCTTGCCGATCCGGCCGCTTCTCACCAGCTCGCACGCATACCGGAACGCGCCGCTCGATCGCTGCTGCGTCCCCGCCTGCAGCACCTTCCCATACCGACGCGCCACGTTCACCATCTCCCGCACCTCCCGAATCGTCAGCGAGATCGGCTTCTCACAATACACATCCTTCCCCGCCTTGATCGCCATGATCGACATCAGCGCATGCCAATGGTCCGGCGACGCGATCAGCACCGCGTCGATGTCCTGCCGCGCCAGCACATCGCGGAAATCCTTGTACCCGTCACAGCCTTTGTAGCTCCCCTTGCCAAACCTCCCCGCGTACCCGTCTTCCACACGCTGCCGCGTGCGGCTCAGCCGCTCATCCTCCACATCGCACACCGCCACCACCTGGGCATCGTCCCGCCCCAGGAACCCCGCCGTCGTCGTCCACGGCCCACCCGCAATGTGCTGATTCCCCTGCCCGCCCACTCCGATGAAACCCATCACGATCCGTTCACTCGGCGGCTTCCCATTCTGCCCCAGCGCCGACGCTGGCACGATCCAAGGCCCCGCCGCCATCGCGCCGGCCATGCCCAGTCCGCCACGCAATACCGCCCGCCGCGAAATCACCTTTCCCTTCGCCACGTCGGCTCCTTTCATCGCCCCCACCCGATCATACCGCGCGCGGCCCGTCGTGTGGCCACCCAAGACCCTGGACCCCACCCCCCATCCCCTGCTAACATGCCCCCCTGCTGCTCCCTCTCTCGGAGGCCCAATGAAACTCGGTGCATGTGATTACGTTGTCCGCCGCGGCGATGACCAGTCCTCTTTCGCCAACGCCAAACGCCTCGGCCTGGCCGGCGTCGAAATCTTCATCGACCGCAAATCCCTCCGCGAAGGCCTCGCCTCCCCGAAGCTCAAGAACCTCAAGCAAGCCGCCGTCGCCTCCGGCCTCGACATCCCCTCCTTCTGCCTCTCCGAACACAACAACGGCGGCCTCGGCTCCCCCGACCCCGCCGTCGTCGATGCCGCCAAGGAAGACCTCCGCAACGCCATCGCCTGGTCCGCCGAACTCGGCGCCGCCACCATCCTCATCCCCTTCTTCTTCAGAGGCGATCTGCCCTCCCAGGCCCACTTCGACCGCGCCGTCAATGCCTTCCAGGAACTCTGCCCTCTGGCCGATTCCAAGGGCGTTACTCTCTGCTACGAAGGCACCTTCCCCGCCTCACGCATCCGCGAAATGGCCCAACGTGTCAACCACAAAGCCTTCGCCTGCTACTTCGACCTGGCCAACGTCGTCTGGCGAGGCATGGACACCGCCACCGAAATCCGCGCCCTCGGCAAACTCATCCGCCAGGTCCATATCAAGGAAACCCGCGTCGGCCCCGGCGACGTCCAGCCCGGCCTCGGCCGCGTCAACTACACCGAAGCCAATAAAGCCCTCACCGACATCGCCTACGACGGCTGGATGATCCTCGAAACCCCAGGCTTCCCCACCAACTCCCGCGACATCGCCTTCGCACGCGCCCAGTTCCCCGCCCTCAAAACCGATCAGCCCTGGCCACGCTTCGGCGCCTTCTGCTACGAACACCAACGCGGCCAGATCGACCAGATGATCGGCGACTTCCACAAGGCCGGCCTCTCCGCCGTCGTCCTCGCCGGTGGCCTCTTCGACGAATGCCTCGAAGACCCCGCCAAAGCCGCCGCCTACTCCGATAAGCTCGAACGCAACGACACCACCGTCGTCGGCCTCTTCGGCTACCGCAATATCACCTCCCCGGACCCCGCCAAACGCAAAGCCAACCTCGACCACATCGCCCGCTGCCTCGAAATCGCCCCCGCCTTCGTCAACCCCGTCGTCGGCACCGAAACCGGAACCTTCCATCCCACCAGCGAATGGTCCGCCGTCCCCGAAAACTGGGACCCCCCCGCCTGGGACGCCCTCTGCAATGCCATCGACCAACTCCTCCCCATCGCCGAGAAACACGGCTCCGTCCTGGCCCTCGAAGGCTACGTCAACAACATCCTCCAGACCGCCGGCCAGGTCATCGGCCTGCTTGAAAAGTTCCCCTCGCGCAATCTCCAACTCATCCTCGATCCCTACAACTACATGTCCAGCCATCTTCTGCCGGTCGCCCAACGCGCCACCCAGGACTTCCTCGACCGCTTCGAGCACCGCTTCGTCATCGCCCACCTCAAGGACGTCGCCAAGACCGGCGCCGAGAGTGACACCCCCGCCTTCGGTAAAGGCGTCTTCCCCCAGAAGCTCTACGTCGACTTCCTTCGCACACGCCGCCCCGATATGCCCGTCATCATCGAGCATCAACCCTTCGCCGAGATCCCCGCCACCATTCGCGCCTTCAAGCAGATCGCCGCAGGAGAGCCGTGATGAAATCCGATCCGCCCGCCGTGTCGCGGCCCACGCGCCGCGACTTCGTCAGATCCGCCGCCCTCGCCGCCGGCTCCCTTGCCGTGGCCGACCGAGTCCTCGCCCAGGATAGGATCGCCCTCCCGCGACCCAACATCCTCTGGATCGTCTCCGAGGACAACAATCCCTTCCTCGGCTGCTACGGGAACAAGCTCGTCCACACCCCCACCCTCGACCGCCTCGCCCGGCAGGGCGTCCTCTACGAAAACTGCTTCTCCCAGGCCCCCGTCTGCGCCCCTTCACGCTTCACCCTCATCACCGGCATGTACGCCACCTCCTGCGGCCCCGCCCACCACATGCGCGCCCAGGGACGCATCCCCAAGGACCTTCGCGGCTTCCCCGCGTACCTCCGCGATGCCGCCTACTACTGCACCAACAACGCCAAGACCGACTACAACGCCCCCATCAACATGAAGGATACCTGGGACGAGTCCAGCAAGAAAGCCCACTGGCGCAACCGCCCCAATGGCAAACCCTTCTTCGCCGTTTTCAACCATGAAGTCACCCACGAATCCCAGAACTTCCCCCAAGCCCGCGGCAAGTACAAACCCGTCGCCAATCCCGTCGATCCCGCCAAGATCATACTGCCCCCCTACCACCCCGACACTCCCGAGTTCCGCGCCGACTGGGCCAACTACTTCGACCAGATGAACCGCCTCGACGACCAGGTCGCCGTGCTCCTCGCACAGCTCGACGAGGACGCCCTGGCCAATGACACCATCGTCTTCTACTACGGCGACAACGGCGGCGTCCTCCCCCGCTCCAAACGCTTCTGCTACGACTCCGGCCTCCATGTCCCCCTCATCATCCGCTTCCCAAGCAAATTCCAGCATCTCGCCCCCGCCGACCCCGGATCGCGCATCGACGCCCCCGTCTCTTTCGTCGATTTCGCCCCAACCGTCCTCTCCCTCGCCAGCCGACCCATCCCCTCGCACATGCAGGGCCACCCCTTCGCCGGCTCACAGAAGGCCCCAGACCAGCAATATGCCTTCTCCTTCCGAAACCGCATGGACGAACGCTACGACTTCGTCCGCACCGCCCGCGATAAACGTTACCGCTACATCCGCAACTACCACCCCCACCTCATCCAGGGCCAGCATGTCACCTACATGTTCCAGCAAGCCTCTGTCCAAGCCTGGTTTCGCCTTCACACCCAAGGCAAGCTCGTCGGCCCCCAGAAGCTCTTCTGGCAGGACAAGCCCCAAGAGGAACTCTACGACCTCCAGGCCGACCCCTATGAGGTCAACAATCTCGCCAACAGCCCCGACCACCAACCTGTCCTCCAGCGAATGCGCGACGCCAACGAGCAACACCTCCTCCGCATTCGCGACAACGGCTTCATCCCCGAAGGCTCCCCCCTCGAAGGCCACGACACCACCCGCGACGCCAAGGCCTATCCCCTCCAGCGTATTCTCCAGGTCGCCAACCTCGCCATCAAACGCGACGCCGCCAATCTTCCCTCCCTCATCGACTCCATGACCGACCAAAACGAGTGCCTCCGCTATTGGGCCGCCCTCGGCTGCGCCATGCTGAAAGACCAATGCGCCCCCGCCGCCACAGCTCTGCTCGCACGCATCGAGAACGACCCCTCGCCTTCCGTCCAGGTCGCCGCCGCCCACGCGCTCTGCTACACACAACACCGCGACATCGCCCTCGCCAAGCTCGCTAGCATCCTGCTCAAAGACCCCAACCCCCGCTTCCGTCTCCAGGCCGCCAACGCCCTGGAAACCCTCGGCCCGCTCGCCAAACCCGCCCTTCCCGCCCTCAAACAGGCCGCCACCGACGCCGACGATTACGTCCAACGCGCCACGACCTACACCACCGCTGTTCTCCAGCAGCCAGCGCCTGGCTGAGGCAACCCGCAGACGCCCCAGAAGCCCCCCTTCACGCCGCCGCCGTTCCCCTCGCCTTCCATCGCCGTGCTCCCTTCCACCCGCCCCAGATCACCGCGCCCAGCGGCAACACGAAGCACAGCCCCACCACCACCAGCATCAGGCTCCACAACAGCCCACGTCCAGCCACCGCCAATCCGCTGCTCACCGCATAACCCATGCTCCGCGTCACGTCCGGCGTCACCAGCGTCACGTCAAACCGCGCCCGACCGATCTCCCCGTCCGGGCTTTGAGGGTTCTTCGCCGACTCGATCATGTCCACCGACCCCAGCCCCTTGAGCTGCTTCCCCACCGCCTCCGCCTTCGACAGCGGCACATCCACCACCATGTGGCTGCTCATCGCCCCGCTGCTGGCCTTCGACTCCGTCGCCTCCGTCACCCGCCCGCCTGCGTCGTCCGCCGCCTTCACCGCCTCCGACGTCGCCTTCTCGATGTCCGACACCTCCAGCCGCATCGCCGTCGTCTCCCGCGGCTGTATCCGCTCCATGCTCATCATCGTCACGATCATCCGCGACTTCGTGTCCACGCTGTTGCGACCCTCGGGCGCCTTCGCCACCGACCGCGAATACACCACACCCGCTGCCGCCAGCGCCTTGTCCACCGCTTCTCGCTTCTCCCGCGTCACCTCAAAATCCAGCACCCCGCTGATGTTCTGCCGGTCCTGCTCGTTCAGTTGCGACTGCATCACCCGGCAACCCTGCTCCACCAACGCCGAAAGCAACCCGCGATACGCCGTCGGCACCTCCTTCGCCGCCATCCCCAGCGTGAACGTCTCCCGCGGCATCACACGGTCGATGCTCATCAGCCGCACCGTAATCCGGACCTTGCTGTCCACCGTGTTCTCCGCATCCGACGACCTGGCCACGCTCCGCGACAGCATGTCCGCCGCCGCGCCCATCGCACCCCTCACCTCGAGCTCCTGCGCCCGCAACACCTCGAAATCAAGCTGCCCATTCACGCTCGATGCGTCCTGCTGGTTGAGCTGCGACACCGTGATCCGAGCACCGGCCTTCTGCAATGCCTCCACGATCGCCTTGTACGCGTCCCCCACCTTCCCCTTCGCCACTAGGTCCTGCTGCTCCGTTTCCCTCGGCCCAACCGTCGCCAGCGAAACAATGCTCAGGTTGAACCCCCGCTTCGACGCCGTCACGTTCGCCGTGTCAGGATTCTCCGTCACCGTCATCGACATCACGTCCCGCCCACGCCGGATCTCCGCCAACACCGCATCCGCGTCCGTCGCCGCTACCTCGAAGCTGATCGTCCCCGTCGTCTGCTCCGGCTTCTGCCGGTTCACGCTCGATGTCACAATCCGCCCGCTCTTCCCTTTCACCGTCTCCAGGATCGCCTTGTACGCCTCCTCCACTTCGCTCACCGCCAGACCCATCGCCGTCGTCTGCCGCGGCGCTATGTTCGCAAGGTTGTAGATCGAAATCGAAAACCGCGTGTCCTTCTTCTCCACGCGACCGCTCGCCGGCGCGCCGCTCCCCGACGCCGTCGTCGTCTTCCGGTCCACGTCCAGCCGCGCCACACGCCCAAGCTGCTTCATCCGGTCGATCAGCGGCCCCGACGCCTCCGGCAAAACCTCGCACACGATCGTCGCCGCTAATTGCCCCGCGTCGTGCTTCTTCAGGTTCGATTCGATCACCCGCCCTTTCGCCTCCTCGATCGCCTTGATCGCGTCGTTCCGAACCTTCTCCACGTCCTCCGTCTCGATCCCCATGCTCACCTGCTCCGTCTGCGATGCGAACGCCGGCGTCTTGATGTCCTTCTCACACAGAGTCACCGACAGCGTCGACAACGAAACTAGGTTGTTGTAATAACGGATCTCCCCCTCCAGCTTCTCGATCTTCTCCAGATACACCCCAAGCTGCTTCTCCGCCTCCACCAGATCCTTGATCTCCCCCTTTCCGCTCTTGATGATGTTCAGCAGCCTCTCCTGCATCGCCCGCGCCGCCTTCAACTGGCTCTCCAGGTCGTAGTACATCTTCGTCACGTCCTGCGCCGCGATCTTCTGCGTCTTCAGATCCCCCAAAGCCCTCAGCTTCAGCATCAGCGTGTCCAGCCGCTCCGGCGGCACCCGCACGACCACCGTCCCCCGAACCTTCCCGTTCGCAAGCTTCTCCGAATTCGTCGACGACACAAACCCGCCCTCCTCAACCACGATCTTGCTTACCTGCAGGTACGATGTGTCGAAACTCTCCACCTCGAATTCCACATCGCCGTTGCGGATGATCTTCCGGTTGACCATCTGCGCCTGCACCGCCGGCGTCACCGTCGGATCCAACGCCCCCCTCGCCCCGTTCGACGTCACCCCAACTCTGCTTTCCCCAAGCCGCTCTTCGACCGCACCCCTCCCGCCGCCCCCGGGGCTGGCGTCCGCGCCTGCCGACGCCTTCTCCGGGGCCTCCTGCCCGCCACCGAAAGCATTCTCCCTCGTCCTACCCACAACTTCCGCAGGCCTGAAATACACCGGCTGCCCAAGCGCCGTCGGCGCCAGCCGCACATCAACCCCCGCTTGTATACCCTGCACAACGCCCATTCCACTCACCCCTGAACCGCTCGTCGGAGACGTTCGATCCCTCATCTCGCTTCGCAGAACCGCTGTATCGCCGTTTGTGTCGTACAGATCCATCACGCCATTCAGCATATGCGCCCCCACCGCATTGCCCGTCGCCAACAGGTCCTGCCTCGCTGCCACGATGACATACCCCCCGCTGACCGTCCCACCCGCGTCGAGAACGTTGTACGAATCCGCCCGCTTGCCTCTCTCCTCCGCTCTCTCGGACCCACTTTCCACACGACCCGGCGCATCTCCGGCCTTCATGTCGTTTCCGAGCTGCGTCCCGTGGCTCACCTCCGCCACCGGCTTCCCAAGCGCCAGCTTCGCGCTCTGCTTCACACCCGTCGCGTAACTCGTGAGATTCTGCACACCCGTCGGCTCAACGCGCCGTTTCATCGCTTCGCCCGCGGTCTTCCCCAGATCCACATCGCCGCCCGAGTTCATGTACGCCGGAAGTGACATTGTGCTGGTCCACTCGCCGCGCTCGTCCAATGCCCTCATGCCCCTCACCGCCACCGTCCCCGCCCCCGGCAGCCGGTTGCTTTCGATCAGATTTGTCGCCGCATACCCCACCGTCCCCAACACCAACGCCGCCGCCAAACCGCTCACCGCTCGCCGCACCGCTGGGTGTAACATGATCCACCTCGATTCCCGCCGCTTTCGCAGCCCCTGCACCATTCGATCCTCAAATCCCGCCGCAGGCCGCGCGTCCGCGAACAGCCCCGCCATCTCACCGTCCGCGCGCACCGCCTCATCCATCGCCGCCGCGCACCCGGCGCAACCCGCCACGTGCGACTCCACCCGCGCACGCTCCTCCCCGTCCAACCCCCCCGCCGCATACGCCGCCATCATCTCCACAATCTCGCTATGTCCAGCACCGCCGGTATTCATGGCATGCCTCTTTCGAAACACTCCTCCGCCCCTCGCTCGTCACCCCCACACGCCGCCTTTGCCATTCGTGCTTCGTCATTGATTCGTCATTCGTGCTTCGTCATTCCGCCTCCCCGCTTCGTCATCTCCTCCCTCAACATCCCCATCCCCCGGCTCAGCATCCCCCTCAGCGACCCGTTGCTCACCCCAAGCTCCCGCTCAATCGTCGTATAAGCATATCCGGCAATATATCGCATCATCAGCGGCATCCGATACTCCTCCGGCAACCCCCTCAGCACCGCCAGCACCCTCTCTCGCTCCTCCCGCTTCTCCGCCGCCTCCGCCGGACCCTCCCCTCCCGACGCCACCCGCATCAGCGCCTCCCCATCCGCTCGCGCCCCGCTTCGTTTCTTCCTCGCCTCTCGACGCACCGCATCCACCACCACCGAATGCGCCACCGACATCAGCCACAGCCGGAACCCCTTCGCCTCGCTCACCTGCCTGATCGACCGCCACGCGATCAGATACGTCTCCTGCGACAGATCCTCCGTCCGGTTCGTATCCCCCGTCTCCAGGTAGATGCGCGAGAACACCAGCCGTGCCGTCCGACGCACCAGCTCCTCGAACGCCGCCCGATTGCCCTGCTGGCTGCGCGCCACCAGCGTTTCATCTGCTTCGCTCAAGCTCGTCTCCGTTCTACCCAGTAAACGCTATACCGACGCACCCCGCGCGCCAATGTTGCCCGCACTTGCCCACACCCCCGCCACCCCGCGACAATCCCCACCATGATCCTCTGCCTCGGCACAACCCCCGCTCTCCAGCGTACCATGATCTTCCAACACTTGGCCATCAACGGCGTCAACCGCGCCTCCCAATCCATCGAATCCCCCGCCGGTAAGTCCGTCAACGTCGCCAAAGTCCTCGCCGCACTCGGCGACGCCCCCCTCGCCACCGGCTTCCTCGGCGGCCACCACGGCCAGCTCCTCCGCCAATACCTCGACACCGCCACCATCCCTCACGACTTCGTCACCGTCGCCCCTCAAACCCGCCTCTGCATCACACTCATCGACCGCTCCAACCAGACCCACACCGAGCTTATCGAAGAGAGTCTCCCCCTCGACCCCCCCGACTTCCTCGCCCTCCTCGACAAACTCAACACCCTCCTCCCCCGCGCCGAAATCCTCACGCTCTCCGGCACGCTCCCCCCAAACGCCCCCGCCGATTTCTACGCCCGCTGCGTCTCCCTCGCCAACCAGGCCAGCGTCCCCGTCATCCTCGACGCTCATGGCCCGCCGCTTCTCGCCGCTCTCCCAGCCCGACCCACCATCGTCAAACCCAACCGCTCCGAGCTTGCCAGGACCCTCAACCTCACCCTCGACTCCGATTCCGCCCTCCGCGACGCCAGCCGCCGCCTCACCGACCTCGGCGCCCACACCGTTATCATCACCCTCGGCCCCGACGGCGCCCTCGCCTTCCATTCCCGCCGCTTCTACCGCATCACCCCCCCGCACATCCACGCTGTCAACACCATCGGCTCCGGCGACGCCTTCACCGCCGGCCTCGCCTCCGCCCTCGCCAAATCCCAACCCTTCCCCGACGCCCTCCGCCTCGCCGCCGCCTGCGGCGCCGCCAACGCCCTCACCGACCTCTGCGGCCACGTCAACCCCCCCGACGTATCTCGCCTCCTGCCCCAGATCAGCATCGACACCCCCACCACCCTGAACTCTGACCCTTCGTCCGCGTCCAACCCCTCATGAAATCGCTCCCCTGCACCCTCTCGGCCCTCCTCCTCTTCACCCTCGCCTTCACCCCGGCCGAATACAACCAACATGCCGAGCAATTGAAAAAGAAACTCCCCCCCGGCTTCACCGTCGTCGTCCAACCCCCCTTCGTCGTCATTGGCGACGAGCCGCCCGCCACCGTCCGCACCCGTGCCGCCTCCACCGTCCAATGGGCCACCGACCACCTCAAAAAAACCTATTTCACCAACGACCCCGCCGACATCCTCGATATCTTCCTCTTCAAAAACAACGCCTCCTACGAAAAACACACCAAGGCCCTCTTCAACGACCGCCCCACCACCCCCTTCGGATACTACTCCCAAACCCACAAAGCCCTCGTCATGAACATCGAGACCGGCGGCGGGACCCTCGTCCACGAAATCGTCCACCCCTTCATCCATGCCAACTTCCCCGACTGCCCCGCCTGGTTCAACGAAGGCCTCGGCTCCCTCTACGAACAATCCGCCGAAAAAGATGGCCACATCGTCGGCCTCACCAACTGGCGACTCCCCGCCCTCCAGGACGCCATCAAAAAAGACTCCCTCCCCTCTTTCCAATCCCTCACCTCCACCACCCCCACCGAGTTCTACTCCAAGGACCGCGGCACCAACTACGCCCAGGCCCGCTACCTCTGCTACTACCTCCAGGAAAAACACCTCCTCACCAAATTCTACAAGCAATTCCTCGAAAACCACAAAGACGACCCCACCGGCTACCAGACCCTCCAGGCCGTCCTCTCCAACCCCGACATGAAGGCCTTCCAGAAAACCTGGCAATCCTACATCCTCACCCTCACCTTCCCCTGACCCCCTCACCCCCCCATCATCCTCTTCCTCAATCTCCTCACACTCTCCGCCGTCATCTCCTCCCCCTCAAACTCAATCTGCTTCACCCCTGGATGCTTCGTCAAATACTCCGTCACGTCCATCCACCGTATCCGCCCATCCGACATCCTCACCACCCTCCACGCCTTCGCCAACCGCTACCACCACGAATCCTTCTCCCCCCTCCGCCACGCCGCCCTCTACTGGCACTTCCTCGACCTGATCTGCCTCCTCCTCTTCGCCACCCTCCTCCTCACCCGCTAGAGCGGTTCCCGATTGCCTGTGCCCACACGATTCTCCCGCCTTTCCCCCCTCGCCCGATTCCACAATCCACGAAAAAAGCCCAGGAATCACTCCCTGGGCTCTCTATTCACTTCAAACGTCCGCGCCGCAACCGCTACGCAAGCACATCCTCTTCCATTCCCAAAATCCCCTCCACCATCCGCGTCCCAAACACCGCCTTGACGCCCTCCCCCGCCCGCATCACCACCACACCCGTATCCGCGCCATCAGTAGAGTGCGCTTCAGCGCGCGCCAAGGCCGCTCCATCGCGCACTTCCCCTTCCGCCAACACCCCGCTCTGCCCGATGTACGCCGAGTCGATCAGAAAATAATCATCCGCATTGACCACGCCGTCGTAGTTGAAGTCGCCATTCTGGAAGCCGCCAACCTGCGTGATGAATCCGGCGTCGATACGGAAGTAATCGTCAATGTTCGCAATGCCATCCAGGTTCGCGTCGCCGTTCCACGAGTACTTCACCAGGATGTCGTCCTTCGTCACGGCGATGCCGTCGAACTTGATGTACCAGGCGCCTTCGCCGCTGCCCCTGTCGTTGATCATCGACGCCAGGCCGGCGTACTTCTTGAGGGGGTCCTGATTCTTCGCCGTGGTGCTGGTCAGGCCCTTGCCCGCCCAGGTTCCGCCAGCGCGGCCGCGCTTGATGGCGTTGAAGACATTGGCGTACACGGCGGCTCGCGTCGCCGCGCTGGCGGGGATGATCATGTCGTTGTCGGCCAGGTCCAGCGTGCCGCCAGCCTCGATGCTCAGGCCCGAGACGACCAGAGCCTTGTCCTCTACCGCCCCCAGCC
>Ga0315284_10008830_pt1 | contig 14385 bp, 14 predicted proteins | sample YL17G09_16_MG_FD_203696 | JGI IMG/M metagenome (GOLD analysis project Ga0315284, IMG submission 203696) | Sediment microbial communities from Yellowstone Lake, YNP, Wyoming, USA - YL17G09_16 | ecosystem: Environmental > Aquatic > Freshwater > Lake > Sediment | place: USA: Wyoming | collected... | reverse complement strand
TACGCCATATTCCTACGGCAGGAATAGTTATATTATAAGTAATAACAAGCGTAAATAATTTTATTCCAATAGGCAATTTAATTGGAAGTAATAAAACAATTATGCAAATCAATACAAAAAATAAATGGACCAAAATTGCGTCTCGTTCGGCATTTTTAATGTTTATTTTCAATTTAATCCCTTTTTCAAGATCGAATAATTCTTAATCTTTATACATAAATTATAATTATCTATGTTTTTATATCTAGTTTATTAGATCTTTTACTCATTAATTAAACAGATTCATTATTTAATTAGGTATGTAGTGATAAAATTGACGTATTTTAAGTTAGTTGTTGGTTACGATTGCGGATTGGATAAATCTGCGTGTCAACTTGGATATCCAGAAAACTGCGTTAATTGTTTATCAAAAAAGTTTAGCGAAGCGCACTTTTTAATTGATATTATCGAAGCTACAGAACAACATTCTGAAGAAAAAAGAAAATTAATGGTATACAAACACATTTGGAGAAAATATCAAGATGTTTCAAGTATAAGACACGTGATAATAATTAACAAAGCAGGATTACCTGCGTTTAATATGGCTATAAGCGATCTACCTATCGATGCTACTCTTATTTCTGGTTTTATCCAAGCAAACATTTCTTTCTCGTTTCAACAATTAACGATGATTGATAGGATAAATCCTGAAAAAAAGCTATACGAATTAGAATACAAAAATTTTATTATTTTATTATCCAATGGAAATTCATGCCGAGTCTGTTTAATTCTGGATAAGAAAGCTTCAAATAGTTTAAGAGAATTACTCTCAAGTTTTACGGATGTTTTTGAAGAAAATTACGAAGATAAATTAAAACAATTCGAATTAAAAGGAGACTTAGACATATTAAAACCGGTAAGAGATTTAATTAGTAAGAGCTTCGAAATAAATATGCTTTATCCTCTTACGCTCTCTTCCCTAATACCACCAGATGCGATTAAAAATCTTTCTCTAATTCAAAAAGCTATATACGAATGCGCTAAAGATATGTTAAAAGAAGAAACCTACTTTTATATTAATCCTCTAATAGACATAATTTCAAAGCTATTAGGAGTAATAACAAAAGAAGAGATACTTTGGAATATTCGTCAGTTGATGAAAGAAAACATTATCGTACAAAGTTTAGAGTTTCAAAAGAAAGCGCTAAAAGATACGCAACAAAAAAAAGAAGAAAGGGAAAATATAATTCAAAAGCTTATGGAAATGAAAAATCTTGAAGATATAATTTTCGAAAGCCACCAAATGACTCCTGACATGGCTCTCCTTAAAATTGATACCTTAATAAAGAAAGGAGAAATCGCAGAAAAAAACGACGCATATCAAGAAGCTTTAAACGAATATCAAACTGCGCTTAATTACGCTAAGGAATTCTTTCTAGAAGAAAAAATAAACGAAATCTCTTCTAAAATTTTAGAAATTGTAAAAATTAATAAAGATGTTGAATTAAATTATGCGATATTGCAAGCAAATAGAGCAGAATGGAAAAAAAATTACGTAATTGCGTTAAAATATTTATTTCTAATTAATGACGCTTTAAGTGCCGAAAATAGGGATGGAATCCACGACAAACAATTAAATAAAATAAATAAAAAGATCAAAAAAATTCAAAAGCATTTTCAATAATATTTATAAATGTATTTGTACCTTCTTTTTAATAAATAGCTATTAAATCTTTTGCTAAAGACTATTCCAAAGAGTATTCACTTAAAAAAGGATTAATACTTATTGATCTTAGGCTTTCGTTTCTGGAATCAATAGGATAAATTTACTTCCCTTAGAGTAATCTCCTTTTACCCTATCCTCAATCCATATTTTTCCATTATATCGTTCCACTAATGTTTTCACTAACGATAATCCTATTCCCATCCCTTTAACGCCTTTAAAATTCTTAAATCCTTTCTGAAAGATGATTTCTTTTCGATCGTCAGGGATTCCAATGCCATTATCAATAAATTCCAACTTGACATAACCGTTTTTATTTAAAATTACATTAGAAATGCTTATATCAATTTTAATAAGTAAATTTTCGTTGTATTTTACAGCGTTATTTAAGATATTTTCAAACACATCTAATAAAAATTCGTTTGCTTGAATTTTAATAGTTTTATTTGATATATTTGTTTTTATATCTATTTCTCTATCTTGAAAACTTCGGCGCGTGTTATTAATTGCCTCGTTTATAACTTTTATTACATTTTCTTCCTTCAAAGACATTTCAAAACTTTCTTCTAATTCAGATAATTTTCTAACATTAAAAATTAGTCTAATTGCTTGTTTTGAAGCGTTTTCAATTCGTTTTATCAAATCTTCTACTTGCAATTCTTTAAGTTTTGATTTACGTTGAATATAAAGTTCTGCTGAACTATTGATTACCTGAATTATATTGTTAATATCGTGGGAGAACAAATCTTTGTATACATTTACTTGCTCGTAGGCTTTACGATATTTTTCCTCTGAATCGTTGATAATTATATTATAATATATTAAAGATAAATGAGATTCAATTACTTCCTTTAATTGGATCATTAATTCTTCTATATCTTTGTTATATTTGTTTTCTTTCAAATCCAACACGCATAAAGTCCCAAATACATTGCCGTTAGGATATAAAATTGGAAATCCTAAGTAAGAAATCAAACCTAATTTTACATCGGGATTTTTACTCCATTTTTTGTCTTTCAAAGCGTTTGGAATAAGGAGTTTTTCCTTTGTCTTAATAACAGTTTCACAGTAAAGCCCTGATCCAATTAAATGCTCTTTATCTCCTACTTTATACGGATTACTATTAGTTTCACTAGACCGAAATACTTCAATATAAGGAATGCTAACCTTCATTATTAACACAACGGGCACACTTATAATTTTTGCTAAAATATTAACAATATTTTGCCATTTTTTTATTATATCTTCAGATATAGAAATATCTTCTACTTTTATAGATGTCTTATTATTGGAATAGGCTTCTTTATTTTTATATTTGGCTTATAATTATCCTAAATTTTTACTATATCGCTAAAAAAATCCGTGATTTTAATTAACTTGTTTTCACTATTCATATCCATTATCAAGCGAACGATGACTCCTTTCACGAGGAGCGTGTCCTTTGATTTCGTGTCTCTATAACAATCCATCGCCAAAGTAATTGAAGTATTGCCAACTTTTATCACGCTAGTGTGCACTAAAACAGTATCGCCGAATGTTGCCGATTTATTATAATCGATTTCGATTTTTCTGACGGGAAAAACAATTCCCTTCCTCGATAGATTTCCTGCGTTTTTGTTTAGCTTCGATAAAAAACCAATAAACGCATCATCGAAATAGGTCAAATATCTATTTGCATGTACTACTGACATCAGATCCGTATCGTCCACTCGCACTTGAATCTCTTTGAAATCCTCGATGCTCAGCAGCTTTTCGACGACATTTTTTTCGTGTTCACTTTGGCTCTTGTTTGTTGACAAGATCATCAGTCGCTCCTTTATTAAAGTTTTTTCATCAGTATTTATTATTAAATGTCTTAAATTCTAAAAAACATTATAGTTTTTAAGAATTTCAAGTTGAAAAAACAAAAAATTTCTAAGAGATTAATAAACGATTATAATTTAAATTTTAGACGCAATAAAATCAATAATATCCAAAACTTTTATTTTCTGACTAGATTCTCCTTTCATTTGTATCAGAGCATCGCGTAAGTTTCCGACGCAGAAAGGACAACTTGTTAAAAGTATGTCTGCATCTGTTTCGATCGCTTCTTCAATTCTTTGTGCAGCAATTTTTAAAGCCAAGTCTGGAAATTGGCTTTTTACGCCTCCCCCTGCCCCGCAACACCAAGCATTTTCGCGGTTCCTTTTCATTTCAATTAATCTGATACCAGGAATCTTTGCTATAACATTTCTAGGGATTTCGTATAATTCCATATGTCGTCCTAAATGACACGGATCGTGGTAAGTTACTTTAATTGGTACTTCTTCAGTTGATTTAAAAGGAATTTCGTTATTGTTTAACAAATCCGCTAAGACTTCGGTAATGTGTTTCACCTCAAATGGCAACTGTTCCCCTAAAAGTGCGGGATAATCTATTTTCATTGTTCTATAACATCCGGCACACGCAGTAAATACTTCTTTTGCGCCCATTTCTTTTAATACTTCGATATTGTGCTTTATGGTATTTAGAACAGATTGCTCGTCTCCTATACGAAGCCCTATAGAACCACAACACCATTCGTCTGTTGATATAGCAATCTCTTTTCCAGCAACTTGTAAAATTTTCATCATATTTTTTAACGTATCGCGTTGCCTTAAAGGCATTGTACAGCCCGCAAAAAAAACCAGTTCTCCTTTTTCCTTTATGTTTGGAAATTCAGTTGCCCACTCGAACTTTTTAGATTTTTCTTCCCCATACGGGTTCTTCGTTGTATCGTTATTCATTTTTTCAATTAAATCTGCATGTCTATCAAGCGGAGCACACCCTTCTTCGACAAGATCCTTTCTTAGGGCATTCCATACTTCGACGTGATCGATCCATTTTGAGGTATTAAAAACAATATTTTCGTTTTGAGACTTATGACACACCTCATAGCAAGAACCACATTCGCTGCATTGATATACAAATTCAGCTAATTCTTTACTTAAGGGAATTTTTCCTTCTAAAATGCTTTTAAGAACGTTCATTCTCCCGCGAGAAAAATAAATTTCGAACGCCTCTTCTCCTTTAGCTTCCTTCACGGGACACGTTAAATATCTCCCAACGGCTGGTCTGATGGCATATCCACAGTCTCCACAGCCCTTTCACAATTTACAGGATATCTGTAAATTTATGCAAGATACTATGGCTTGCCATTGTTCTTTTACATTTTTTAATTTACTCATTTTGTATTTCCTCTCAAAATTAAATTTTTAACTGCCCTCCACACACTTCCACGAGTCGGCAATTATTTGATATTCGTGAAATTCGTCGTGAATTTTGACATTTGGATTACTTGCATCGCTTTCAACTATAACGACTTTTCCCGTTATTTCGACTTTATTTTTGCAAGTGATTGGCTTTTTCGAAAATACAACTATTTGACAATTGCCTTCTAAATCGATGTAATTCTCGGTAAACTGAGAAGGATGTCCGGCAAACATATGTTGCCACATTATATTAGAAACTTTTCCTACGATTTTAACCTTCTTTCCCACGTTGTTTTCGAGATCTGTTATTTTACTCGTTTTTCTCATCCCCCCAAAAGTTAAATTTTCCTCTGCTTAAAATTGATTTCGGATCAAGCGTTTTTTTAATTGTTTTCATCAAATTATAGAATTCGGGGGCGTAAGCTCCAACATCAACCATTAATCTACTTAAAAATTCTCCCATCATATACCATTGAACTCCCCATTTTGTTACCCTTTCCAAGATCGATTTCCACAATTTAAGGTTTAAATCATCAATTATATCGTAAACTTTACCGTTATAATAGCTCGAAAAGCTGGAAGTACCGCACGTTATTTCTACGTTATTCCCATCTATTAATAATATAGGCCCGCTCCCTGTAACTGGCCGAATTTTAGTAATTTCAAAAATTTTATTTATATCACCAGAATTTTCAACGTCCCATTTATCGAGATCTTGCAAAATTTTAGGAAACATGTTAATCGGGCAAAAGCATTCGGCTGTCATAGGTTCTAATCCCGGATACATCCCCCATAGGTTATGGTAGGTTTGCCAATGACCTTGTTCAACGTAATGCCATTTGGCATAATTGCCATCTTTGATTTCAGGACCTAATTCCTCTGCTTTTTTATTTAATATTATATCATCTAATTGTTTCACTTTTTCGTCTAATTCTTTTTCCGTATTAGCTTCAATCGTGTAAAAAAAAATACCTCTTTTCCTTTTTAAGCCTTCCCAAAGCGGATAAACACCTTGTTCAACACCAAGCCTCACAATTAAATCCATTATATACATTGCATCGTAAACATCAATTCCTTTACCTCTAATGTCAGTAAAGATTTCAGCAGCAACATCCGCAGATTTGTGCGGCATCAAAAAAGTTTTATAATTAGCAAATAACGGTTTCGGAAAAATTTGCAACGAGACTTTTGTTTTCACACCAAAGATACCGTTATCCCCGCAAAAAAGTCCAGCTAAATCAGGACCGTTACCAAACCTATTAAAAGGATATTTTGAAAATTTATTAGCTTGAGACCCAGTTTCAATAATTTCACCATTGGGTAAAACAACTTCAAGGGATACGAGTTGGTTAGTACAAGCTCCATATTTAGCGCACCCTCCACCTCCAACAGAATGATGAGAAATTCCTCCGCCAATAGAAGCCGTCATCCCGCTTCCAGGTCCCATGCAACCCGTATATAGTCCAAACTGAGACAAGTATTCGTTAACCTTTCCCCACGATATGCCTGCTTCAACCGTTATAATTAGATTTTCTCGATCCAAATTAACGATATTGTCCATTCGCTTCATATCTAAAAGAATACCACCATCCCCTATGGGTTTGCTACCGCCAAATTCGCAATCGCCTCCGCCCCTTATCCAAATTGGCGTATTTTCTTTATTCGCGATTTTTAATATTTCAGAAATTTCTTTAGCGTCTTTTGGACGAATTATTACATCTGGAACTCCGCAAAGAACGGGATCTACGTTACGAGAATAAGCGTTTCGCACGTAAATGTCTTTTGAAATGAATTTTTCTGAAACAATTTTTTCTAATTTCCGATAAATTTCGGACATATTTGACAACGGGAAAAATAACTATTTAATTATATTTAATATGTAATTCTTTACTAAAATAAATATATTCAATTAGATCTTAAAAGAAAATCTAATTTAAATTATAGTTAAAAATTGAACGCCTTAAATAGAAAAACATTTATTATATCATATTTTTATATAAAAAATAATGAATTTTCTAATATTTAATTTAGTTTAAACAAAATGTGATTTATGACTATTCAACCAAATTCTTTTGAGTATAGCATATTATGGATACTTACAATAATTCTCATTATTGCAAAAGGATGCTTTATATTATATTTAGTCAATAAAGTGCATATTAGAAAAAAAGAAACGGGTAAATTACAAATTGATTTTTTATTTTCTGTATTAATAGTGATAATAGGACTATTCTTTGCCAGAATTCTTTATTTTTACTTCGACTTTTACTTAACAGAATTCGATCCTGAAAAATATTATCTCATACCTAATATTTTTTATTGGAAAACAGCAACTTTCATAGCACAATTTTCTGTTGCATTATTTTTATTAATATTTGATAAGAAAGTCTTGAAATTCAGATTAAAAGGTATATTATTTATTATTGCATTAGCAGTCGCTTTATTTCAGTTATTGTATCCTGTTTATACAGCAGAGGATTTTGCATTAATATCCGGAGCTGGTATGTTGGTAAATTTTACTTTCATTGTACCGATGATAATTTTTCTATATATAGGAATTAAAACACCTGGATTACGTGCATCTACTTTTACTTTTGTTTTCGGTTTAGTAATATATTTTATTGGATCAATGATACTAAGCGAAATTATTATTGCCCCATTAGTTGCATCCTATGGGTCATCAATAAGAGTTGTTGTATTTTTAATTTCGTCAATTTTAAAAATATTTGGACTTATCTTAGTTATATATGGCGCTGCAAAATTCTACATATAAATTTATTTTTTTTTTATTATATTGAGGGCTTTGAGAAATTATTTTTTTTAGACTATTTTGAATCAAATTTCAAAATGATGTATCTAAATTTATTAGTTTTCAAACATTAGATGACCTAGAGAATATAAGAATTGGATTTTAGATTAAAGTGACAGAAATAGAAATAAGATGTCCAATTTGTAATGAAAGAGGTAAGATCAATATCTCAGAAGATTTTATGAAAAATGCTATGAGGGGTTTGATAGCAGTCAATGTTGCTTCGAAATTAATCTGTCAAGATTCTTTTATTGTTTATATTGATAAAAATTTAATGGTTCGAGACTATTTTACAGTAGATTTTCAGGTAGAATTACCTCAACTAAGTTCTGATAATGAATTAGCTGAAATCAAAGTTCCAGGTAAAGATATAATAAATATTGATTTAATAAAATTAAATCTACCAGCTTTATTACTATGTCGTGTTCTTCGAGCAATTTTTTTTAAAAAAAAGATCGCTATTATTTCACATTTTGAATTTTTGAATCAATATATTCTTAATTTTTTTGAATATATAACAAAGGATACTTTCGAGACAAGCGTATCAATTATTTCAGAGGAGGACTATAGGGAAAATAAGAAGAAATTTAAAGACTTTATGGTTCTTGAAGATAACATAATTCATAATAATGTTGATAAAATTATTGATGATAAGAAAATCAGAGTGGAAAAACAAATAGTAAATAATTTTATTAATGAAATAGACTTAGGATTAAGTTATGTTGCTTTAAAATCTCAAATAAGCAAGGCATTCAAATTATCAAAATCAATAGTAAATTTTGCTATTGAATATGAAAAGAAATACGAGGCAGTAGGTAAAAAATCGTCTGAAAGCTCTTTTTATAACACTGTAATTTCAGGTGTTGTTGACAAACAAAAATATATAGATGACTTAATGTCTAATCATATAAAAGAAAGGTTTGGAATAAAAATTGAAAGGAATTATTTGATTTTTCTGTTTGAAATTGTTAAAAATTATTTTGATGTAAACCTTACGAAGAAAATATCAGTTATACAACAATAGTTTATAAAAATTGATAAATCAAATTAAGTATCTTTCAATTACACTAGTTACTTGTTTCTTATTAATTCCAATATTTTTTGGATTTTATAAAGAACTGTTATTCGGTCGAGGTGTTAACATACTCTTTGTTATTTCAACGGTATTTTTAGTACTAACTTTGCTTTGCTTTGCAAAAATTGTAGAAATTTACGGTTATGACGAGGAGACCGTTAGTTTAATGCAATTTCACGAAGTGATTTATGGATTAATTACTAAAAGAAATAAAGCTATTTTATGGATATTTTTTCCTTTGACTATGGTAATGGAAGAATTAATTTTCAGATATTATCTCATCGGTTTTATCGTTTTTCAATTGAGATCTGAAGAAATATTTGCGATAATAGTTTCAAGTATAATTTTTGCTCTGTATCACGTTCATTTTTTATTTAAATTTAAAAACGCAAGGATTGTAATAATATTCGTCGGATTTTCCTTTTTATTAGGACTATTAAATGGCTTTATTCTATTGAATATGGGATTAATTCCTTGTATTTTAGTGCATTTTTTAATTGCTCTTTTAACGTATTATAGTTTTTATAGAAGATACTTCAAGAATAAAAAATAACTGGTTCGATTGAATTTTATGAACTACAACACATATAATTACATTAGAAAACGCCTATTTGGACCTTATTTCAGAATATACCATAGACTCGAAGTAAAGGGTTTAGAAAACATCCCAGATGGACCTGCATTAATAGTTCCAAATCACAGTGGCGGTTTTGATCTCGATATTGTGTGTATAAGTAATTTTTGCCATCCAACACGCGAGATTCAAGTTTTAATCATGGATAAGTATCACTACATGAACAATATGTGGGGTCGATACTGGGTTGGTAGTGGAATTCCTTTGTGGTTGCGAGGGGGATTAAAATGGCAATATATTAATCCTTATTTACACGAAAAAGGAAGTAGATTTCCCGGATTAGTCTGCATGTTTCCCGAAGGTAATTCAGGAGAGTTCCGATATCGCAATATTTTGAATAAATTCTTTCCGGGCGTTGTAAGAATTGCTTTGAAATACAAAGTTCCTATAATACCTACTGCTATTATTGGTTTTCACAATGTTTCTCCTATTTTAAAATCCTTTTATCAGGAGCGTGGTCCGCCCGATCCAATTCTTTTTCCATTAATTCCGTTCCCCTTTAAAGTAATAGTTGAGTTCGGAAGACCGTTTGAACTTAACGAGTTTTATAATCGTAAATTAATGAAAGAAGAAGAGTGGTGGATTGCAAATAGAATTATTAGACCAAAAATAGCTAAGTTAAAAAAGAAATACGGTAAAGTAGACCTAGCTAAAGTAGATGTAAAAATGAAACGCCCTTAATACAATATTGTTTGTTATTATTTTTTATTGGTTTTTAAAAAAAATCTTTCGCAACTAAATCCCCTATTCTTTCCCATTTCGGAAAAAAAGGGTTTATTTAAATTATGTTATTTTTATGTCATTTAACGAAAAAGAGAAAAAAAAAGTTAAAAAATTCCTTTTAGAGTAAGTAAGGGTTTATTACAATTAGGTATGGTGATAGAGGAATTTTAATAACTCTTTTTTTCCAATTTAACATTTTGATAAATTTATATTTAAACATTTACACAATATTTTTGAAGTTATTATTTTTATAGTTTTTATTCAGGATTAAATCCGTAAAATGTAAAATACTAATAAAAAACTATAAATATTATACATACTTAAAAATTTCATACATCAAAGTCAAGTAAAGGGAATAAAAAATGTACACAAAAAACTCAGACTTATTGGTTTATTCTTCTACTTGGTTTTGGGCTTGGCGTTGGCACGCGTAGAACGTGCAAATGGTCGCTTTTAATTTTTAGATTTTTTTATTGTTTGAGTTAATAGTTTAAGCAATAAAGATTAAGAATCTGAAATCAATAAAAGCTATATTTTAAAAATTAAAGAAATCTAAATTTTTTTTTTTAAACAAAATAATTTACAAAAATTATTAGTAAAATGAAGTAATTTGATGAATAAACAACGATTAAGTCCAAAGAATTGTTTAAAGTCAATTCAAAGAGAGAAAGATATGAATAAAATGTTATTAGATACGAAAGCAGAGGAAATTTGTTGTGTAAATAAAAAACACGACGATATTAAACAAATTAAATCTAAAATATTTGATAAAGTAATTGATCTAATACACCATAAGCAAAGTTGTATGTTGGGACCTGAAAAGACTAAAACTGCAAAATTTATTGTTGCTAATTTTGCTGAATTATTTAAAATTTTATCTGAATTTACTTAATAATTTCAACATCAATATAATTTAAAAAAATAAGAGAATTTTTATGGAAGATAGTAAAATTATTGAAGGTTTGAGAAAAGTAAGCGAACGTAACAACTTGGATGCCAAAGAAGCAGAAGATATTATGAAAGAAATAATGTTAGGAAGAGTTTCAAACGCTCAATTAGGTGCTTTTTTAGTTGCTCTTAAAATGAAAGGCGAATCTATTGACGAGATCACTGGTTTTGCAAAAGCAATGCGTAACTTTTCAAATCAAATTACACCTAAAGTTCAAGGGGATTTAATTGACACGTGCGGAACCGGCGGAGATAAAATAAAGACATTTAATATTAGTACTGTTTCTGCTTTTGTCGTTTCAGGTGCGGGAGTAGCCGTTGCTAAACACGGAAATCGGGCAGTTACTAGTAAATGTGGAAGCGCAGATTTATTAGAAGGTTTAGGAGTAAATATTAATCTAGATCCTGAAGGTGTCAAAAAGTGTATAGAAAATGTAGGAATAGGTTTTATGTTTGCCCCGCTTTTTCATCCTGCGATGAAATACGCTATGTCAACTAGAAAAGAGCTTAAAATAAGAACCGTATTTAATATTCTTGGCCCATTGACAAATCCCGCAAACGCGAAATGTCATACGTTAGGCGTTTTTGACAAGGATTTAGTGCCAATAATGGCTAAAGTATTAGGAAATGGATTAGGCGCTAAACACGTTTTCGCCGTCCATAATTCTTACGGTATTGACGAATTGGTTCCTTTTGGAATAAATTATATTACCGAATTTTGTAAGGGAAATTGCGAAAATTACGCTATAACTAACAAGGATTTTAATATTGCAGATTGTACGTTTAACGACGTATTAGCTGGAAGCTTGAACAATAATTTAGAAATTGCTGTTAATATTTTAAAAAATAAGATTATTGACGCTAAATATAATACCGTTTTGATGAACGCAGCTATTTCACTAACAAGCGCAGGAGTTGCAAAAGATTTTAAGGATGGTGTCGCAATCGCAAAAGAATCGTTACAATCTGGAAAAGCGTTTGAAAAATTAGAAAAATTAATACAATTTTCGGGTGGAAATTTAGATCGTCTTAAAAGTTTAATTTAATTACCTACGAGGATGTGAAAAATTGACTAATTTAATTAACGAGATTGTTGAAAAGAGAAAAAATTTATTGTTTAAAGACGTTGAAAAATTAAAAAAGTTGGAAAAATATCGTCCTAAAGACGATAGGAAACCCCTTAGTTCAAACATAAAATCTAAATCTGAAATATCTTTAATTTCTGAAATTAAACCAGCTTCTCCAACTGCAGGGATTTTAAGGAATAATATAAATATTGAAGAGATATCAAAAGAAATGGAAAGTGCCGGAGCGATTGGTTTAAGCGTTTTAACAGAACCAAACTATTTTCACGGCTCTTACGAAAATTTACAGTTGGCGATTGAATCAACAAATTTACCCTGTTTAATGAAAGATTTTATAGTTGACGAAGTGCAATTTAAAATAGCTCGGCAGTTAGGAGCCACAAATATCTTGCTTATTAATTCAATTGGGAATTTAGAGCAGTTACATCAACTCTCTATAAAATATAAGATTGAACCATTGATAGAAATTCACCGCTTAGAAGAGATTGACGATATAAAACGCTTAATTGAAATTGGAATGCGTCCAAAATTAATTGGAGTAAATAATAGAGATTTAGAAACTTTAAACGTTGATTTAAATACTTCTAAAATAATTATTCCCAAATTAAAAGAAGAATTTGGAGAAAACATAAAAATAATTAGCGAAAGTGGTATAAATACTTTTAAAGACATTAAATTTTTGCTTTCGTGTAAAGCAGACGCATTTTTAATAGGATCTGCAATAATGAAATCAAATAACGTTAAAGAAAAAATATTATCGCTGCGAGGGCTTTCTTAATGGTTGAATACGTTAAGATCTGTGGATTGAAAAAACCTGAAGAAATAGAATTATGTAGCAATAAAGGAGCTAACGCTGTTGGTTTTATTTATAATGTGTTCGATTCGCCTCGGAACTTAGAAAAAGCAGAGATATTGAAACTTTTGAATTATGTTCCTAATAATATTTTCTCAGTGATCGTTTTTAAACCAGAAAATTTGCAAGACATTGAAATAACAACGAAAGAAATAAATGCAGAGTTGTATCAAATCCACACTAAAATGGAATTAAGCGAATTAAATCCAATTTCAACTGATTTGAAAAAAAAAATTATATTAGCATATAAACTAAATCAAAAAAATAAAAATCAAATTATAGCCATCGTAAAAAAATACTATGATCAGTTTTTTGCATTTTTGATTGATAATAGCGAAGGGCAGGGTAATAAATTTGATTTAGAATTAGTAAAAGAGTTTCTAGACAAGTTTAATGGAGCTAGAATAATTCTTGCTGGTGGACTTGACGCTAGTAATATAAAACGTATAATTAAAACGTTAAATCCTTTTGGAATTGATGTCAGCAGTTCTTTAGAATCTATAAAAGGGATTAAGGATTCTAAAAAAATTAGAAATTTTTTAAAAAAAATAAAAAAAGTAAATATAACGAAAAGGGAATAAAAAATGGATTATATTGGAAAATATCCTGATAAATTAGGAAAATTCGGAGAATTTGGAGGCATGTTTGCTCCAGAAATTCTCATGCCAGCGTTAACAGAACTTACTAAATCGTTTGAAAAATACATTAAAGACGATAATTTTAAAAATGAATACCATCAGATACTTCAATCTTATGGAGGCCGCCCAACGCCTCTTTATTATGCTAAAAGATTAAGTCAAGATATTGGTTGTAAGGTTTATTTAAAGAGAGAAGATTTGCTTCACGGAGGCGCTCATAAATTAAATAATGTTATAGGTCAAGCGCTTTTAGCAAAGAAAATGGGAAAAACGAAATTGATAGCAGAAACAGGAGCGGGCCAACATGGATTTGCAACCGCAATAGCTGGAGCTTATTTTGGTATGGAAACTAAAGTGTTTATGGGCGAAGTAGACATAAAGCGCCAATCGTATAACGTGTACAGAATGCAGCTTCTTGGAGCAGAAGTCATACCCGTAAAAACGGGCTCAAAAACTTTGAAGGACGCTATTAACGAAGGTCTTAGGTATTGGATTACAAATGTTACAGATACCCATTATTTAATGGGAAGCGTTGTAGGTCCGCATCCATATCCTCTAATTGTTAGAGAGTTTCAAAGAATTATCGGAAAAGAGATTAAAAAACAAATAGTAGAATTAGAAGGAAGACTTCCTACTGCAATAATAGCTTGCGTAGGAGGGGGTAGTAACGCTATTGGCGCGTTTTACG
>Ga0315284_10008828_pt1 | contig 14387 bp, 15 predicted proteins | sample YL17G09_16_MG_FD_203696 | JGI IMG/M metagenome (GOLD analysis project Ga0315284, IMG submission 203696) | Sediment microbial communities from Yellowstone Lake, YNP, Wyoming, USA - YL17G09_16 | ecosystem: Environmental > Aquatic > Freshwater > Lake > Sediment | place: USA: Wyoming | collected... | reverse complement strand
TGCTATAATCTGTGTGGACATGGCCCTCGTCTCCTTTGGTGTATGGGTTTGAGGAGAACGATACCATGTCTCTCTTCTTGTTCCTAGTCAAACCGGATGTGCGCAACTTTGCGCTGTAATACTAGACGCTGGTGTCAATAGATTCCCGAACGTGTGGCCTGGAGAATAGGATACTGATGATTGGGTTGGAATAATGATTGACGAGCGGACGCTACAGGAGGCCGTGGAACGGATCGTGACCGTGGCCCGGCCAACCCGGGTGATCCTGTTTGGCTCCTACGGGCGCAGCGACGCCGACGGAGGCTCTGACCTGGACCTCATGGTCATCGAGCCGGAAGTGGCCGACCGGTACGCCGAGATGATTCGCCTGCACGAAGCGGTGGGCAGCGTCGGCCCGGGGGTGGACGTGCTGGTGTATTCGGAGGCGGAGATGGAAGAGCGTCGAGACTGGTGCACCAGTCCCATCTATTGGGCATTGCGGGAAGGGAGAACGCTCTATGCCGCCCAATGAACCCAAGCCAGCCACAGCCGAAGCGCGGGCGTTGCTGCACGCCGCGGGACGGGATTGGAAAACAGTCGAGCTGTTGCTACTGCATCCTGACGCGCCGGTTTCCAGCGTATGCTTGCACGCCCAGCAATACCTGGAAAAAGTCGTGAAGGCGGTGCTGGTTTCAAATGCTGTGGTTTTTCGTCGCACCCACGACCTGGAGAAGTTGGCAGACTTGCTTGAGCAGCAGGGCCTTGATCTGCCGTTGTCCAGAGCCCAATTGAAGCGCTTGAACCCGTTTACTGTAGCAATCCGTTACGAGGATATGGAGATTGCCTTGACCGACATCAGCACCGTAGCAGAAATGATGGAGAACGCCCGGGCCTGGGTAGGAAGGCAAATCGGCGAGTAGCGCGCCACCGGCAGTACGACCGGGAGACGCGCCTATTCTCGCTGGCCGGAGGCCGCCGCCCGGCGGGCTTGTCTCATTCTCGGGCAGAGCGACCGTGGCGCAGGTCGCGCCGGAACTGGCGATCGTGCTGGCCTGCGCCCTGCTCGTCTACGCGCTCCTGGTCTGGAAGGTACGCCGCTCGGACCGGTAGCGCACCTCCAGGTGTCGAATGACACTGCCGCCGCCCGTTCCAGCGGCTGAGATCTCTCCCCGCACGAACCGGGCGGCGCTCCACCTCGTTGGCGGTGAGCTTTTGCGGCAAAATTCCGGCACGTGGTTGGCCACGGGCCAGTCAGCACAACAGGGCTTGTCCAAGCGCATCGAGGGGGAGCGTTTTTGTCTGTAGCAGGGGAACCGGTGTCTCGCCACCGTACACCTTCCTGGTCCGATGATAGCAGGGTGCAGAAGGTCGCGGTCAACTTCTGCGGCAGAAGTTGGCGGGACCGGTGAGTTCTGGCACCAAGCCGCCCGGTGACTTGGTGAATTGGGTATTGACTCCCGCGCAAAATTGCAGTACACTATATACACGCTGCCAGCCATGGTACCGAGCTCGCGGTTCATCTGCCGTGCTATTAGGTGGGCTGATCTGTGGGGAGGGCCAAGTATGTTACCATCGTACTTAGTAGAGACTATCTCAGTTGTTAGTGATGCCTTTGTCGCGCTTTCTGCGCTTGCCGTTGCGATAATTGGCTTCATCGGGCTTAGACAATGGCGAGAAGAACTCACAGGAAAGGCAAAATTCGAAGTCGCCCGGAAGATAGTCACATTATCCTTCCAGTTTAGAGACGAATTCGGGAGGGCAAGAAGTCCCCTCACATTTGGTGGAGAAGCAGCAGAACGACCGAAGTTTGGCGGCGAAACGGAGGAGGAAACTCAGTTACTCGACGAGTGCTTTGCGCGCAAGAAGAGGCTTGAGCCACTCCAAGAGTCTATGAGAAAGTTACGAGAGGCAAGTTGGGAGGCTGAGATCGTTCTAAGCGAAGATGTCGGAAAGTTGCTTCAACCTTTCGAGCATGCCTTCATAGAGTTGTGGTCGGCTATCGAGGCATACTTCAGCACGCAACTCAAACGAGCAAAGAGCGGTCAGAGAAACTCGCAGCTTGATGATGGGCTCAAATCTCAGCAGGCCATAATCTATGGCATAGACGACAAACCCTCGAGGGCTGTTGATGCCTCCGTCACTGCCCTGCTCAGAAAGTTGAAGGCCTACGTCAAGTGAGTGCGAAACGGCGGATGGTCAAGGCGAAGCACGCCCGATAAGCAGTTGGAGCCAATGCTGCCTTCGGCGCCCTGTTGTATCGCGGTTGTCTGCATTTGTTGGGAGCCATTGTATAGTTAGTAGCAACGTGCCACCCAACGCAGGCGGCTGTTTCGCAGTCGTTGTATGGCTTTTGTTATGTCACAGCGCACACGCGCGAAACCGCAGCGTATCCGATGAGTGATCTGGAAGAACTAACTAAGGAAGTTTTTGCCCGCTTCGGCGCGGCCTATTATCACAGTGAAGTTCTGCACAGAGGACTCTGCAACGTATATGCACTGATGACCTTTGAAAGTGCTGATATCATTACTCGGCCGCGTGTTGAGGAGAAACTCGTTCGCGCGTATTCACTTACCTTGGGCCGGATAATCGAAGAAACGAAAAGCCTGCTCCCCACTGAACTGCAACCACGACTCGAGATAGCGTTAGAGAAGCGGAACTATCTGGCACACTACTTTTGGTACGACCGCTGTCACCTAATGTATAGCGAGCAAGGTTTGCTAGAAATGCGGAAGGAGCTGCTTGAACTCAGCGATTTGTTTGTCGAGTTGGACGAAAACATAGCGGAGTATCTCAAACCAAAGCAAGAAGCATTTGGGATTACTGACGAGCTGGTGCAGCAATCCTTCGATGAACTGATTGCTGGCGAATTAGAAGAAGAACCACTCATTCAAAGGTCGCCCAAGAAACAGGAGCGTATCGCAGCAGTATGGGACGCAGAAGTAGCAGCTAACCAATTGGCTCAGATTTTTGAGACTGACGATGGTTGCCTTTGGCAGCTTTGCGATGTTGGTCTTGGATGGGCATGCTTTGAGAAACCCGCTCCAGACTGGAGGATAAACGCAACGATACAGCAGTATTTACCCGCTACTGTCAACCCACGGCCACCCATTTCTGAGCCTTGGAACTATGAGTTCAAGTTGGCTAAAGGAGCGGTACTTTGGGTCAAACGTGGGAAAAGAGAGCGAAGTTATACTTGGGGCATCAAGGTACCACAGAAAGAGAAACAGGTATGGATGAAGTGCGTCATATCCAAGACACGGCCACCCAAGGTACGATAGACGGAACCATTGCTGACTCCGCTCCTACGCCAAGAGCCCAGGGCGAGAAACCGCACGCCGAAGCCTATCCTGAGCTTGCCGAAGGAATCTGTGTGGGGGAGGGGGGGCAGGTGACCGCCCTCTCTACCGCGGCGACCGCTATCTCAGTTGCAGTCTCCATCACGCAACAAGTGGAGCCCAAATGGAAATAGCATCTTTCATAGCAGGAACCATATTTGGAGCGGTTATCGGTTATTGCATTGAGAAAATACTCGACGCCTTAGGCGAGCGTGTTTTCTCTCTTCGCAAACGCCAGTATTGGCAACAAGCACATCGAACATGGAAAAAGTATGAGTCATTGTCCTACGGTCTTGAAGTCATTCAGACTGGCTGGAAGGATGGAGCATTCTCGGAAGATCAAGTTGTACTCACAGTCGACAGCACTTTTGAATTGCCTCGAGAAATAGCTTCAAACATCCGAGATCGTCACATTCAAGAGTGGGAAACCAACAATCTAACGAACAACCAGCAGTACGGCATCGCCGCAATCGATCCACGCAGGATATCCGACGAGGTGGCTTTTCAGGGCTCTACCAGCCATGAGTTACGCATCCACGGACACATCTGCAAGTATTTCGATTTTCTTTCCACTCACCGATGCTTATTACCAAATGCGCCGCAAGACGATCGACTTTTCATCGAAAGCATTTTGCAGAGGCATGGGCGGCATTATCTTGAGCCAGCACCCGAGTTTCCAAACCAACTAAGTATAGGGTTGTCGTTGTTCTGCGAAAAGGGTAACTGTCTTGTATTGACACGCCGCACGAAACTACCATCAAGTGGGGGTCTATGGTTCGGCGACACCATTTTCAATGCGGTGGGAGAAATGATGACGCCAACCGATACGGATAGCAACAACAGTCAATATGAAGGAAGTACAAGGCTATCGCCGTGGACAACAGCAAAAAGAGGGCTCTTTGAAGAGGTGGGGATACGGTTTCAAAAAGGAACTGACTGGATCATTGTCTTACACTCTCTTGCATGGGACAACCGTATTCTTGATTACAAGTTTTTCGGCCATATCATTACCCCGTTATCGAGGGGCGATGTAAAGCAACACTGGATGGCTGCGCCGGATAGACACGAAAGCTGGGAACTGATTTTCTTCGACACCAGCAACAAAGAACAATGCCTTGAAATCGTCAGGATGATAGACGAGCAAAGGAGTGATTGGGCTAGTGAAGGGATCCTTTGCACCATACGATCTCTATTGCATCTACGCAAGATCACGCCGGATGAGCTGAAACGCGCTCTGAAGTAATACAGGTCATGTCTCAATCAAGTGTGGCGCGGGCTAACACGCGCTTCTGTGATCCGTTCACCCGATTGCGACACGAGGTCGCGCTCAAATCTGTTACGGCTGATAACAATCAGGACGTAACCCAATGTTCTGCCATTGGTACCCTACCAAGACGTGCGACGGGAGCAATCCGGTGGTACGAAGCTCTTGGGACAATGTAGCCTCACCCCGACAAGGGTGGTCATCCAACCATGAGGGGCGATGACGACTGCGAGCACCAAGGCGGTCGGGAGCTAGGGTGGATGGTATAGTATTGCTCTTTAAAAACTATCCCAACCGCGAAGATTATGCGGCTTGCCAGGCGTAGTTGGGAAACTCCTTGTTACGGCAATGGATAGCGGCTGACATGAGACGCGCACCACGTTCGGTAACGCGATACAGGCGGCTATCTTTCACCTTGGCGATCAGGCCGTGTCCGCGCAGTTTGGCGATCAAGCGGGTGATATGAGCGCTGCGTCGTCTGCGTTCGGGAGGGGAGACAGGAGGGGTGGAGTACAGGCGAGTCTGGAGGTCTTTGTTGCGGAAGCCGTTCAGGGCGTGTTCACCGGCCAGAACTGCCGTGAAGAGGTCACAGTCCTCGGTCGTCACCGGATTGAAGCGGGCATAGCGTTTACCGTTTGCTTTGTGAGGATGGCACAAGCGATCCAGTTCTGCGATTGCTTTGCCTGTTGGTTGGGCATATGCCAGGGCATTCAGGTAACGGGAGTTGGCCTGTCGTCCGACCTGCGCCACGCGCCAGAGGTTAGCCACGCCTTTGCCCATCGGCAACCACCGCCGCTGCCGGCCCTGAGGAGTCTGGACGACCCGTAGGACACGGAACTCGCGCGGATTGTTGATCGTGGTTTCGATTCTGAGCACGCTGGCAGCGTCGTACATCTTCAGGGAGTTGGTTTTCATGCGGTGTTTCACGCGGCGACCTTCAGGACGCCGTTTGCGATCTGTCGTGACGTCACCCTTGAAGTTACCGTGCAGTTTACGGCCCAAGAAGCGCAGCACGTCTTCTGCGCCGAAGGCGGTCATAGACAATTCGACCAGGGTAGGGAACAGGGCCTCTAACGCAGCCCGGTCACGAAAGAAGACATCAGTGGCATATTCGGCCTGATCGGTGACCCAATAGTAACCACCGAAACCGGTCTGACGAATGACAGGCAGAAGCGGGTTGACCAGCCGGGCAAAAGCGTTGAGCAGCCGAGGCCACTTGCGGTGCTACACTTGCGGCGCGCGAACTGGTCGCACAAAGCCTGGGCGGTGTCCAGGTCGGCAATGTGCAGCAGTTTGTTGTCGTATCGCTCATAGGCGATGCCGCGCCGGTCGAGTTGCCGGGCCAGCCATTCTCGCCCGTTGACGTAGATTTGGATATCGAATGGGAACCAACTTTGTAGACGGATGTGCATGAGGCCGAACTCAGGGTCGAGGTAGTAGAAGTAGAAATGCAGACACTTGCGCAGTTGTCGTACGATTTCCAGTTTGTGGGTCTGATGATTGCCCCGCACGATGAAAGACATGCAGGTCTCCAATACGGAGAACACACATATCAGTCCTTCGGTGATGCCATCGCGAGCGGCTATCGAGCGGGCCAAGTCCTCTTTGGATTGTCCGCTGGCTCTCGTGGTGGCCGAAGCCAGGTAGATAAATGGACGGCTAGCGTCTTCTGCCAAACGCCGGGCGTGTTCTTTCAAGGCCTGGGTGGCTCGCTCTACGTACTGGCCAAACTCCTTGAGCAGAACACCCTGACTGGAGAGGAACCGGCCAAAGGCACCTTTTGGGAAAAAGTGGGTCAGATAACCCTTGAAGATCATACGGTCGAACATCGAGAGTGTGCCAATCACGTCGTTTTGGTGTATACTCAGAAATGTATCCATGGCCTGTCCTGTGGTGTAGCGGTTGGTGTAAAGCCTGCGGGCTTTTTTACAGGCGCCCACTTGGGCGTTACTTCAGCCTTCGTTATACCACAGACAGGCCACCTTTCATAATTTGGTTGCGGCAGGAGGCCGCGCTATGGCATAAGTGTGCACGAACTTCGGCAGTACATAGGCGGAGCTGAGCAAACTCTCTTTGAGCTTGAGAACAGAGGATTGATCTTATCGCATAACGGGTATAGGCTTCTGTCATCCGCTTTCGCGTCGTGGATCGTCGGAGAGATAAAGACTTCGCTCATAGAGCCGCGAGAGTATGAGGACTGGCTCAGGAGTCACGAAGCACAGAGCGGTATCTTAAAGCTCTCCAAGCATCTCGCGGATGAGGTCAAGATCAAAGTGTTGCCGCAAGTAGCTGCCAAGTACCGCGAGCTGGTTATCGCCTGGCTCGCGGATCCAAGAACTATTTCCAGTGCGATCGCACTTCTTCGTTCTGCATTGGGCAATCGGTAGGAAGTGCTGGTCAGCTAATCCTCGGCTGTGCGACTGGTCCGGGCGTCTGGTCTACATGTTGCTGGACGCGACCTGTCACTGAAGAGCCTGGTGCGTCGGTTCCACACGCTGGGGTCTGCGTGGGAGGGGAGGGGCGGGTAACTGACCATCCTACCGCGATGACCGCGAAGGCGTTCACTGTAAGTTGTCAGCCTCAGCGTAGTATTCTAGAATTATGCTTATCTATCTTGATGCCAATATAGTCCAATACTGTGCGGATCACGAAGGTTTCATTTTCGGGGGTGGAAGACTTCTTCCCACGATTGCGGCCAAATTGCGTAGAGAATTGATAGCGCTTCGCCAACTTGTAGAACTTGAATTGGAAATAGAGCAACGTGATTTTGAGAACAGGTGGGATTTCGCTGCGCCGGCCCATCTGGTGAAGGAGTTGTTCTCTGGCAAGCCCTCGGAAGGCCAGCGACATGCATATCTTCTTCTTCGGGAAACCTGGGACGAACTTGGGCGTCAGAAGTGTACTGAGGCCGATGAAGAGAGAATCTCGTCAATCGAAAGATCACTTCGTCCACTCAAACTTAGGCATGCAGCAGACAGATGGCATTTGGCTGAAGCAATCGCATTAGGTGCGTCCTGGTTCCTTACGAACGATAACGATATTATCAACAAGACGCTCCCTCAACCAGTGCAATACAGCGGAAAGGTTATCGGCATCAAATCAAGAGTCGGTATCATACAAGGAGTTCGTGTTGCCCGTCCATCGGAATGTATCAAGAGGTTGTCCTTTGACCCGGTCCTTGGACTGAGCATTAATGACTTCTGAGCGCGGTGTTCACGACGGACGGTGGCCCAGGTCATGATATGCGGGGCCATCCCTTACCTTGCTCACACTCCCAAGCCGCATATAACGGCTCCCTCGTAGAGAACAGGAAGAATGCTCCACACCAGAAACCTCGGCCTTTGTGAGCCAGGGCTTTCCGTTTGTGCAAGCGATGGCCGAGGCGGTGGCCGCCAGGGCGCAATGAGCAGTATGCTTCGGCTCTAGCGCGTCTCAGTGCGACGAACAGCCGGCTTCGGAAAAGCCCCATCAGCATAAAACAGGGTATTGGCAGATTCCAGAATGTACTGTACACTGATGCTGTCTTCAGTTGCAGCCAAGGAAGGAACCTGCTTTGCACAGCGCACACACTCGGAGATTCGCACCGTGGATTGCCTCGACCCTATACCCTGGCGGCGTGTAGTTCCCCGCCGTTCCCCACAGCATCACTCAAACCTGGTGTCGCCAGAGCAATTCACTACCACAAAATAGCGGGGAACGCGCAAACGTAGTTAGTGGTGGCCAGTTTCGTCTTCTTTCGCGAGATTTCGCGCCTCTCGTGGTCCAGACGCATCACCTCGATTCCCTGCCCACCCCCAACCTCCCACTCCCCGACCGCCCCCACACCGTCGCGTCGTACATCGCATACACCTCCGCCGGCATCGCCACAAACTCACCCGCGTGCGTGGCACGCGCCAGGTACGTCAGGCCGTGCAGGCCTGCCCCCATCTCCGTAATGAAGAAACTCACCCGCTCCCCGCGCACCTCCTTGTTGTTGTAGCCGTATTCCCCCCAATAGTACCGCGGCTCCTCATAGGCGCTCGCCTCGTGGCTGGTCGTGTTCAGCCCTTCGTTCAGCGCCTCCAGCCCGCCCGGCAGCCGGTCCTCGACGATGACGTAAAAGCCGTCCCTGGGCAGCGTGACCTCCAAGCGCACCTGCACCAGCGCCCCCGCCACCGTGCTCGTGATTGGCCGCCCCGTCTCCCCGTCCAGGAACGTGCGGGTGACCGTCACGCTGCCCGCCGCCGCGATCGTCTCCTGCGGCAGGTACATCCGGCTGGCGATCACATAGTACAGGCGGCCATCTCCCTCCTGCTCGATCCGCAACCGGTTGGCGCCGCGCGCCATCTGGCTGGCCGGGATCTCCAGACTGACCGCCGGCTCCCTCCGGCCTAGCAGGCCGCTGGCGAGTATCTGGCCGTTGAGGCTGACGCTGTACCTCGTGTCGCTGGTCGTGCTTTCGACCGCCAGCAGGTGATCGGCAGCGCCTTGCTCATCGTCTGCTCCACGCAGCCGAACAGATACCCGGTCCCAATCCGCCAATCCTGCCAATCCGTGTTCATCGTACCTCTCGATCTTGACCGTGCTCAGCCCCAACGCCTCCGTGGGCAACAAGACGGTCGTGGCGAACTCGTCGCTGGACGCCGGTTCCCGTTCGTGCCTTTCGCGAGATTTCGCGTTTTTCGTGGTCCAAACACCCTCCCACCCTCCCGCTGATATGGACACGCGCGCCCCCCTGTGGTAGAATGCCCCCACTGTATCAATGGCACCGAGGAGACAAGTTGTGAGCACCAAAAGCCAGCCGGCCAAAGAGCAGATCATCTCAGCACTGGTTCAAGCGCGCCGGGAACTCCTGGAGACCGCCTCCACGTTGCCGGTCGAGAAACAGGACCAGGTGTTTCTGGGCACGTGGTCCGTCAAGGACCTCCTGGCCCACCTCGTGGGCTGGGATTTCACCAACGTGGAGGCCACGCAGGAGGTCCTCGCCGGCCGGCTACCGGGCTTTTACGCCCATTACGACCGCGACTGGCAGACCTACAACGCCAGCCTGGTCGCCCGCTACAAGCAGGACGATTTCGCCGCCCTCTTGTCGTCGGTCCAGGATTCCCACCGGCAACTCGTAGACTTTCTGGAGACCGTGCCTGCCGGTGAGTTCAACAAGGACAGGGGCGTGCGCGTCGGGCGCTACAAGGTCACGCTCGCCCGCCTGCTCCAGGCCGAGACGCGGGACGAGCAGAAGCATGGCAGTCAAGTCCGGGCCTTCAAGGACCGGTAATCGAGGAGATAGCGTGAACTGGAGCGTCGTAGCAACAACTTTCGGCTTGATCTTCGTGGCCGAGTTGGGCGACAAGACCCAACTGGCCGTCCTGGCCCAGACCTGCAAGTACCGCCGCCCCTGGGCCGTCTTCCTGGGGGCCAGCCTGGCCCTCACCGCCGTCACCGCTCTGGGGGCCGCCGGCGGCCGGGTTCTGGGCGAATTTATCCCCCCCTCCCTCTTGCAGGGTATCGCCGCCCTGGCCTTCGTCGTGATGGGCGTCCTGATTGGCCGGGAGGCCGCTCGCACAGGGGCGGACGAGCCTGTGCCGGAAGAGGCGTGCCCGTTGCCGGGACCTGACGGGTTTGGGAAATCTGTCAGGTCTTCCCTCGTCTCGCCTCACACCTGGAAAGCGTTCGGCTCGACCTTTGGGCTGCTGTTCGTCGCCGAGATGGGGGACAAGACCCAGTTGGCCGTGCTCAGCCTGGCCGGGAAACGGGCCGAATCACTGCCCGTCTTCGTCGGTGGGGCGCTGGCATTGACGGCAGTGACCGCCCTGGGGGCCATCGGCGGGCAGGCCCTGTGCCGGTTCATCCCCAAGCGGGTGCTCCTGTGGGTCTCAGCCGTCGCCTTCGTCGTCATGGGCGCCCTGATCGGCTTCGGCGTGCTGTGATAAGCCCCACACCGCGTGCTCCCGCACCAACGGCTCGGGATCGTGGAGCATATCCTGCAACGCCGGCACCGCCCGCCCATCCTTCCAGTTTCCCAACGCCACCGCCACGTTGCGCAGCAGCCGGCCCCGCCCGATCCGGTGGATGGCCGTGCCCCTGTAACGCTCGCGGAACTGCTCCTCGTTGATCCGGCTCAGGTCCACCAGCCGTGGCGCCGCGCGCTCCGGCTCCCCGGCCAGGAACGACGGCTCCCCCGTAGGCCGGGCGAAGCGCTGCCAGGGGCAGACGGCCTGGCACACGTCGCACCCATAGATCCAACGGCCCATCCACGGCCGCAACTCGGGCGGGATCGCCCCCTTCAGTTCGATCGTCAGGTAGGAGATGCAACGCCGCGCGTCCAGCACGTACGGCGCCACCAGCGCCCCGGTCGGGCAGGCCTCCAGGCAGCGCCTACACGTCCCGCAACCCCCGCGCACCGCCCCAGGTGTCGGCTCCAGTTCCAGGTCCACCAGGATCTCCCCCAGAAACAGCCACGACCCCATCCGCGGATGGATCAGGCAGGTGTTCTGGCCGATAAAGCCCAGCCCTGCCTGCGCGGCGTAGGCCCGCTCCAGCACCGGCCCCGTATCCACGTAGGCGCGGGCCACGACCTGGCATCCTGCCTCGGCCCGGATAAAGGTCGCCAACTCCTCCAGGCGCGGCAGCAGCAGGTCGTGATAATCCAACCCCCAGGCGTAGTTGGAGATCAACCCCCGCGCAGGATCATCCCCATACCCCACAGGCAGCGCCCCCGGCCAATAATTCACCCCCACGCACACCACCGAACGCACCCCCGGCACGATCCTGGCCGGCTCCTCCCGCCGTGCCGCGCGGTCCGGCCGCGCCATGTAGCCCATCTCCCCGTGATACCCCCGCGCCAGCCAGTCCCGATAGGCGCTGAAGTACGGCACCGGCCAAGCCGCCGCCACCCCCACCAGGTCGAACCCCAACTCCCGCGCCCGCTCGCCAATGCGCCCCGTGTCCAAATCAGCAAACCCCGCACTGCCGACTGCCGACTGCCGACTGCCGACTACCGACCGCCGACCGCCGACCACGGAACACGAAACACGGAACACGCATCACGCACCACGCATTCCGCAATCTCCAACCTCCAATCTCCAATCTCTACTCTCCAATCTCCACCACCCGAAACACTTCTGGCACCACCACTCGCACCTCAGGTGCTATCCCCTCAATCATCCGCCTGAAGCGGGCCAGGTCCACCCGTCGCAGCGGCGGCCAGGCCAGGCGCGGCGGGGTAAAGTACGGCCGCAGCGGCTCGCTCAACGGGCGAAACATGTCGTCCCAGTGGATCGGGACGACGAGGCGCGGCTGCACCGCCCGCAGGAGCGCCCCGTAACGCTCCTGCGAATCCTCCACCCCCACGAACAACACCTCCGCGCGGGGCGCGGACTCTGCCCGCACGCTGCGCCAGTCGAGCAAGCGGTTTCCACCCACCTGGATCAGGAAACTGAAGCAGGTGTCCATGCGATAGTCCCGCAGCCGCAGCGGCGGCCGCACGTGGGGCGATAACGGCCCAGGGGAAAACCCGGGCGTCTTGATGTGTTCGGCCGGCAAGACGTCCACCCGCCAGCCCCCCAACTCCACCCGCTCCCCCGCCCGCACTTCCCGCACCTGCCCCTCGGGCAGGCCACACGCGGCCAGCAACCGGCAGGTGTTGGCCGACCCCAGGACCGTCGCGCCGGTGTTGCGCGCCACGTCCGGCACGTCCATCACGTGGTCAAAGTGCGCGTGGGTGACCAGCACGTAATGGCAGCACTCAATCTTTTCTGCAACCAGGGCGTGGTCCGGTTCCACCCGTCCCCACCCCATGCGCCAGAAGGGAGGGCGGGTCAAGAACGGGTCAATCACCAGGATTTTATCCCCCGCCCTCAACTCGATGCCCGCCACCCCCAACCAGCGAAACCAGACCGATGCTTCCATCGCCCACAGTGTATGGCGAGTCTGCGCATAAGTCAAGACACCTTCACCCTTGCGAAGGTTTTCGCAACCTTCGCAAGGGTGGCTGAGCAGTCACGCCCCGAGTTGCATTCCTCCCATTCTTGCCTTATACTTGGCACCGGAGGATAGCGCCATGAAGTTGACACGCACACAAACAATCGTACTCATCGTACTGGGCGTGCTGACCGTCGCCATCTACGGCTGCCTGGTGAGCACCATCGTCCGCAACTCGCGGCAGACGTCGTCCGCATATCTGGCGGCGGCGCAAACCCAGACAGCCGGACCTTCCCCCACCCCGACTTCCACTCCCACCCCCACCCTCACCCCGACGCCCATCCCTCCCGCGCCTCAGACCCGCTACGATCTCCAGGTGACGCGCGACTCGCAGAACCCTGCCCTGCGCGTGCAGCGGGGCTACGCCTACATCATGCTCAAGACCTACACCTACGCCGTGCAGGACTTTGACACTGCCATCGGTCTGGACGCGGGGCTGACCGAAGCCTACGTGGGGCGCGGCGAGGCCCATTATTACCTCAGAGAGTGGAGCGCGGCGCTGGCCGATTTCGAGCAGGCACTGGCGCTCAATCCAGAACTGGCCGACGCCCACACCTGGCGCGGTTCCCTGCTCAGTGCGCGGGGAGAGGTTGGGCCCGCGCTCGAAGCATTGCGCCAGGCCGTCGCGCTCGACGAGCAGGACCCGCAGAAACGCATCCTCCTGGGCCAGGCGCTGTTCTCCAGTGGAAACCTCGCAGAGGCGAGGATCGAATACACGGCGGCCCTGGCCCTGGACAGCCGCTCCACGGCCGCCTACGCAGGACGGGCCATGACCTACGCCGAACAGAACGACTTCGACGCCGCGCAGGCCGACCTCTACAGTGCACTGGACATCGCCCCGTACGATCCGGTCGTGCTGAACGGCCAGGCCTGGCTATACGCCTGGTACCGGCACGATCACCTGGCCGAAGCGGAGCGGCTGGCCAAGCGGGCGATCGCGGGCGCAGAGGACGATTTCCAGAAGGCGACCTACCTGGACACGCTGGGCTGGGTCTACTACCAGCAGGGCCGCGACGGAGAGGCCATCCCCACGCTCGAGCAGGCTGCCGCCCTGGCGACAGTCGAGGGGCAGGTAGTATATCGGGACATCCTGGACCACCTGGAAGCGGCCAAGACAGCCCAGCCGTGAAACGCTCACAATATGCGCCTCAAAAACTGCCCCGTATAACTCCCCTCCACCTGCGCCACCTGCTCCGGCGTGCCCTCGGCCACGATCTGGCCCCCGGCGTCTCCCCCCTCCGGCCCCAGGTCAACGATCCAGTCGGCCACCTTGATGATGTCCGGGTGATGCTCGATGATGACGACCGTGTTGCCCGCGTCCACCAGCCGGTTCAGCACGGCCACCAGTTTGTCCACGTCGGCCGCGTGCAAGCCCACGCTCGGCTCGTCCAGCACGTACAGCGTCTGCCCGGTCGCCCGCTTGCTGAGTTCCCGCGATAGTTTCACCCGCTGCGCCTCGCCGCCCGAAAGCGTCGGCGCGGGCTGCCCCAGCCGCACGTACCCCAGTCCCACGTCCAGCAGCGTCTCCAGTTTGCCCTGCATGGCGGGGATGTTGGCAAAGAACTCCATCGCCTCGCTCACCGTCAGGTCCAGCACCTCGGAGATGTTCTTCCCTTTGTAGCGCACCTGCAACGTCTCCCGGTTGTAGCGCCGCCCGCGGCAGATGTCGCACGGCACGTACACGTCGGGCAGGAACTGCATCTCGATACGCAACGTCCCGTGCCCCTGGCAGGCCTCGCACCGCCCCCCCTTGACGTTGAACGAAAAGCGGCCCGGCTTGTAGCCACGGATCTTGGACTCTGGCAGCGAGGCGAACAGGTCGCGGATGGGGCCGAACAGGTTGATGTAGG
>Ga0315284_10008827_pt1 | contig 14390 bp, 13 predicted proteins | sample YL17G09_16_MG_FD_203696 | JGI IMG/M metagenome (GOLD analysis project Ga0315284, IMG submission 203696) | Sediment microbial communities from Yellowstone Lake, YNP, Wyoming, USA - YL17G09_16 | ecosystem: Environmental > Aquatic > Freshwater > Lake > Sediment | place: USA: Wyoming | collected... | reverse complement strand
CGTGATCATTCCTTGGAACGAAGATACACAATTACAAAATATTGATCGTGTTCAAGCATTTTCAGGGGGTGCTAATCAACCCAAGGAATTTGTTTATGAAGCAGGAAGATTAAGAAAAGTTTGTACTGATAAGAAAATTTTAGAATCTGTAAGTTCTCTTACACAATTAGAGTTTGGTGAGATCGATTTTTATTTAGCTTTAGCAAATAAGGCATCACTTCCATCCGGCGGTTTAGAACTTGAGGATTTCGATGGTTCATTATTCGATATTCTGACAGTTGGTAAGGATAAAGCTGGCGGCACCATGGAACAAACCGTGTTGCTTCGCAAACAATCTTTAAAAACTATCAAATTTGATATTAAAGACCCCGAATCAAGAATTGAACGATCTTTTGATTTTGCTGGAGATTTTTTTGAGGTTTTAAAATCAACAAATAAAATATTCCTTGAAAAAATTTATACTGTTCCATCGGGCTATAGTGCTGATCCGTATTCAATTGTAATTAACGATCCAGCACCCGTAGTTGATCCAAATGTTGCTTTGAAATATATTCAGAGAGTTTTAAGGGTTCGATCTAATGTCACAACCGAATTGATTGTAACAACTGATTATAATTGGACAAATGGAACTACAGCATTAGATATTCTTTCGGCAACCACCGGGGATATTATTAAAGTGGCATATGAGGCAGGATCGTTTGGTACAGGTGGAGATTACACTGCTCAAAATGATGTTGATCTTTGTTATATTAATGCCGACTCTGTTAAAGTAACATTACAGAGTGGTGCTGGTACAGAAGTTGAATTAGATAAATTAACATCTTTAAATATTACAGCTACATTAAATCGCCTATCTGAAGGTGTTGTTGGACTTAAAGAAAAACTTTTAAAGAATGTTAAAGAATATGATGTTAAAGTCGCTTTAAATGGTAGAGTTAAAGATGCTACAATTGAAGATGTTTTGATGGGTCAAGGTGGTATTAATTTTCCAGTTATTGATCCAAACTTTTTTAAGGATGATGTAATTCTTAGAGTTTATGTGTATACAGATTCTACAAAAACATCATTTAAAATTGGATACAAGGCTGAAGATTTAGGGTTTGATGGTACAACCCAAAACGCAAATGCAAATGATTTTTGGACGGAAACTATCAATCTTTCATCTGATAACCTTTTAATTTCAGATGTGGAATTGGATTTAGCTTAATTCCTTATCAACGATAAGGAATCTATAAAGGCTTCTTTCGCTGAGCCAATAATAATCAGCGTAAATTTGGTGGGGTTGATTTTTCAGCCCCACTCCAGCAGGGTATAGCAGTGGTAGCTTTTCAGGCCCATAACCTGAAGGTCGCAGGTTCAACTCCTGCCCCTGCAATTAAATGTAAGTAGAATGTATGGTTTAAACAGTTATCGTGTCTAAAATCGGGTATTTTGCTTGATTTTGGGTATCTGAAAGGTAAGGATTAACATGTTAAGTATTTCGGAACAGAATTTAAGAGATATAGAAGGTAAAATAGGCCGATCTTTAGTCGGTGAGATTTTACATCAGATAGAAGTTGTTGAATCACAACAATTTACAAAAGAAGAGAGTCTGTCTCTTTTAAAATCGTTGATAAAAAACAAAATTTATGAATCATTAAGACAACACACCGCATTGATCAATCAGTTTTCAAACGGTGTCACATTCACGATCGATTTCATTCACACCCCAAAGGTTTAATCCTACGGGGTTTTTTATTTAATGTAAGTTAAAATTGAGGGTATGTATGGAAAATAGAGATATTTTAAATGAAAGTGTTCAAGATTTAGAAAATAGTAATTTTTCTAATGGGATTGTTCAAGATAATAAATTAATCTTTACTATCGGTGATAAAACTTATCGTGTACGGATGCCAATTCAAAGCGAGCAATCATCGATTGATCACAAAAGAAATTTAGCCCAACTAGAATATTTGAATCAAGAAGGGTGTATTACTCGTAAACAACTTACTCAAAAATTAAAAGATTTGAATCTTTTTGATATGGATAAAATTGAAAGTCAAAAAAATCAATTAATTAAAGAGTTTAAACAAGCTCAATTTATTTTAGCGACATCTTCTAATAACAGTTTTGCCATTGGTGAATGTAAATTAAAAATAGAAATTATTAAAAATGAATTAAAAAACATTGCCATTAATACATCGATTCAATTAGCCCCTTCTTTAGAAAGTAGATTAGAAAAATTTATAATTGAATATACAACTTTTTTAGTTACTGATATTCAGGATGGAAAAGAATGGAAACGAGTTTGGGAAACAAACGAAGAATTTCAAAAAGCCGATAGTGGATTGGTTGAAAGGTGTGCGGCGAATATTACCTGGCTACTTTTAAACCACCAAGGATAATATGGATATAATTCAACAAATACGTTATCTTGCTCGATCAGCCCATTGGCAAAATATATACAATGCTTCAAAAGAGATTGGGAGTGTTCAATTGTTTGAGAATACGACAAATCATAGCGGCCTTCAGTCGTTATTTTTGTATTGGGTGAAGGTGTACGATTTATTATATTCGGAACTTGGTCAAAAGGAATGGCGATATTTAGACGATGAAGTTATTAAAGATGACGACCGATGTGATGCTTTTTTATATTGGCGAGGATTGCAAAGAGAAAACGAGTTAAATAGATATAAAAATAATCAAAAAGTCAATAATTTAAATTTTGAAAATCCTGGTCAGGTTACAACTTTTGACGTGGATTTTGAGAGGTAATTAATATGAATCTTGGGACTAATTATATCGTAACCTACCTGTCAGACATAAGAGGGGCTGTTCAAGGTGCGAACGATTTAGACAAGTTAAATGCTAGAATTGCATCTTCGATTGGCCGAAGTTACGCAACTGCTGTGCGAAGTTTTGGAACTGAATTAACTAATGTAGGCAAACTTCAAAAAATTCAAATAGACGGCAAAGATGCCGACAAACAACTGCGTCAATTGCAAACTATTCTTCAGACAACCGATGGTACATTTCAAAAATTTACAGAAACCCAAACTTTTATTAATGGTATACTTTGGAAAACATCAGGATCAATGAAGGATGTTACGAAGGAATTTACTATCGGAAATGTTGCCATTGAAAAACAGGCAAAATCCCTAACATCTTTAACGGGTCAAACCAGTAGATTAGCTACAAATTTAAGTAGTGTTGGTGATATTAATAGTAAGTTAGCCCCTCAGTTAAAAGGGTTTGGTACTGTAACAGAAGTTGTGAGCAGTAATTTAAAGGCGTCGGGTGCGAATTTTCAAAAATATGAAGCCATTTTAAAAACTGCTAATGGAACTCAACTTAAATTAAACGAAACTATTTCCAGAACACCGGATGGTATGCAAAAAGTTAAAACAACTATTGAACCGGTATCGGCAGCCTTTCTTAAACTTCAAGCCGCACAAGCTGGTGTGGTAGTAGCGACAACCCAACTTACTGCACCTCTGGGACGATTAGGAACAGATTTTAAAAGTTTAGCCAGTATTAATGCCAATTTTGCCAATGAATTATCGAGTGTTGGAAATGTTGTGCGAATCATTAGACCCACAATAAACGAAGTATCTGGAGATTTAAAAACTTCTGGAATTTCTGCCGAAACAAGTTCCGGTAAATATGTGATGTTAACAGAGAAATTAAAAAATACCGGAGGAAATTTTACACTTCTTAACGCAAAAATGCGAGAAACAACACAAGAAGTTGCTAATGGAAATAATGTTTTTGCCAATTTTGCCAATTCAGTTAAACAATTGGGAGCAAGAGCCTTGTTAACAATCCCAATATGGTTCGCTTTAAGAGCTGCAATCACAGGTGTTTTTCAAGGTATTAGTGGTGGAATTAAGGATTTACTTGCATTTGATTTAGCATTACAGAAGATTCGAAATAATCTCCAAGGATCACCAGCCGAAGTCGCAACTGCTTTTTCAAAAATTCGTTCATCTATTACTGAAGCCTCAAAAGAAACAGGTATTAGCACAGAAATAATTGCGAAGGCAGTTAAAGAGTTCGCCACTTTAGGTTTTAGTGCAAACGAGTCTTTACAGGGTGCGTTAGGTGCTACAAAATTATCCATTGCTCTTTTCGGAGATGCTGGAGAAACAGCTGGTGCGTTCGCCCGTGCTTTAAATATTATGATTGATAGAAGTAAAGGAGCTAAATACGCAGTTGATCAAATGAATGAGGCATTTGCTCTAACGTCACAATTAGAAGAAACAAATAATTTCGAAATTAAAAATGTTACAGAAGCATTAGATAAATTTGCAGGAACAGCCGCTGGTGTTGGCTTAACCATGAATCAAACATTGGCCATTTTGGCAGCTGTTGGTACAGCAGGACGAGCCGGTTCAGAAGGAGCCACTCTTTTATCTACATCCTTTAATCAGTTACTATCAAATATTCCTAAAATTAGTAAAAGTTTAGGACTTGTTGTTACTTCTGGAGAATCAACATTTACAACATTCACTAAAATTTTGAATACTATAGCAGAATTAAATAAAACTCCTGGTGGCCAAAATGCGGCAATTCAAGCGATTAGTGATATTTTTGGTGGAGCTAGAGGAATTAAAGTCGTTCAATCCTTAATCGCTGTTAAAGATATTTTAGATAAAAACATAGCCACATTGCCAAGTTTTGCAGCATTAAACGTTAAAGTGGATAGAACAATGGAGTCTGAAAGTAAACAAGCAGAAATTTTGAGTAATCGAATTAAAGAGATGGGAAAATCCTTTTTTACCGCTTTAGCTGGATCAGAAGATTTCACAGGTGCTATTGTAACACTTAACAATGTCGTTAAAGGATTAACTGAAGGATTAAAACCGTTAGGATCAACTATTCATGCCATTTTTGATAATTTAGGATTTATAGCCGGTGGAGCATTTTTATTAAATTGGCAAAAAATTATTGCTATTCGGGCTATTGTAGCACCGTTGTTAGCTTCTCAAGCAGCACTCGTCGGTGCTGGCGAAACATTATCAATCGCATTTAGTTATGGGTTTTTAGGTGGATTTAAACTTTTAGGAAAATATTTAGTTGCTGGTGTCATGGCCGGATTTGCAGGTATAGGTGCAGCAGGAGCCGGTGGTATTTTAGCGGCTGCAATAGCTGCAATTTTTAGCCCGATTACTATAACCGTTGGAATTATTGGAAAATTAACAGCAGATGTTTTTACTGAAAATCTTATTAAAGGAATTGAAGCGAAAAATAAAAAAGCCCAATCCGCTTTTAATAAATTAATAGATGGTTTAAAAGGAAATCTTTCAATTGCAGATTTATCAGCGTTAATTGAAAAAATGACATTAAAATTAAAACCAGGCGATTTAATTACGGCTAGAGAAATTGGTGCATTACGAAAAAGATTAGCTGATCAAATTGAAAAATCCCAATTTGATGCTAAACCTAAGGTTGATGTTGAACCGTTAATATCTTTTGCTGATACACAAAGTATTTCTAAATTAATTTTAGATCGTAAATTAGACGAATTGAAATTACAAGGGGCAACAAATGTTCAATTGGCTCAAGCAAAAATTTTAGGAACTGATGCTTTAAAAATAAAAGAAGATACCCTTTCGTTATTATCTAATCAATTGGATTTAGAAAAAGCGATCCATGAAGAGAAAAGATTACAAAATAAATTAGGATCAGATAGTATTAAAATATTCGAAATCGCTCAAACTTCAGGCGTTGAAGTCGCTAAAACCATTGGTGATGTTTTGGCAGGCAATTTAAATTTTGATGAATTTATTAGTCAGGGTGGAAAAGCAGTTACGGTATTCATGCAGCAATTTCCCGAATTATTTAAACAACAACAGGCAATGGCTTTCTATCAGGGCAAAACAATTCCAACCCCAACACCTGAACAAACTCCAAACGAAAACGCTTTTCAGGCCGCCAGGGATGCCATGAAGTCTGCCTTCGATACATCAAAAACCACTAATATTTTAACTGGTGGGCAAAATATTGCGATTCAGGAAGAAGCACTACGGAATCGGACTCCTTTAAGTTCAACTAGTTTAAAACTAGCACAATACCGTGCCGAAGAACAATTTGCCCGAATTACCAAAGTTCAAACGACAGTGCCAGTCACAATAAATACAACCATTGATATTTCTAAACTTGCGGAAGCTAAAAAAGCTGTTATTGATGAGGTTGTACGACAAGGCCCGATCGTTGGTACTCAAGTTAACGATATGCTTATTAAAGCATTTTATGGTCGACAAGGATATAGTTTATAAAGAGGTTAAAAACATGGCAATTCCAAAACATTATATATTTGCATCAAACGGATCAAGCGTAATTTATACATTTCCCAATGTTCTTAAGCGTGATCCACCAATCCCATTAGATATTCCCAATTCGGTAGCAATATCTAATTTGCGTGGCAGTGGAGAAATTACAATACCTGGTGGAAATCAGGCATATGATATTACAATCGAGACTTTATTAATTGGGGCTGATTATACAGCTTTAATGACAAGTCTTAACTCATTAAAATCAACGATTGTGGTAAATACTAATTATTATCTTAAATATGACAAAACTTTAACGAATAATGAATCATTAGAAAGTATAAAGGTTAGATTAAAAAATATTCAGCCCGATTCATCAAGAGGAAATTTAACAACACTTTGCTACGTGATATTGACATTTCGGGCTTTAAGTTGGTAAAAATAAATTGTAAGGAGAAGTGACATGGATATTTATTTAAATTGCGATACAGTTGATAGCCCATTAGGAACCAGTGGAATAGATTGGATTTTAATGGATAGTGATGTGGATGAGTTACTCTTATTAACAAACGGATCGTTGAGTGTAGCGGATGGTCAACCACTCCCGTCAACTACACAAAAAAATAATGCTGGATTAGTTGTTACGGGTCTTGAACAAACGTGTACAAAATATTTTTTGGGAGATGTTTCTGGAAATATTTTAAAATTGATTCATAATATGGGTGCAGGTAATAAAAGATATGTCATCGCTTTTGATTTTGATGCAGAAACTGTTTCAGAACCAGTTCTTGAAGTATGGGATGATATAAATATGGATTCCGTCGACAGCCCAGTGCTTGGAGGTGGAACACCAACTTCTTCTTGGCTTTTAGGCTTTACAACAACGGACGATTTACCTGGGGATCCATGGATTGGAAAACGATTAGCTGGTGATACTTCCAATAATTATTTACTTTTGAATAATGGTAATGGTGCTTTAACTGGTGAAAAAACACTATATGCCCAATTAAAAACAGTGATGCCATCTTCTGAAATATCGAGTGGTTATTCAAATCCCATATTAGTTGTTAAGTATGCTATAATTTAATGTTTAAATTTAAGGAGAAATAAAATGGATAAAACGATAAAGGCTGGAACTTTCCAGCTCAAGGAGAATTGGAAACTTCAAAGGGTTAATAAATTAACAGGAGAAATTATTGATACCGAGGAATTTTGCAATACAATTGTTAATGATGGATTGACAAGAGCAGTGCTATTACTTAATGGAAAAAGTGCGGTCTATTTTCGAGCTTTAGCTGTTGGAACCAATGCCAGTGGCCCAACAAATGGTGATAATGCGTTGGGTACAGAAGTTACTCGTGCCACAGCGACATTAACTAATGGTACATATACAGCGGTATTTACAAACACCTTTACTTTCGGTGGAGTTTATGCTATTACTGAAGCAGGTGTTTTCGATTCAGCAACCGTTTCTGGTTCTAAAATGTTAGCTCGTGCTGTATTTGCGGCAAAAAATGTTAGTACAATCATACAATTGATCGTTACGGCTACAATCACCGCAGCCAGGGTCTAATGTAAAGGATTATTATGTTATCTGGATATATTTATCGTAAATTAATTACCATTGATTATACAAAGACTGATGTAACTGAAACCGATGTTCCTGTTGTTATCAAATTAACAACTGGTAACTTGGATTTTAGTCATGCACGTTCAGATGGTTTTGATCTTCGATTTACCGATTTGAATGATAATGTTTTATCATATCTAAGAATTGTTCATGATCAAGCCAATTCTGTAGCTGTTTATTTAGTAAAAATCCCATCTATTAGCCACACAGCTGATACTCAAATCTATCTTTATTATGGCGATTCAGATGCCAGTGATGGAGTAGATGATGCAAATGTTTTTGATAGTAATCACAAAGGTGTATGGCCATTACATGAGGCTTCGGGAACTTTTTACGATTTAACACAGAACAATCAAGACGGTGCTTCGGGTGGGACGTTAAGTCGGGGGGTTGCAGCTAAAATTTATAAGGGTGTCACCTTTGGTTCAGTCACAAAAAGTTATGTAAATATTGGTGCAATGGCCAATATGACTTCTTGGTCATTTTCTTGTTGGTGTAAACCAACCACCGTTGATACTAACGCTTATACATTAGCTTCCAACGATCGTGTCGGTTATAATGACGATGTTTTAATCGGTGTTGATCCCGAAAGTGGTAGTGGCACAACCGATAAACGTCTAGGATGCGTTCACCAAGATGATAATAACAGTAAGAGAACTATTTCTCAAGATACTTCAGATGTTGTTGCAAATGATTGGTATTTTGTAACAATTGAAAGTGACGGCACTAATTTAATTGTGATGGTTAATGAATCACAAAAAGCCTCTGTGGCTAAAGTTGGTGCGGATTTACATTGGGATGGAGCCACAACATACATTGGCGACACAACTAATACTGCTGTTACTCGTTTTTGGAAAGGTATTATTGAACTCGCTCTTATTTCAAATGTCAATCGTGGTTTATCTCGACACAAAATCGACTATAATGCTGGAAACGGAACCTTATTAGTAGTTGGTGATGAAGTTTGTTTATTAGACACTTCGGATACTTTTACTTTGAGTGATGCTTGGGAAATTGATACGTCACCCATACAAGAAGATATTTCCGATTCATTGATATTAAGTGATTCTTGGGAATTAACCACAATTCCTGAATTTTTAGATATTTCAGATTCTTTAACCCTGGATGATTCTTGGGAATTAACCACAATTCCTGAATTTTTAGATATTTCAGATTCTTTAACCCTGGATGATTCTTGGGAACTCCAACTTAATCCCGAGAGTCAAAATATTTCCGATTCATTAACCCTGGATGATTCTTGGGAACTCCAACTTAATCCCGAGAGTCAAAATATTTCCGATTCATTGACATTAGATGATAATTGGTCTTTTGTAAAAATTTTACTAACACCCTTAAATACCGATTTTCGATGGATCGAAAACATTCAAAAATCTATTCAAACACATTTTAGTTGGTTATTAGCGAAAAATATTTCAACCGATTTTAGATGGATTGCAAACACAACAAAGTCTATTACTACCGATTTTCGATGGCTTTCAGCCCCGTATACCACATTACTACCAATTGACTATTCGAATATACAAATATTTGTTAATGGATTAGATTTATTCTTAAACGATGATATAGATATTAAAACTGGAAGTATCACCCATACCATTGGGCAGAAGAGCACCGCCACGTTCACACTTGCACGCAGACACGATGATTTAGATAGAACTCATACAGGTAGTGCTTCAGAGATAACAAACCAGAATTCTGTTCAGATATATATTAAAGGAAATTTAGAATTTGACGGATTTATTTCTAATTTAAGTGTGGATAGTGAAAAGGAGACTGTCTTAGTCACCGCATTAATGGATCAACCACAAGACAATAGAAATTATGTTACTATTCCATTATCATCTGTGAATGAAAAAATACATCTTTATCATTGTATAACTAATCGTATTCAAATTGATGATCCTAAAGAAGATGAGGATGAACCAAAACCTCAATATTATAAAGGTGTTAAAGTTGATTTAGGAATAAAAATTCAGCAACAAACGGATTCTTGGCGAAGTTTGGAATTAATAATCGATGGTAAAGGCGTCAATGCCACAAAAATTGAAGATGGCACGTTTATAACCAAACCAAACTATTCTTATTTTTGGGCTGTCTTGGTTAAGAATATTCGTACAGGAATTTCAAATGGTGATTATCGCTATATTGGAACATCCCTTGCTTCTACAACAACCGACTTATGGGCTATCATGGGCGCATCACCTACTTATCAAAAAATTAAAGATAACATTGAAACAGAACTTGGTTACTATTATGTTGGTTCTGCCCCTTATAAAGAAATTTCTTGTAAGAATGGTCAATTAATAATATCGGCTAAATATCAAGATCGTAGTGACGGACTTTATAATGTTTATGAGGAATCATATAACTATATAGATTTTGCCAAAAAAATTGCCGATTTAGAATATCAAAAATTATTTAATATTCATGGAGACATTTTACCTATTGTAACAGCAGGAATTGAGATTACGTTTGACGCATATTATTATTATGCGATAAAATTGTTAACTAGAATAAATATTGATAACACAACTGTTGCAAACACTTATAACAATAGTAATGGTTTTCCAGTAAGCGTTAAATCAATTAATATTAGTTTTGCTACAATGAAAGTATCTTTATCAACAGATAATAGACTTTCACAAGAAGAACTCGATGAGATTGATGCCCAAATGCCAGATGAAGAAAGTTCTATTTATGTAGTTCCTGAACGTGCAGTTAGAGTATACCGTAAGTTTGATTTGAAATCTTGGATGTTTGTGAGTTAATATGGTTAAGAAAATAGACAAAATTACATTAAAGAATCAGCAAAACAATAACGCTGTTTCACCCCTTCAGCGATATAATATACAAACAACGGCTAATACCTTTAATAAATCGTTAGTTGAATTACCTTTGCTTACAAATCAACTTGTAGGAAAATGGTCTGACCTTTCTGATTTTATAAATGACGCTTATAATGACGATGATATAGGACGTTTAATACCAGCTCCTTGGACATACGAATTTACATTTAACGATATGCCCGATTGGGCTATTCCGATGATTAATATTATTCCTGTTATTTCTATCGCCGATGCCGATTGGATAAATAATAATGTTCCACGAACTTTAAATAATTTTGCATTTGATTATCGAGTAGAATATTTTTGGGAAAAGAAAGATAATAAAAATTATAAGTTATATGTTTATCTTTATAATGATTCTGTTTATAATTTTTCTCCTTATGCGTATTTACCAGTTTATATTACTTTGAGTGGTTGGTTTGTTAATAAAAATTATCGTAATACAACACAACATAATTTAGGTAAATATTAATGGTTAAAAAAATTGAAAAAATTACAATAGATTTAAATAAAATTGATAGGGATTTAAAACATAAATCTCAAGAATTAAATTCTATCTTTGTCGATGAGTATTTTAATAAAAAACCTGTTGTTTTAGAAGAATCGGCTTGGATTACAGCGACACCTGAATCCTATGAGTATTCTTTATCTCAAGGAGCATTATTGCCTCTATATGTTGATTTTGTTCAAGATTTTGATTTAACTATTCCTGAAAATTATCTACCTTTTATTGACATTCAGTTAATAACAAAAACACCAGCCGATATTGAATTAGCAGGGGTTGTTCCCTTTAACCATTTATCTTTCTTAGGTGATGTAATTGAAATTTGGGGAAATGGAAGCACTCTTATTTATAAAGGTGGGTTTCCAAAGATAGGGCAAATCTTTCAATTAATTGGTTTAGAAAATGGAATTAATCCAGACCATGCTATAAAAATATGGGTGGGTGAAACGCATTTTATGGATGGAGTTCTTGAATATAAAATGTGGGGGCATGTTCCTAGCCTATTACATCCGGACGCATCTTCGCATGTATATGTTGTTACTGATACATACAACTCACCTGCTATATTATATAAAAAAATTGGTGGTGTATGGGTATCTCAAGGTTATCAAACTCGATGGTTCTTTCCACCTGGAACTGGTATTATTAGTGAAACCTATGTTGAAAACGGATATTGGTGTGTTTATGAACCTTGGTCTTTTCGTGAAAATTTAGCAACAGTATACGCTTTTAATGAAACGCCTTTAGTTGCAGATGGAATTTTTTATAAAATGATACTTGCGAGTTTTCCTGGTTATGGTTATGACCCAGGAATTCCACCTGCACCTGACCCTCGTTATTGGGATACTGTTGTTTTAAAACGTAATCCAGATGTTTATGAACCTTTTAGCGAATCTACAATTATGGCTGGAAATCGACAGCAAAGTTTATTTAAAGTTTTTAAATCTACTGATACAATTAAAGAAAAATATCGTCTTAATGTTAAAGGTAAGATAGTGTTTAAAGGAAATGCCATTACACCGTCAACGTTAGACATTCCAAAATACAATGACGTTTATACTAAAGAAGTCTACAATCCTTTAGATAATACACGTACCTATTATCGAAGTTCTTATAACCATACGTTAACTGGAATACCAAGATACGCTCCACTTACGCCAAACATTGAATATAAAATTAAAGTTGTTTTAACTAATCCACATGATTATGCCAATAGAAGCGATTATAAAAAATGACATACATACCTTCCAATCAAAAAAATAAACTCGCTACTGCTGTTTTAGAACAAAATAAACAAGCAAACGATGTTTCTTTGCAACAATGGGTTAAGGGAAAAATAGATAATCAGGTTAATTCTATTAATCCTTCAAATACTGTTATTTCAAATACCAATATGAACTCCCCTTGGTATCTAGTTGACCAAGCACAAGGAATTTATGGCACAGTTGACCAGAAATCGATTTATAAAACCTGGCGAATTGATATGGGAGAATTAAATATTTCTTATTTAGATTATTTTAAATTTGAGATAGTTACTAAAAATGGAGAGAATGGCGAGAAAGATACTACTGGATTTACACCTGCTTGGACTTTTTATAGTGATTACCTTTTCTTCTTTAAATTTTGGGGATGGGATATAAAAGATATTGTGGGTTCAGAAACTTCGAATGTTAAAAAAATATCGTTAGTTGTTTCTTATGCCTATTATCGCCAAATAAATTTCCCCGATTTCCAATCTAAACTTTTAATTCAATATTGTAATCAAGGTATTTTAATCTAAGGAGAATATTATGCTTTCAGTAAAATTTGCAGGTGGTGTAATAAAAACTGACCCCGATTGGATGAGATTGTTAGATATGTCAGCTCCACTGTTGGAGATGAATTATGTTTGGGAAAATTTGAATATTAATTTCTCTGGATTTGAGCGATATTTAAGATTGAAAGAGAATGTTGAGGGTTTAAATGCTCCAATTAAAGGAGTATCTAAAATCATTTTGTTAGGACAGATGGGAGAGGTTTGTACAAAAGTAACAATTGACTTGATTAACGGAGCATACAAAAAAGAAGAGAATGTTCCTTTTGAAAATATTTATGAGCAGCCGATAAATGGAAGAAGGTATCTGGCAATTGGACATGGCAAGGTGCAGGCAATTTTTATGTTGATAGTTTGACACAGACTATTACCGATCGCCAATTTAATATTTTAGGGTATTGGTTATTTTGGGATGATAGTACAAGTTATATGGTTGGGGTAAGAGATGTATATCCTTTAACTGGAGATGGCAGTTTTTATAAAATCGAATTGTATAATTTGCCACAGAACCCATTTAGAAATTGGGACACAATTAAACTATTAAGAAACCCACTTCCACACCCTATTATGACACCAAGCACAGGTGTTTTGGCCGGAGATAAACAACATTCCTTAATTAAATTATGGACATCACCATATGAACAACATGAGAAATATCGAGTTCAAATAAAGGGGTTATTAATTTTTAAATCAATAGCTGATCAACCACAGGAATTAAATTATCCTGTTTATAATGATATTTACGGAAAAAGCGGCATTACATACGTTCCTACAGAAAGCCATTCTTTAAACACCCTTTATCATTATCGTTCTGATTGGTTAGATATAGAATATAAGGTTAGATTAACATTAGTTAACCCATTTTCTTTTTCAGATAGAAAAAATTATGACTTATAAATCTAGTTCCCAAAAAAATAAATTAACAATAGCTGAACTTGATAATCGGGATCAGTCAAATATCATTTCTTTACAAAAACAAATCGAATTGTTAGTTAATCAACGAGTAAATAAAACTCAACCTCGTGATTTAAATATTTCTAATTTGGTTAATTTTGATTCTGATTGGCTAGATATGGATGTAAAAATCATTAATGCTATTCCAATAGAGACTTGGAAAAGTTTTGAAGTGTTTATTGGAAGAATAAATCTTAATTGGATTAATAATTTTCATGTTGGTTTGATATGCCGAAGTGTGCCAGCTGGTATGGTGAACTTTCAATTACCAAACGATAATTATTTTAAAAAGGTCATTGGCTGGAACATTAAAGATGTGGTGGGAAGTGAAACATCTGATATTAAAGATGTTACATTAATAGCGTCAATT
>Ga0315284_10008826_pt1 | contig 14390 bp, 8 predicted proteins | sample YL17G09_16_MG_FD_203696 | JGI IMG/M metagenome (GOLD analysis project Ga0315284, IMG submission 203696) | Sediment microbial communities from Yellowstone Lake, YNP, Wyoming, USA - YL17G09_16 | ecosystem: Environmental > Aquatic > Freshwater > Lake > Sediment | place: USA: Wyoming | collected... | reverse complement strand
TGCGGATATGGGTGCCCGCGGGGGAGTTTGCGGGGGGTAACTGGATGGGTGGGGTGTGGGGCGTGGGGGGGGGGGAAGAACTGCGGACGGCGATTCCGTGAGAGTTTTTTTTGTTTCCTCTCCACGTTTTTCTTTAAAACTGCACTTGTTTTAATTCGCCTCCCCCCCCCCCTTCCCCTTTATCTCTGTCCTTCCCCCCGTCACTTGAGCACCACGTAACTCCAACTCTGCTCCGCACAAAAGCTTGAATCGCAATCGGAGAGAGAAAGAGACAACAAAAAGAGAGAGAAAGAACCAAAAAAAATTTAAAAAAGAAAAACTCGAGGCTGGGCCTTTGGCCCTGTTCCTGTAACTCTACCTTCTTCTTCTTCTTTCTTCGGGTTTTAGGGTCTTATTTTGCTCCACTTTGCGTATCCTCTTTTCATCTCTCTGCTTGCGAGACCCGGAGCCGCAGAGACTCGACGAGAGCGGAAAGAGACAAGGTCGTCATAGTCGTCGTCGTTGTCGCTCTCCTGTTCGTCACTCTCATCTTCGTCGCCACCATTGTGTCTCCTCCCCCTCTTCCTCCTCCTCCCTCGCCCCTCCGCGCCTCCACCCTCGCCTCCACCAGCGCCCGCACCCTTCCCAGGTCAACGAGCGTGCTCGCCGTCGGCCTCCCGTGCGCGCAGATCCCGGGGGACAGCGTCCGCGAGAGCGAGTCGAGCAGCGAAGAGGCCTCTCGAGAGGAGAGGCGGTGCCCCGCCGAAAACATGTAGGCGCCGCGGCACGCCCTCGACGCCAGCGCCCTCGGAGCTGCCGGCGGCGGCGGCGGCGAAAACGAAGCAGCAGCGGGCGGCGGGTCGGACGGGGGGGAGGACGAGAGCAGCCGCAGGGCGCGCGCGTGGTCCAGGAGGTCGGCCGCGGAGAGCCGCGTCCCGGCGACAGCAGCGGCGTGCGAGAGCGAGACGACGACGGTCTCCCCTCCCGCGCCGGGGCTGCTCGCCCACCTCCAGCCCCAGCGGGCGAGCCCCGCCGCGTGCCTCCGCAGGGCCTCGGCGTCGTCCCCGGCCCTAGGCAGCCGCAGCTCGCAGGGGCGCGGGAGCGGCAGCGACAGGCCGCCTCTTCCCCCGCCGGCGCCGCCACCGCCGCCGCCGTCGGCGCCGCCGGCGCCCGCGGGGGGAGAGGAGAGGTACGACGCGGTGAGCAGCTCGAGCCGGACGCGCTCGTGCGCCGCGTGCGGGTCAAACACGACCAAGAGCTGCCTCTTCTGCTTTTGGCTCCGCTTTTTCTCCCTGCTGCTCTGGGAGGAATCGACGACGGCGACGAGGAAGGTCGGGGAGCCCCTGCCGTCGATCGCGGTCAGCTGCGAGAGCGGGCGAACAGCCAAGGGAGGAGGGGGAGAAGAGGACGACGACGGGCTCGCGGAGAGCGCGCCCCAGTCGTCGAAGCGGCCCCGCTGCGGCGTCACCAGCGCGCTCGCCCCGGCGGCGAGCTGCTCCAGAGTCAGGATAGAGTCCGGGTGCTGCGACGAGGAGGGCGTTGCGGCGGAGGCGAAGAGGCGAGGGTGGAAGGCGAGGGTGCTCAAAGACGCCGCCGACGACGAGGAGACGAGGGCGGCGGGCGCCGAGCGCGGGGCGCGGCGGAGAGCAGCAGCGGCAGCGTTGCTGTCGTTGTTGCCGAAGCTCTCGGCGATGCTTCCGTCTCCGTCGAAGCGAGGGCGCTTCTGCTGCTGCTGCTGCTGCGGGCGCGGCGGCGGCGGGGGCCCCCCGAGGAGCAGGAGCGGGTCGGCGAGGAGCCTCGCCGGGGCGGCGGCCCTCCAGCAGGCCAGCGCGGCCTCCCTGACGCAGGCCCTCGCCTCGCTCGCCGCCGCCTGCGCCGCCGCCGCCGCCGCCGCCGCCGCCGCCGCCGCCGGTCCCAGCGCGCTCGGGGACCTTCCTCCGAGAGACAGCAGCAGAGGAAGGCCCATGCGGCCGCAGAAGGGGGCAGCGTCGTCGCTGCCGCCGCTCCCGCATGCTTTCGCCGTCGCCGCCGTCGAGAGCTTGAGAACAAAGGCCGCGATGCGGCGGGCCCGCGCGGCGGTGCCCCTCTCCTTCTGCAGGAAGCCCCCGCTGCCGCTTCCGCCGCCGCTTCGGCTGCCCCCTTGTCCTCCTCCTCCTCGTCCTCGTCCTCCTGCTCCCCCTCGTCGCCTCTCCCCGTGAAGGCTGGTGCAGATCTCGGCGAACAGACAGTCGACCTCGGCCTCCAGGGAGGGGGCCTCGACAGGGGAGCCGTCGACAGAGACGAAGCAGCAGCGGCGGCGGAAGCAGGGGCTGCTGCTGCTGCCTTTTTCGCTGCTCGGGGAAAGCTCTCCCTCGGGAGGGACGAGGGCCCATAGCTTGGCGGAGATTGACGAGGAGGGAGCGATGCCGGCGGAGTAAGAGGGCGGCGAGGCGGGCGAGCCGAGGGCGCGGAGGACGAGGGAGTTTTCTTCGTCGCTCGAGTTTTCTCCGCCGCCGGCGCCGCCGCCCCTGCCCTTGCCCTCGCTCTCGAGCAGGACCTTTTTCGTCCTCGCGTCCAGCGCCGTGAAGGGCACGTCCTCTCGAGCGAGCGCAAAGGCCAGCACGATGTCGACGAGGGACGAAGCAGAAGGAGCAGAAGAAGAAGAAGGGAGAGAAGAGGTCGAGGCGGGGGAGGCAGTTGGAGTCGAGGCCGCCGCCGCCGCCGACGCCGACGCCGAAAGCAAAACTCGGACGCTCGCCCCCGGCCTCGCCCTTCCCGGTGGGGGCTGCAGCCTGATCCTCTCGAGCTTCCCGCCGGAGTACTCCGCGACGCGCGTCTCGAACCCGCCACGTGGGCGGGAAGTGACGGAGACGGAGAGCGGGAGCGAGGGGGAAGCGGAGGAAGCCAGCGACGAGAGAGGGTGAAGGAGGAGGAGCTTCCTCGTTGGTGTCTGATTCTCTCCGGGCTCAGGGGCAGCGACAGCGGCGATTCCCCTCAGGAAAGCCTCGTCGTAGCCGTGCCCCGTGTCCTCGACCTCGAAACCGTTGTACGAGGTGGGGGAAAGCCAAGCAGGACAAGGGGAAGAAGAAGCGCTGTTGAAGAACGAAACGGTAATTTTGTTCGCCGCCGTCGCCGTCGTCGCCGCAGCAGCAGAGAGCGCTGCCGCCAGCGCCGCCTCGAGGCTGGGGACCGCTGCTGAGCTCGACGTCGCCGCGGCGAGGGCGGGGGGCAGGCGCTGGATCGAGGGAGGGGAGGAGAAGAACATTTTTTCCTGACTTTCGCCAGAGAGCGAGAGAACTGAAAATAAAAATAAAAAATCGACGAGAGGATGAGTTGCATGGTCGTATAATACAAAAAACGAAGCAAAAAGGGGGGACGAATCAACGAAGAGGCAATTCACTGCGCCGGAGCAGGCGGAGGTGGGGAAGTAGGAGGCCGAGGCGGCGGCGGAGAAGGCGACCGAGCCACCTCTGCTCCCTCGTTCGCGCCCGCCGCGCCTGTGCCGCCGCCACCCCCGCCGCTGCCCCCGCCGCCGCTGGGAACGCTCCTGCACACGGGGCAGCTCGCGTGCCCCCGCAGCCACGCGTCCACGCAGCTCGAGTGGAACTCGTGCCTGCACGGGAGCAGGATTCTCAGTTCTTCGCCGCGGGAGAACTCGCAGCAGCAGACGACGCAGCAGATGCCGCTGTCGTCTTCGCCGTCGAGGTCTGCGGCGGCGTTTTCCTTCTCGTCGGCCTCGAGCCGCTGCTGCTGCTGCGCATGCTGCGCCTGTTGCTGCTTCGGCATCTGCGAGGGGGACACGGAGGGAGACAGCGGGGGGGCAGAAGCGGTAGCAGCAGTCGCGACGATATGGACGACCGAAGCGGCGCTCCCGTTTCCTCCTCCTCCTCCTCCTTCGCCGAGGCCGCCCGTGGAAGAAGCCCGCCGCGCCTTTTCGGCTGCGGCACCCTCCCACCTCCTCGTCGGCAGAGCCGCGATGGCCTCATCCGACAGGCCCGGCCCCGCAGGCCTGCCGAGAGCAGCAGCAGTTGCAGCACCGCCGCCTCCTGTAGCAGCAGCAGCAGCAGCGGCGGCGGTCTCGGCGTCAGTCGCAGCTGCTGCCGCCATCGCCGCCGCCGCCCTCCGCCGGTGCGCGAGCAGCACGCCGGCCCGAGCGATCAGGATCAGCCCCGCGCAGAGCGCGGTGGCGGCCAGCGCCACGGAGACGGCCGCCCAGGGGCCCAACCCACCGAGACCCCGAGCGGAAGGGAAGCGGCTTTTCCCCTGGGAGCTCGAGCCCCCCCCCAGCAGCGCGGCGGCGGCGGCGTCAGAGGCCGAGCCGGCGACGGCCACGGCAAAGACGAGCGGCGAGCCCGCAAAGTGGGTCCCCGCGGGAGCGTTGTAGAGGGCCAGGACCACGCCGCCCTCGGCCGAGGAGTCCTCGGGCGAGACGCGGAGGAGCTGGGTCCCCGAGGCGACTTGCAGCGTGAGCGGCGGCGGCGGCGGCTGTCGGCCCTGCGAGGCGGCCGGGGGCGCGTCGGGCGCGCCGGGCCCCGCGACGGCGCCGCCGGCCCTCGCCAGCAGCAGCGGCCTGCCGCCGCCCCTGGCGTCGAGGCGCACCGTCAGCCCCTCGCGCGGCGACCGCGGCAGCCGGAAGAACGCCCAGCCCCCGACGGGCAGCGCCCCCGCGGCGCCCCGGCCGGGCGAGACGTCGAGCGCCCTGCCCTGGCACCTCCAGCCGCCGGCCCCCGGCGCGCAGCTGCACTCGCCGTCGGCGACGCAGCGGCCGCTGCCGCTGCAGTCCGCCGGGCAGAGGAAGAGCGTTTCGGGGCCGCCCTCCGAGGGGGCGGGGGCCCAGGTCGCCCGGAGGCGGTACGCCGGCCGCGAGGCATCCGGCTCGGAGAGCGCAGCCGACGAGGCGAACAGCACGGAGGCGGCCGAGAGCGGCGGCGAGGCCGGCGAGGGCCTCGAGGCGTCGGGAGCCTTGGCGCCCCTCGCCGTCGCGGCGGCGAGGGCCGAGGGCCCGAAGAGCAGGTCGGCGGCGGAGGAGACCAGGGTGTTGGAGGGCAGGCCCCGCTGCTGCTGCTGCTGCTGCTGCTTCTGCCGCCGCCGCCGCCCCTCTTCCCGCGCCTCGTCGGCGTCGACGTCGTCGTCGTCGTTGTCGAGCATCCGCGGGAGCTCTTCTCTTCCTCCTCCTCCCCCTCGTCGTCCTCCTCCTCCTCCTCCCCCATCTTCTTCTCTCCGGTCCGGCAGCGGCCAAGAAGAGGCGGGAGCGACGGCGCCGACGCCCGCTCCCCCGGCCCCCGAGACGGTGGCGTAGACGCGCTCTCCCGGCTTGACGTCCCGCAGAACGACGGCCTGGTACTCGAGGTGCGGCGACAGCGCCGGGTCGGCGGACGACGCGAGGCGGTTCGGCGCCGACGGCGGCAGGCGGAGGACGAGCGGCGTCGGCGAAGAGGAGGCCGCCTGGGCGCCGCTGCTGCGAGGCGAGGAAGAGGCGACGGTCAGCAGCGGGCTCGCCGCCGCCCCGGGGCCCCTCACCATCTCGAGCAGCAGCGTGCCGCCCTTTTCTTCGGAGCCCGAGGAGGAGGAGTGAGGAGCTCGGATGCCGTACGTGTGCCTCGAGGAGCCTTCGTCCTTCTTCGCCGAAGAGGGGCTGCTGCCGCTGCTGCCGCTGCTGCTGCTCCGGGGCGCGCCCTTGCTCCCGGCCACGGGGGAAGAGAAGCCCACGGCCTCCCTCTCCGCCGGACTCGAATAAGAAGAAGAAGAAGAAGACGCGGCTCTCGCCTCGACGACCCCGAGCTCGCGGACGGAGAGGGAGCAGTCTCGCCCGCCCGCGCCCGCGGCGCATTCGCACGCGGCGCAAGCGCCCCCAGAGCAGCCCGAAGGGGAGGCGCGGCACTCTCCCCTTCCTGAGCACTGCTGCTGCTGCTGCTGTCGCTTTTGCGGGCCGGGAGCATCGTCGCCGGGCTGCGGCGAGGAGGGGCAGGCCGGCGCGGCGTCGCACCTCCACGAGAGGGTGAAGGGCATCGCCGCCCTCGAGGCGTCGTCGTCGCCCTTCCCCTTCTTCTTCTTCCTCGCTCCGGCGGGGCTCTCGGCGGGCTGCGGCACGCGAGCAGCGAACACTGCGACGCGGAAGACGGCAGCGGAGGAGGAGGAAGAGGAGGAGGAGGAGGAGGAGGAGGAGGCGTTGCGACCCGCGGGCTCCGTAGGCAGAGGCAGGCCGGTCTGGACGAACTGGCGCCCCTGGGAGAGGCCTGCGGCGTCGGTCAGGGCCCCCGCGGGGCGGATGGCGTAGGCGAAGGTCGCCGCCGGCGACGGGGAAAAAGCAGAGGCGGGAGCGGAGGCGGGGAGGAGCGGGGAGGGCGGGGCGGGGGCCGCCGCGAGCAGGGACCTCCTCGCCGCCGTCCTCCTCCTCCTCCTCCTCCTCGTGCGCGGCCGCTCCTCCTCGCGCTCCTCCCGCTTCTTCGCCTTCTTCTTTTCGGGCTCGCCTCCCGCCCGCTCTGCCCGAGGGGCCGGGCCGGACGCCGGGGCCACGACCAGAAGCGGCGCGAGCGTCCCGGCGGGCTCGGCTCCCGCCCGAGCCTGCAGCGTCAGGAAGCGGTGCGGGGCGCCCTCCGCGCCGCCGCCGCGGCCGCCGGAGGAGGACGTTAGGAGACAAAGGCTCGCGTCGAGCTCGAAGCTGGCGGTGCAGCCGGCGCCCAGGGTCCCGGAGAAGTCTCCCCCCCCGGACGCCGCGAGACGGATGGAGGCGTCGCCCTGGCTCGGGCACAGCGGGATAGAAGCGGGAGCGGGAGCTGCTGCAGCAGGCGAAGGCGAAGAGGTCAAGGCCGTCTTTGTCGCCTTCGCCGCCGTCGTCGTCGTTGCTTTCGAAGGCGCCTGCGAAGGCGACGCTGCTCCTTCCGGAGCATCATCAGACGAAGGCTCTGGGGCTTCTTGCGACAGAGCCACGGGCGCTTTTACCGCCGCTGAGAGCAGCAGCAGGAGGGAGAGCAGCGCGAGGCGGGAGAAGAAGAAGAGAGGCGGGGCAGGTCGATGGGGTCGCCGCCGACGAGAAGCTGCAGAGCTCCTCCTCCTCCTCTGCATCGCGGCCTTTTCTCGCGGCTGCCTGCCCGTGTTCTCTCGGACGTATTCCTCGAGCGCAGATTACTTCGAGGAGGATCCAGAGAGACGGAGAGCAGAGCGCGCGCGGGGCTTGCAGAGTCGCTCCACCAAGGCGCTGATGCGCCCTTTTTTTTGTGGGGGTTGCTTCGGTTTTTTTCATCGTGCGAACTTCTTTTTCCGTTTTTTCCTCTCTTCAGCTCAGCCATTTCGTCTCTTTTTTCGAACGAAAAACCGCTGCCTTGAGGGAGAGAGAGAGACGAGACCTGCTGACCTCGAGCACGGATAAAAGGAGATGCCGCAGCTGCCCCTCGCCGGCGTCGTCGCCATGCTGGCCTCCGCCAATTCGACGGCCGACGAGGAAGCGGCCCGCGCTCGCCTCCAAGAAAAACTCGCCGACGCCGGCGCCCGCGTCGTTGCCCGCTCGTCGAGCAGGGTCAGCCATGCCGTGGTGCTGCTGCCTCCCGGGGCTTCCTCGAGCGCGTCGGCTCTGAAGCAGTGCATAACCCAAGATGAGCTGCGAGGGCTGCACGGGAGGCTGGCAGGGGTACGTGTTTGAAGGAGGAGCAAAAATGCATCGAGGAAAGAGACGAGGCGACGGCGATGACGGCGACGAGAGAGCGTCGGGACGAATTGCAATAGACTCACTTTTCCCCTCGCTCAAAACTCAACGACGACAAACAGGCCGGCGCCCCCGCGCACATCGTCACCTCGGCGTGGGTCGACGCGTGCAGACAGATCGGAAAGCGGATCACGGTGAGGAATATTGGAAGAGGGAGAGAGAGAGAGAGAGAGAGAGAGAGCGTGGAAGGAAGAGCGTGGAGACTTTTCGCTTTTCGACGACTTCGAATTTTCTTTTCTTCTTCAACGGCCCTTTTCGACCTCCCCTCTCTCTCTCTCTCTCTCTCAACCCGAAACGGCTCTCCCTCCACAATAAAACCTCGACCACGAAACAGGAAACCACCTTCCTCGTCCCTCTCCCTTCGGGCCTCAGTACTCTCGCCATCGAGGACGTCACCGGCGGGAACGGCGGCTTTTCTTCCTCCGCGACAGCGTTCGTGGGAGGAGGCGCAGGAGGAGGAGGAGGCGGCGGCAGCAGGCGGCACCAGTCTCGCTCGGGGACGGGCGAAGAGGCCGGGGCAGCTGCTGCTGCTGCTGCTGGCCCCAGCGGCCGCGGCGGCTCTAGAGCTTCCGGCGCGTCGCGGGCGACCGTTCGGAGAGCCCCTGCTGCTGCCGCCGCCGCTGCCCCGGCGAAGAGGAAAGCGGCTGCCGCTGCTGCTGCTGCAGCGGGCAGAGCGCGCTCCCGGAGGCGCTCCGCCCCGAGTTCGGACGAAGACGAGTCTGAAGAGGAAGAAGAAGAAAACAGCGACGACGAGGAGGAAGACTCCGACGCCACTGCTGCAGGCTCTAGCGACGACGACGAAGAAGAAGCTGCTTCTTCCTCTGGCGACGAAGAGGAGGAGGAAGAGGAAGACGGCTCTTCCGAAGACGAGGGCGCTGGAGCCCGAAGAAGAAGGCCGGGGCAACGAGGATCCGCCGCCTCTGGCTCCTCCCGGCGCTCTGCCGCCGCCGCCAAACGCAAGAAGGCTCCCAAAGCTGCTGCCGCGGCTGCTGCTGCTGCCGCCGCTGCTTCCAAGAACAAGAAACCTAGCGCCCCAGCCCATCCCGTCAGGCTCTCGACGCGGCAGCTCCAGCGCATGGCGCACGTCCCCTTACCCGTGGTCATCTCGACGCCAGAGGTCGCCGCGGCGGTCATCGCTGCGGGCTTTGCGCCGAGCGCCGAAAAGGGACAGGCCGGGGCGGCCGTAGACGCAGCAGCAACTGCAGCAGGGGATCATGCCGCCGCCGCCCCGTCGTCAGCAGCAGCGGCGCGGGAGGCGGCCAGGGCCAAGGCCAAGGCGCTGGCCGCGATCCCGATCCCCGGGGTCAAGCGCGTCTCGTCGCCCTGGGCGACGCCCGCGCTCGCGGCCGTCGACACGCCGACGGCCGAGCATCCGCTGCCCGAGAGGCCCGCGCCGGCGAGCGGCGTCTTCCAGGGCCGCCCGACGCCGCTGGCATCTCCCGTGATGCTGCGCGGGCGGAGGACGCGAAACGGCGGGAACGAGCGGAGAGGCGGGCGGGAGGAGGGGGAGGAAGAGGGCGGCGACCAGGAGAAGGTCGTCGGCGGCAGGCGGCAGCTGCGGCGGCGGCCCAAGAGCGGCGGGAAGGAGGTCGCCGCCGCCTCGAGGCTCGGGGGGAGGGGCCGCCGCGCGCCCCTCGGGGAGGCGGAGCAGGACGCCCCCGACGACGAGGACGGCGGCGAGGACGACGAGGGCGGTCCCTGGACGCAGCCCCGCGTGTGGGACTCGGGCTTTGTCAAGGAAGAGGCGGCGGCGGCGAGAGCTGGCGCCGACGCCGGCGCTCGTGCTTCGGCGCGGCGCCCCTCGAGCGACGGCGGCGGTGGCGGCGGCGACGAGAACCTCCGAGGCGCCTCCGGCTCCGGCGGCGCCACCGCCGCTGCTCCCAAGCAAAAGTCCAACCTTGGCCCCGCGAGGTCGCTCTCCGCGAACGCAGCCGCTGCCGCGGCTGCCGTGGCGGCGGCGGCAGGAGCAGCAGCACCGGGGGGGGCAGAGAGAGGCTCCTCTCAGCGGCAACAGCTCTCGCTCCTCCCCGCCTCGGCAAACGACAACAATCAGGTCGACGAAAGCTACACCCCGGTCCCCGCCCTGGCCGCTCCGCGCGCCCCCGGGGTCTCTGCCGCGCAGGCCGTGCTGCTGCGGCGGTCTCTGGGGGGAGGAGGAGAGCGAGTCGCTGGTGGAAATGGAGCCACGGCGGCGAGGGCGGTGATGACGGCGACCGGGGCGAGGCCCCTGTCCTTGCACGCGCTCCCTCCTGCGTCGTTCAAGGCGCCGACGCTCCCAGCCGGCCTCCCCGTCGCCGTCAAGCCCCCCAGCCGGGCTCCGTCGGGGCTCCATCACGGCGGGTGCAGGGAAGCGCCGGCCTCTTCTTCGGGCTTCTTCGGCGCGGGAGCCGCCGACGCCGCCGCCGCCCCTCCCTCTCGTCCTCTCCGGCCGCCCGGCGACGGCAGAGTGATCATCGCCCTCACTTCCGTCGGGGACGACGTCGCCTCCCTGGCCCGCGCCGCCGTCGAGGCCCTGGCAGGCGACGCAACCATCTCCTCGGACTTTGGCAGCAAGGAGGCGGCGAGGGCTGGCGGCGACGGCGGCCCTTCCTCTTCCTCTTCTTCGCCTCTTCCTCCTCCGCCTCCGACACACGTTGTCGTCGGCGCCGACAGGAGGACCCTGAAAGTGCTTTTGGCGATCGCTGCCGGCGCGCGCCTGGTCACCCCGCGCTGGCTCGAGGCCTGCCTCGAAGCCAGAGAGTGGCTGGCGCCGGAGTCGCGACCCGAGGTGTTCGAGCTCGGCGGCGGAGCGGGGGAGGGGGCCGCGGCCTCCTCCGCCGGCGGCGGCGGCGGCGGCGCCGGCCGGTTTGCGGCGGCGGCGGCGCGCGCCCGGGGGGCGACTCCCGCCGAGGGGGCGGAGCGCCCTCGGCCCCCGCTCCACGCCGAGCGCGTCTGGGTCCACGTCGCTCCCGGCTCCCTCGCAGGAGCCACGGACCCCGTGTCTCTGAGGATGGTGGCCTCGGCGCTCGGGGCCGAGCTCGCGGCGTCGCCGAGGGCGGCGACGCTGTGCGTCGTCGCCGGCGGCGGCGCGCCGCCCGAGACGCTCGCCCCTGGGGCCGCGGCGGTCGGCGACGAGTGGCTTCTGCTCGCCGCGGAGAGGTGGGAGAGGCCCTCGCGGGTGTGATTTGAGAAGGGTTGCTCGTTATCTACTTGTTGTCGGGGTGTGGGGGGTTGGGGAGGGAGATAGTTGGAGGTTGAGGGGGGAGAGAGAGGGGTAAAGAAAAGAGAGACGGCGAAAAAGCGCGAGAGAGTTTATAAAGTTGAAGGGAGTTTTTTTTCCTTTCCCGTTGAATAAGAACACAACGATTCAGAATGTTCAATTGACCAGTGTTGCAAAAGGGAAACAGAACTGAATTGGGGGAATGCAAAAGTCGAGGTGAAAGGGATTGGAGAAGACGAGAAGGGGTTTTCGGCTCCCTCCAAGTTCTTTTTCTGGTCGTAGTCATATTTTTCTTCTCTCACTTTTTCTTGCACTTTCTCCCCCTCAACCTCCAAGCGCCGCGGAACCAAACACCTAAGACAAGATGAATAAGATGATTGAACACGTGGAATTGTAACAAGGTGTTAAAAGTCCCTCTCTTTTAGCTTCGCGCTGCTCTCTCTCCCTCCCTCTCTCCCTCCCTCTCTCTCTCTCTCTCTCTCTCGCCCAAGATGATGAAAAAATAATAGATACTAGGAAGGGGAAAATCTCTCTCTCTCCCTCCTCTCTCCGCCACTCCCCCCCTCTCTCTACGCGTTCACGCGCGCCTCCACGGACCTCGAGTCGAAAGTCACCGTCTTGGCCCCCTGGCGCAGCGCGTTCCCGCGCAGCAGAGACCCAACGGTCTCGACGAGAAGCTTGACGTCGTCGAGCGGGTTTCCGGGGACGACGGTCTTGTAGAGGTACGAGTCGAACGTCATCTTCTGCACGTAGCTCGACTCGCACATCTCGACAAAGGCCTCGCGCGCCGGGTTGGACCGGTAGAAGACCTTCTGCAGGATGTCGAGGACCTTGTAGGTGGCCCAGTACTTCTTGTCGAACTTCTCGATGTACGTCCGGAACGCGCCCTCGCCGGCCATCCTGGTCCCGTTGGCCGAGGCCGCCACGATCTCCTCGGCGGCCATGCGGCCCGACTTGGCCGCGAAGTAGATCCCCTCGCCTGAGCACTTGGTCACGTAGCCCGCGGCGTCCCCGACGAGCGCGACGCGGCCCTTGACGCGGCGCGGGCGGGGGTGCTCGGGGATCGGGTGCGCCTCGACGCGGATGATCGTGCCGCCGGCCGTCTTGACGGCGGAGCGGTCGCGCGTCGCCTGCTGGTACTGCTTGATCGCGGTCTTGTTGACGACGGTGCCGGTTCCTGTTTGGTTGGTTGGTTGGCGAGGGGGAAGGGTGGGAGGAAGGGAGAGAGAGAGAAGGATGAGTGAGAGGAGGGGAAGCGATCGAGACCTCGCTCGCGCCGCGCATGAAAAAACTGAAAACTCCCCCTCCCCCTCCCCCCCCAAAAAAAAGATCCCCCCGAACAACAAAAGAAAAAAACGGCAAGAGCAACACCAGCAACTCACCGACGGCGACGTGGTCGTACTTGGGGAACACCCACCCGTAAAAGTCCGGGCTCACGTCGTCGCCGACGTACATCTCGGCGAGGTCGGTGTAGTACGCCATCTTGTCGTCCGGGATGCGGATGCGCTCCTGGAACGCGATCGCGTAGTCGTACTCTCCCGCGTCGATCTCCTTGGCGATGCGGGAGTTGGCGCCGTCGGCGCCGATGACCTGAATTGTGGCGGTTGAGGGGGGGGGGAGCAGGGGGAGGGAGAATAGAAAGTTGAGAGAGTTAGTTTTTTTATGTTTCGAGGTCGAATTCATTAGAGAAAAAACAAAAAAAACTCCTTCTCACCATGTCGACCTCCATCGACGAGGGCTTGCCGACCTTGCCGTCCCCGGCGGCGTAGTCGTTGTAGTGGATCGTGATGGGGCCCTGCGGGCCCTCGGGCTGCTCCATGCGCAGGAGCAGGCCGTTGACGAGCTGGGCGCCGAGGCCCTCGGCGCGCTTGCGCAGGAAGTCGTCCATGACCTCGCGGCGGCACATGCCGATGTACTCGGTCTCGGACAGAGTGCGGCTGTTTTTTTTTTGTGTGTGTTCCGTTTCGGTTCGGGTCGAGAGAGAGGGAGGTGAGCGCCTCGAGCCCTTTAGGTGTCGCAAACGGACCCGAAAAAGGGTGGACAAAAAAGACGGCAGAAAAAAAAAAAAAAAAAAACATACCCGACGTCGACCTCCCTGTTGGACGGCGAGATCATCTTCATCTTTGTCACTTTTCGGTCGATGATCTCGGCCGGGATGTCGAACTCGTCGACCATGCACAGCGGGATGGCCCCTCCGCAGGGCTGAAAAGAGGGGCGGCGGGGGTTTCAAGGTGGGAGGAAAAGGGAAAGGGATGATGAGGTTCGGGGGGTCGAGGTCGAGAAATCAATGGGATAGGGTTTGGCTTATCCCTTCGGGCCGCCGCCGCCGCCGCCGGCGTCGTCGAAAAGGGCTTCAGCATGTGAGCAGTCAACGGCCCCCTCGGCGCCCTCTCGATGCTTCTTTGACGACCCCTTGGGCGCCAGCGCGCAGATCTCCACGCCTCTCAGCGCCGCTGCGGGACCGGAAAGCATCCCTGTCCCTTTCCGTCCAGCAGCTCGGCGACCGAAGCATCGCGCTACCGTGGCGCAAGCAAAGGCGCCAAGCATTCGATTCCCACCCCGTGCTTTCTCGCGTTCCCTCGCTGTCCTATCCTCTCCTCTCTCCTCTCTCTCTCGACCGCATTATATCATACCTTGCAGTTGTCCATCTTGCGCTCGATCAGGAACGCCTCGACGCCGCCCTTGGCCAGCGTCTCCGCGGCGCAGGCGCCCGACGGCCCGCCGCCGATCACCGCGACGCGGAGCTTGCGCCCGTCGAGCGACGCGCCGTCGCGGACGGCGGCGCGCGCGGCGACGGAGGCGCGCGAGGACGACGCGAGCCTGCGCACGGCGTTGACGGAGTTGATCGAGGGGGCGGCGGCGACGGCGGCCGCGACGGCAGAAGACCTCGGGCGCGGGGCGGGGGCAGCAGCGACAACATTGGCAGAGGGCGAGCCGGCGACGGCCGACACGTTGCGGCGCTGGACGGCGCAGGCCCCGGAGGCTCGCAGAGTGGAGGCTGACATCGTCCTGGAGCGGGAGCGAGACTGAGCGAGGGGCTGGAAGGGGCGGAAGCGGGGGGATGGAGTCGAAAAAGACGAAGGAAAGAGGAAAGTGGAAAGAGCTAGTTTTTTTTCTTCCTTTTTTCCTTTTTCTCGACCCCGCTCTCTTCTCAAAATATCAAAAGGCTCCGCTTTCGTATTCAGAGAGGCTCGAGAATCTCTTTCAGAGAAATTCTCTCTCACCCTTCTATGAGCTTTCAGAAAACCCTTTCGTTGTATCGCTTTTTGTTTCTTTCTGCTCACATTTTTTGAAACCGAAAGAAAGAAAACGATGTTGTGAAAATAAAAACGAAGACGAGTGGAGACTCTCTCTCTCTCTCTCTCTCTCTCTCTCTCTCTCTCTCTCTCTCTCTCTCTCTCTCTCTCTCTCTCTCTCTCTCTCTCTCTCTCTCTCTCTCAAGACGTCTATAAAATAAACTAGACACTTTTTTTCACGGAGAAGAAAGTTTGAAATGACAAACAAATAAAAAACACATCACCCTCCTCCTCA
>Ga0315284_10008825_pt1 | contig 14391 bp, 8 predicted proteins | sample YL17G09_16_MG_FD_203696 | JGI IMG/M metagenome (GOLD analysis project Ga0315284, IMG submission 203696) | Sediment microbial communities from Yellowstone Lake, YNP, Wyoming, USA - YL17G09_16 | ecosystem: Environmental > Aquatic > Freshwater > Lake > Sediment | place: USA: Wyoming | collected... | reverse complement strand
ACCTTCGTCTTCCCTGGGTTCGATGCCGGCGGCTTTTTCCATTACGACATCCGAGTACATCATAATCAGCCGGCGATAGGCGTCATAGACAAACCGCTCATTGCCGCCGGTTTTGGCGACCATTCCGGGAATGGTCTTGCTGGTCAGGCCGACGTTCAATACCGTTTCCATCATTCCCGGCATCGACGAGCGTGCGCCGGAGCGAACCGAGACGAGCAGCGGATTGACGGAATCGCCGAATTTGCTGCCCATCAGCTTTTCGACCTTGGCCAACGCGGCGGCGACTTGGCTGTCCAGGCCGACCGGGGATTTTTTCTTATTGGTGTAATAATAAGTGCAGACTTGGGTGGTAATGGTAAAGCCAGGCGGAACGGGTACGCCGAGCGAGGCCATTTCAGCGAGGTTTGCGCCTTTGCCGCCGAGCAGTTCTTTCATTTTGGCGTTTCCGTCGGCCTTGCCGCCCCCGAAGAAATATGCCATTTTTTTCGCCTTGGCCGGGGATTTGGCCGCCGCTTTTGCTTTTGCCTTTGCCATTGTTCAGTTTCTCCTATTCTTAAAAACAAGCTGTTTTATATAGCGTTTCTGGTATAGCCCCGACCATCGGTGTACGAACTCGCCTTTTTCCGGAATGCTAAAGAGAGCCAAATATAGCCCGACTGGATAGACGTGTCAACACGGAAACTCGGAGCAACAGGGCAACGGCATTAAATTTGCCTGAGTTCTTGTTAATTCTCGATACGCGATCTCTACGATGAAATTTGGGGGTGTTTTGAAAAAAAATGGCATAGAGGACAAGGAGACAAGAGTTTTCTTTTACTCATTTTGGCATAAGAGGTTATGGAAAACGAGGCAAAAGAGGCAGAGAGAGGAAAGAATAAGGCACATTTGTTTTTGAGCGGGAAATGAGGGTCTCCATTCGCAAACTCAACGAAACTTGACGAAAGATTGGGGCAATCGGAGCAAAAGTTGATGAAAGAATGAGCAAAGATGGCAACAAAAGACCAGAGAAAAGAGACCAGAGACGAGAGAAAAAAATCGACGCGACAAGGGGCGGGGAAAAGGGGGTAAAGAATTGACGATTAACGATAGAGGGAATTGAGAATGTAGAATTTAGTCCTTTGACAGGCTCAGGATTTTATTGAGAAATGGAGAGGGGGAATGTATAATTTAAAAGCAGGTATATAAGAATACAGGTATGCAAGTATACAGGGCCGGAAAAATTTTACATCTTCGGTGACGCAACAATGGGCGAAAAAGCGGTTTAGAAAAGTCAGAGGAAATAAAAAATGGCGGAGAGTTTGCCTACTGCTCAAGATGATGTCATCCGCAACCGAGCAGTCGGTCTTTTCACCTACCTAAAAAAAATAGCAGAATTACGCAGTAGGCCCATTTATAAAATTGATGATTACGAAAAAATCATTTGGTTTTCTGAAGTGCCGAAAGAGAAGGAGTGTTTCACGCCGGCATGGGGAGAAACAAAAACGGGTCAAGAGGAAATTTGGCTGGGAATCAAAAAAGTCAACTTTATTAAACCCCCGCCAGTGCCACCCAAAGTATTACCATGGGTTAATGAACAAGATTTGCTAAAATCTAACGACATTCCCGAACTTCAAGAAAAAATTTTAGCTCCCGATATTAATGATGCAGAAGCTCAGCCGCAATATATAGAACTGTCCAACTGCCCTGATATATCCGAACAATGGGAAAAATATCTTGATGAAAAATGGCTGCCATGGGCAGAAGAGAATGAAAGACAGCGTAAAGTTCAAGAGGTTTATTCCAAACTCCATGCGATTTATCAGTTACAGAAAGCATTAGGAGAAACTTATGAACTCGTTGTAGGTTTTGGATTGCTAAGCTGGAAGACATCCTCTAATGTGTACCGGCGGCATCTTATTACAGCACAAGCTTCCGTTGATTTGGACACCAAAAAGGGCACACTTTTTTTGAAACAAGGAGCAGAAGGAGCAAAGCTGAATCTTGAACAAGATATGCTTGATGTACAGGAAAGATGCAGCGTTGATATTGACAATACTATTAAAGAACAGATTTCTGAAATTGGGGATGAGGTTTGGAATACATCGACAATTGAAACTATATTAAAAACTTGGATGCATTCCGTTTCCCCTGATGGAGTTTACTCCGCAAGTTTAAATCCTCCGAAAGACTTATCACAGGTGCTGAATATAACATATGCGCCTACAATTATCTTACGCAGACGCAGACAGCTTAAATTAGCTGAAACTTATGACAAGATAATCACGCAAATAAAAAATGGTGACAAGATTCCATTTGGCATTCGTCGTATCATAAAGATAACAGACGATTTTAACCGAGAGGATAATGGACATATATCCACAGCAAGTAACGACAACTTTCAAGAAATACTTTTTCCAAAACCAGCAAATGATGAACAGAGAAGAATTGTTGAATATCTCCGGTCAAAACAAGGCGTTTTGGTGCAAGGGCCACCGGGAACCGGAAAAAGTCATACAATTGTCAATTTGCTCTGTCATCTTTTAGCAAGTGGCAAACAAATACTTGTTACAAGTCAGACACCACGTGCGCTTAAAGTTATCAAAACACTCATGCCCAAAGAGGTAGCAGCCTTATGCGTTAATTTATTGGGAAGCGACAAAGATTCTTTGCAATCACTGAAAGATTCTGTCGAGGGAATAGTTCATAGAAAATTTGAATGGGACCAAAATCCAGAACAGAATAGGAAATTGGTACTACAATTAAAATCACAACTTGAAGAGTTGAATAAACAAAAAGCGGAACTCACCAGAAAACTATATGAAATCCGGGAGAGCGAAACATATCAATATAGAATTTGCGATGGGTTTTATGAAGGAACATCGCAAAAAATAGCGGAAAAAGTTTCTTCTGAGCTGACTAAAAATCAATGGCTAAATATAACTATAGCAGAAAAAGTAAACCCACCATTGTCTGATGAAGAAGCAACAGAATTTATCAGACTTTATCAAAGCTTCTCTCCGGAAGAGGTTGAAGAGATAGAAAAAGAATTAGTTCAAATAGACAAATTACCAACTCCCGAAGAATTCACTATATATTGTTTGAATGAAAAAGATGCCAAATCAAAATATGATGCATTTGGAAATATTGGAGAAAACGATATTTACCATAAAATAAAAACTATTGATGATACGCATTTGACACAATTAAAATCTGAATTTCGCAAATTTGTTTCAATGTGGGCTATATTAAGTAAACATAAACAGCCTTGGGTTTGCTCCATGATAGAGGAAGTTATTTCTGAACGCAACAGAAGATGGAGGCATCTTTTAGAGGAAACTGAAAAGTGTATTGAAATGTTAAAGAAGCATATAGATCAGGTAGATAAATGTTCTTTGAAGATAGCTGAAGGAAAAGACCGTTCTGTTATAAAGGCTGACGTTGAGACTTTGCTTAAACATTTTGAACAAGGTGGCAAAATAAGAAACTGGTTCATCTTTTATCCTAAAGTTGTGAAAAATGCTTGGTATATACTAAAAGACACGTATGTTGATGGAAAACCGTGTGATAACACTGATACATTAAAGAAATTATTAGTATTATTAAGAGTTGATGAATACCTCGATAACATATGGCGTGAATGGTCGGTATATATTACACGTCCTGTTGGTAGCAGAGGCGCTCAACTGCATGACCTCGAAGACCTTTGCGAGCCGTTATCGGAAGCAATAAAATTGTACTCACAAATGGTGCATGCCAGAGAGACATGTGCAAATATAGAATTAGAGCCTCCAGTTTGGCATACAGTGAAGGAAGTTGAGTTTTATATTCAAGTGTTCGAGGCCGTGGAAGCAGAAAAAACATTCAAAATCAGTACAGCTACCATAAAACGAGTTCAAGACATACTAAATGAATTTATAAAAAAACCTGACAGCCATCCTATTGTTACTGAGATGAATAAAGCAATAGTAAATAGAGATGAAGCTGTTTATGGAAGATTGTACAAAGAAATAGAGGATTTAATAAATAAAAAACAATCTTTGGCTCGTCGTAAAGCTCTTTACTGGCGATTGTGTAAATCTCCTGCAAAATCTATAGCGGAAGATTTTGCAGCCGACCCTTACCAATCATATTGGATAGAGCGATTTTCGCACTTTTCTGAAAGTTGGCGGTGGGCACAAGCTCATACATGGTTAACGGAATATATAAACTCGCTTAATGAGCAGAAAGTTAGTTTGGAACTTGATTATGTTGAAATGAAAATCAATAGCACTGTTAGCCTGTTGGCTGCTGAAATGGCATGGGGGCATTGTTTTTCCAGATTAAAAGAAGAAGAGCGTCAACATTTAATGGCATGGGCAGATGCAACAAAACGAGTTGGCAAGGGTACTGGTAAAAATGCGGAAAAAAACCGCAGAGCTGCTCGTGAGCATATGGAACATTGTCGAAGCGCAATTCCTGTTTGGGTTATGCCGTTGTATCGTGTGGCGGAAACGGTCGAGCCAGGAGCTGATAAATACGATGTAGTCATAATTGACGAAGCAAGTCAGTCTGGCCCGGATGCACTATTTCTCCAATTTCTTGCGAAAAAAATTGTCGTTGTTGGCGATGACAAACAAATAAGTCCACTGTCAATAGGTACTTCACTCCAAGAAGTAGATTGGTTGCGAGAGCAGTACATAAAAGATATTCCACATAAAGACGCGTTAGGTCCGACGAGTTCGTTTTTCGATTTGGCGGGAATTCTTTTTTCGGGACGAATAGTATTGCGTGAACACTTCCGGTGCATGCCTGAAATAATTGGGTTTTCTAATAGTCAATTTTATAGTGCAACACCATTAATACCATTAAGGCAATATCCTCCAAAATGTTTAGAGCCAGTGAAAACATATCATGTTGCTAACGGATATCGCGATGGTGGAACAAAAGCCCCTCGAAATCTTCCAGAAGCTGATGCTATTGTTGCTAAAATAAAAGAATGTTGCGGCAGTCCTGAATATGATGGAAAAACAATGGGCATAATAAGCTTGTTGGGCGAATATCAAGCGAGATTAATAGATGATATGCTTCTTAAAGCCATTGGTCCCGAAGAAATGGCTAAACGTAATATTGTATGCGGGGACGCATATGCTTTTCAAGGTGATGAGCGGCATGTTATGTTTCTTAGCATGGTTGCTGCTCCGCAAGGCACTGAAGGTACTTCATTAGTTGCATTAAATACCCCAGAGGCAGGTCGGCGTTTTAATGTTGCCGCAAGTCGTGCAATGGACCAAATGTGGTTATTTCATACCCCAACCCTTAATGATTTTGGAAACCATGAATGTTTACGATATAGACTCTTGGAGTATTGTCAAAATTACAAGAGACCGTTACCCGGTGTTGATTTTGAAATACAACAATTAAGAACTATTGCAAATACAACGAACCGTGCAAAATTTAGAAAACCCGGCGAATATAATGCTCAATATTCTAAATACTTTGATAGTTGGTTTGAAGTAGATGTTTTTCTCAAGATAGCAGACAGAGGTTATCAAGTGAGACCGCAATTCGAAGTGGCTAAATATTTTATTGACCTTGTGATTGAAGGGGCAACAAACAAATTGGCGGTTGAATGTGATGGTGATAGATGGCACAGTGAGCCGGAGCAACGAGAACGAGATATAGATCGTGAACGAATACTCAAAAGAAGCGGGTGGACTTTTTGGCGAGTGCGTGGGGGTGAATTTTATTTTAATCCATCTAAAGCATTTGAGCCGCTTTGGCAGAAACTTGATGAACTTGGAATATCCCCTGGTGGTAAAGATAAGCTTGTCGATAGTGGTCATACTGTCACTAAATCAGAGAATGTTACAACTAATAAGGCAGATTCAGAACAAGTACTTGATAATGAAACAATTGCTGTCAATCAGGAATCCCTTTTTTCAAACAGATATCCTGATGAACACCGTCATTTCAGCTCAGAGGAATTGCAAGACGCGATTGTAGCGGTTTTGAAACAATGTCCTAATAGTAGTTGTACAAAAAAGTCATTGACGACAAGGGTATGCCGATATTTAAATGTTATCACGCGCGGCAAACCTCGTGATAAATTTGAGCAAAAAATTATGAAAGCTCTCAGTGAGCTTGAAAATCGGTTGGTGGTCGAAGAATACACAGCGACTAATGTTAGAATAAGACTTGTACGGGATAGTTGGTGATAAAATCGACCAGATGGTTTGTAAACTCTACGGTTTTACGGATGAGGAAATCGCCGCCCACGGGGGCTGGCCAATTGGATAAAAACAATGCTACTCTGCGAAGTAGCGACTTCGCTACGAAGCACGAGTTGCTAACGATGTAAAAGAAAAATACAAGGCAGTGCATTCTCAATACAACCACGGCCAAACTTCGTTTGACCGTGCCGCCCATCCTATTTGCAATTACCCTTTGACAATTCCCGGCAGGTCGTTTTGGATGGTGTCCTGCACAATAGACAATAATTTTTGCAGCGTTGCCTCGTCCATCGCCGGGGCGGGCATCAGGACGATGACGTCGCCCAGCGGACGCAGCATCGCGCCTTTTGGCCGCATCGCCGCGCAGACCTTGGCCCCGATGGTGTGCCGGTATTCAAATGACGTCTTGGCAGCTTTATCTTTAACCAGCTCGATGCCGGCCATCAGGCCGCACTGACGCACATCGCCGACAAAGGACAGCGACCTTATTTTTCCCAGCGCCGCGGAAATCATCTCCACTTTGGCGGGGAGTTTCGCCAGCAATTGCGTTTTCTCGAATAAATCGAGGCTGGCCAGAGCCGCTGCGCAGGCCAGGGCGTTGCCGGTATAGGTATGGCCGTGATAGAAGGTCTTGAACTCATCGGCTCGGCCTAAAAAGGCGTCGAAGATTTTCTGTGTTGTCAATGTCGCCGCCAATGGCAGATAACCAGCGCTGATGCCCTTGGCCAAACACATCAAATCCGGCTGCACGTCTTCATACTCGCAGGCGAACATCCTGCCCGTCCGGCCAAAACCCGTCGCGACCTCGTCTGCAATCAGCAGCACATCATATTTGCGGGCCAGTTGTTCGACGCCCCTTAAAAAGCCCCTCGGATGCACAATCATCCCCGCCGCCCCCTGCACTAACGGCTCGACAATAATACCCACAATTTCGCCGGCGTGTTTCCTGAGCAGATATTCCATAGCTTCAAGACTGTACTGAGTACATTGTTCAGGCGTGCCGTCAAAGCGATACGGGTGCGGACTGGGCACAAACAGCGTCTCAAACAGCAGCGGCTTATAAATACCGTGGAACAATTCCATTCCGCCGACGCTGACGGCCCCGACGGTGTCGCCGTGATAGGCCTCGCGCAGGGCGACGAATTTGATGCGTTGTTTTTGGCCGAGGTTATACCAGTATTGATAGGCGATTTTCAGCGCGATTTCGACGGCGGTTGCCCCGCTGTCGGAATAGAACACTTTAGCCAAATTGCGTGGCGCGATTTGGATTAACCGCTCGGCCAGTTCAATTGAGCGCGTTTGTCCCAGGCCCAGCAGCGTGCTGTGAGCGATACTGTCTGATTGGGCGCGGATGGCGTCGTCGATTTGGCTGACGCGATGGCCATAAATGTTGCACCACAGGCTGCTTACGCCGTCGATATAGCGTCGGCCCTCGGTGTCGATGAGATAAAATCCCTCGCCCCGCTCAATAATCACCGGCTCGCCGGCCAGCCAGTCAGCCATCTGCGTGAACGGATGCCACACATATCGCTTGTCCAGCTCAATCCATTGTCGCGTCTTTTTGTTCATATTTACATCGGTCTTGTTGGAAACATCTTGTTTTCAAGACCCCGAAGGGGCGACATTGCTTCCCTGTCATCATACTCCTGCGCCGATAATTTGTAAATGCGGTCAATGGGATTGGCCATATAAATCAAAACAAAAAAAGGCCGCGGGGTAAATTCCCGCAGCCTTGGGGTGTTTCAAGAGAAAGCGATTCTATTTTCTTTTTCGCAGCAGGACTGCGGCTCCGAGGGCAAGGAGGGACAAAGTGGCGGGTTCGGGAATGGGAATTGTTTCTATTTTGAGAGGGTTGATCTGAATTATAGCGCTGTATCCCAGCAGATCGCTCTGATAGACATAAGTCACATTGGGATTTCTAAAGTAAATGCCCAGACGCGTCCATCCTGCTTGGCGGGCTACTTGAAGCTGCGAGGTGATATCCATGGAATAATCGATTTTAAATCCGCGGTCTTTGAAGTCCGTGTAACCTGGAATCGGCCCGATTGTACCGGCCGGGGTACCTTGAGCATACCAGTCGTTGAGCGTAATCTGACCATCACCCCGGTAAGTGTAGAAGTCAATGCTCTGAGCCGGCAGGTGACATCCATTATCACAGGTTGCGCGAAAATATAAATTGGCCCGAGAGAATGGTTCGATAAGAGAGCTTATATTAAATTCAGCAAAGACTCTCGATTCTTGAATGCTGGTCGGGGGCTGGCCCACCCATCCCTCGTTGTAAACATAGTCCGCCGCAAAGGGAGCCAACTGGTCAGGAATACCGTCGGCGGGGGTGTTATCTCGAATGGCATTGAAGTAGGGGTATTGTATTGTTGCGGCAAAGACCTCAATAGAAATAACCAAAAGAAATAAAGTGTACAGTCTCATCTTTCCTCTCTCCTCAAAACAAAAAACCCACTGGGGCAGTTTCTCAACTGCCGCATCAGCGGGTTTAAGTATCCAACCTAATTTGTCTTTTTCCTTCCATCCTGCCTCTCTCCAGGTAAATAAGATACCGTATTTTTAAGGCCTTGTCAATCCATATTTATACCTAATTCTTGCATTTTGCCACAGAGATTACAGTTGATAGTCTATAGACTTATAGTCTCTGGTCTCTTGACTTTTAAATTTATTGCAATTGCCGTTAAAAATTGTATGATTTATCCGTCTTTTTAAGGGGCTTGTATGAAGCAATATGAGGCGGTCATATAATCACTTCAAAATTGCGGCTCCGCCGTCGTCAAGTCCATCCGTTCCGTAAATTTCTCACAAAATCAATTATTTTTTGCCTACGCAAAATTGCTACCTACAGGTAGTCGATCTCTGGGTAGCAAAGCATACAATTCCAAAATCAGGAGAAATTCTATGAGCGATATCCATTCGCGCGTGCGGAAAAACATCCGTAAGGTCAGAATCGAGCGAGGATTCAGCCAGGAAAAATTGGCACTATTGGCGGATGTTCACCGCGCCTACATCGGGCAAGTCGAGCGAGGCGAGAAAAAAATTGGTTTAACGAATCTCGAGAAAATAGCAAAAGCTCTTGGCATTGACATAAGGGATTTGCTGTGACGCAGACACTGCTTGAAACAAAGTTCGCTAAACCTTTCCTGAAATGGGCTGGCGGCAAAGGGCAACTCATCGATGAAATTGATCTGCGCCTTCCTCAAGAATTTAAAGAAGGGGAAATCAAAACTTATATCGAACCCTTTATCGGCGGCGGCGCGGTTTTTTTCCATATTGCGCAAAAATATCCAGACATAGACGATTATATCTTAATTGACGTTAACAAAGACCTTGTGAACTGTTATAAGGCCATTCGAAACAGTGTGGAGGAAGTAATCAGCGAATTAAAACTATTCGAAGAACTTTATTTTTCGCATCGAAGTAATGAAAAGAAAAGGGAATTGTTTCTAAAAATCCGGAAGTCATTCAACACTGAAAAGGATATATCTTTTTCGTCTCAAACGGCGGCCAAATTAATCTTTCTGAATAAAACCTGTTTTAACGGCCTTTATCGTGTCAACCAGAAAGGCATGTTCAATGTGCCTTTTGGAAAATACAGCAAACCCAACATTTGCCCGGAAGATAATTTGAAAAAGGTCTCAGGGCTTTTACAGAAGGCAACAATTCTTTGCGGAGATTTTTCTCGATGCAGAGAATATGTCGATAAAAATAGCTTTGTCTATTTTGATCCGCCTTATCGGCCTATTTCCAAAACAGCCAGCTTTACTTCCTATGCCAAAAATAGTTTCTCTGATGAAGATCAAATACGCCTTGCCGACTTTTGCAAGTGGCTGACAAAAAAGCATGTTAAATTTCTTTTAAGCAATTCAGATCCTAAAAACGAAAATCCCAAAGATTTCTTTTTTGAAACCCATTACCCGGAATCAGAAGGATTTTCTATCGACAGAGTTAAAGCAAGTCGGGCCATCAATTGCAAGGGCGACAAAAGAGGGCAAATTAACGAATTGATAATTACAAATTATCTTTAAAGAGAGGGCAAATATGGCACACGATGATTCTTGGGCGAAAATTTTCAAAGATAACAAAATACAATCTCATGATTTTGACAAAAAGCCATATTATTTGACTGCCAAACAAATCAAACGATCCTGTCAAGATTTTCAAAACACAGGTGAAAAAGAAGTCCGTATTCTATGTAAGCAGGACACGAGAAATAGTCGGCCCAGGTGTTTTGTCGAAAATAATTTATTTCTTCTTCCTGTAAAGAATGGTGAATACGTAATTGTGAAGGGTGAAGGTTATGTGGATATACCTGAAATAAAAACAACACAACAGTTATATCTTTCTAAATTGGATTTTTCTCTGGACACTTCTAAGGTCGGCGATTCTGAAATGCAACATTTAGATTTCGCTTACGCATCGAGCTTAATAAGAACGTTTATGAATGACGATAGTTTAGTACTAACAATAAGAGGGAGAAAATATACTCCAGAATTCACTTTTAATATAGGCCCGCATTCTATCAAGGTTCAAAGCGTTCAAACCGAGGTAGATGCTGGTTATGAGGGTAGAGATAAGGTTGTTTTAGTGGAAGCAAAACGATCAAACGCGACCGATGTAATAATTCGTCAGTTATATTTTCCTTACAGGCAATGGCAGGCTCACACCAAGAAACAAGTTTATCCTCTCTTTTTTCAGAAAGAAAGTGATACTTATTCTATTTGGCAATTCGAATTTAATGACTCCACCAACTATAACAGTATAAGATTAGTTCGATCTGGCAAATATAAAATAACCACAAAATGAACAACATATCTGATAATTTTACGCCGGAAGCTACGACCGTCTGGTCGTTTCCCATACGCGGGACGTGGGCGACGCATAATAATAAATACCGGGGGAATTTCGCTCCGCAGTTGGCACGCAACGTTATCGAGATGTATTCGCAGCCGGGGGATTTAATTTTAGACCCGATGGCGGGCGGCGGGACGACGCTCATTGAAGCGAAACTGCTGGGACGAAAATTTATCGGTGCGGATATCAACCCCATTGCAGTCAAACTCTGCGAAAATGTAACGGCGTTTAAAATCGGAACCACAGATTTCGCAGATTACGCAGATAAGAAGGTAAACGATAAAGGGCAAAAGGCAAAATTAAGGACAGCCGACGGCTCAAATCTGAACGCTGAACGCCGTTTACCGAATACTGAACGCTGTCCGCTGAACGCTGAAAAGATCGTCTGCGCCGATGTGAGAGATTTATCGTTTATCGGCGATGGCTCCATTGACCTGATTCTGACGCATCCGCCATATCTGAATATCATCCGCTACAGCGACGGCATTGCAGGGGATTTATCGGCGATATCGTCGGTCAAGAAATTCTGCGCGGAAATGCGCATCGCGGCGGGCGAACTGTACCGGGTACTCAAGCCGGGGAAGCATTGCGCTACCCTGATGGGCGATACACGGCGGGGCAGGCATTTTGTGCCGCTGGCATACCGTGTGATGGACGTATTTTTAGACGCTGGATTTATACTCAAAGAAGACATCATCAAAGTCCAGCACAACTGCATGACGACGAGCCGATGGGTGGGCAAGGCCAAAAAGGCCGGATTTTACCTGATTATGCACGAACATCTGTTTGTCTTTCGCAAACCCCAGGAGGATGAAGATTTGAGCCGGGTGAAAGAATCGTGCAGATACAGTTCGTAGTTCTTAGTTCGTAGTTCTTAGACAAGAATAAGCCATCCACCTCGCTGCGCTCGGAATGACGCCCATTGCAATTGTATCCGTTTGCGAAAAACTGTTTCCCGAACCGCCGAAGCAAACCGTCACCCCGAATCCCCTTTATGGGGTGAGGGGTCTGTTTAATCTGTCGTCGCCGAAGGCGATTCCTTACCCACAGAGGGTTTAGAATGACATCTTTCCTTTTTCGAGTTTCCGCTTTATAATTCACATACCAAAACAGCATTAGGCACGAGGCATAAGTGACAGAAACGGAAAACAAAATCGAATTATCGACATCGGTGCAGTACTTGAAGGGCGTCGGGCCTGCGCGGGCCGCTGCGCTGGGGGAGCTGGGGGTGCGGACAGCCGAAGACCTGCTGAATTATTTTGGGCGGGACTGGTCGTTTGTGCCGGAGGTCGTTCCCATTGAGCGGATACGTCCGAATCAAACAGTGTGCATCATCGGGCAGGTTGAACGGACGGACTGGCAGCCGTACCGGCGAAAACCGTTCTTCGAGGTGATGCTGGCCGACGCGACGGGTCTGTGCCGGGTGATATGGTTCAACGGCAAATACTTAGTCGGTCAGCTTGAGCCGGGCAAAATCCTGCTGGTCTATGGCAGGGCGGCCCAATACAAGCATCAACTGCAATTTACCAATCCGAAATTTCATATCGTGCCGCCGGAACAATCCAAAGACGGCGAGGCGTTCAACGGGCCAATTTATCCTGCCAGCGCGGAAATCGCATCGTGGCAAATCAAGCGAATCGTCAAAACCAGCCTTGACAAACTGTGCGCCCTTGTGCCGGAATTGTTCGACAAGGCGTTTTTGAAAAAGAACGACCTCATCGAGCGAGCGAAAGCCTACGAATGGATTCATAACCCGGCGGATGAGAAACAGCTTGACAGTGCCAAACGGCGGCTCAAATATGACGAACTCTTTCTGATGCAGTTGGGCCTTGCGCTCAAACGCCATCACCTGCGTCATACGGCCCCGGCGACGCCTCTGCCATGCAGCGATAAAATCGACAGCCATATCCGCAGACGGTTTCCATTTCTGCTCACCGAAGACCAGGACAAGGTCATCGCGGAAATCGTCGCGGATTTGGCTAAATCAATCCCGATGAACCGGCTTTTGCAGGGCGATGTGGGTTCGGGCAAGACGGTTGTCGCATTGTACGCGGCGCTCGTGGCTGTGGCCGATAAGCAGCAGGTTGCCATTATGGCGCCGACGGAGATTCTGGCGCGACAGCATTATGAGAGTGTGGAGCGGTATCTGAAAAACAGCAAGGTCCGGCGGATGCTGCTGGTAGGGGGGATGCCTGCGCTTCAGCGCAGCGCGCTGGTGCGGCAGATTCAAAACGGCAAAGCAGATATCGTCGTCGGGACGGTGGCGCTGATACAGGAGGACGTGGATTTCGCAAACTTAGCGCTGGTGATTATCGACGAGCAGCACAAGTTCGGCGTGCATCAGCGGGCAATGCTGCGCAAAGGCAAATCGCCGCACTGCTTAGTGATGACGGCGACGCCGATCCCGCGGACACTCACGATGACGGCCTTTGGCGACCTCGACGTCTCCACCATCCGCCATAGTCCGCCCGGACGCGGAGAAGTCATCACGCGGCAGGCGCGCGCGAAAAACCGCGACGCTGCGCTGGACTTCATCCGCAAGCAACTGCGAGCAGGGCGGCAGGCGTATTTTGTCTATCCGCGCATCGACGCGGAAACGTCGTCGGAATCGGCCAACGGCGATGTCAAGGCGGCGACGGATGAACATCGAACGCTAAGCCGGGTGTTCCCCGAATACAACGTGGCGCTGTTGCACGGGCAGATGGAGACAAGGCAGAAAGAGCAAACGATGGCGGACTTCCGCGCGGGTAAAATTCAGGCGATGGTCTCGACGGTGGTGATTGAGGTCGGGATTGACGTGCCGAACGCGACGATTATGGTCATCGAAAACGCCGAGCGGTTCGGGCTGGCGCAACTGCATCAACTGCGCGGACGCATCGGACGCGGGGCCAATAAATCATACTGCTTCCTGTTTTCGCAAAGCGACGACGAGACGGCGATGGCGCGGCTGGACATAATGACCCGCAGCAACGACGGATTCGAAATCGCCGAGCAGGACCTGCGGCTGCGCGGGCCGGGGGAATTGTTCAGCACGCGGCAGCACGGCCTGGGGGATTTGAAAATCGCCAATATCATAGACGACTTTGACCTGCTGAACCTGGCGCGACGCGACGCATTTGAAATGATTAAAGACGACCCGTCGCTGAACGACCCTCAAAACGCAGCGCTGCGAAAGACACTCATCGATAAATTCGGCACGTCGCTGGGCCTGGTGGACGTAGGATGATAAATCGCTCATTCCAAAATTTACAATCGACACTATTGACAACCGTGCAAAGTTAATATAGCCTACGTGTTTTGTAATTAGCGATTGAAGCCGAAATTTGTGCCTGACAGCACAGATGCG
>Ga0315284_10008824_pt1 | contig 14392 bp, 1 predicted proteins | sample YL17G09_16_MG_FD_203696 | JGI IMG/M metagenome (GOLD analysis project Ga0315284, IMG submission 203696) | Sediment microbial communities from Yellowstone Lake, YNP, Wyoming, USA - YL17G09_16 | ecosystem: Environmental > Aquatic > Freshwater > Lake > Sediment | place: USA: Wyoming | collected... | reverse complement strand
ACGGAGTCATCAGAGGCAATACATTAATTTCCGATTACTCCGGGATACATCTGGAATCATTCAGCGAGAATAATACGATCTCCTCGAACTCATGCTCATTCAATTCCTTCTCTGGGATAAGGAGTCTGAGATCCAATAGCAGCAGCATTGAGAACAATCTGTGTTTTAACAACGGTTATGCCAATATCGATTTGGACTCTGCCAGCAATATGACCGTCGCAAACAATACATGCCGCGATGGTCCAGTCGGAATCTATCTCGATGATACTTTCACATCATTGCCGAGATGTTCGATCAATACTGTTATGAACAATACATGCCACTCAAACATCTTCGGCATCTATCTGGATGTTCAGGCGCACAATAACACCATCGAATCAAATACTGTTTATTCAAACACCCAATATGGGATTTTCTTTACATACCAGTCGAACCACAATATGATTTCACTGAACAACATTTCCACCAACACGAATCGCGGGATTTTTCTTAACACGGGATGCTATAATAACATTTGTTGGAACAACACGCTGACTGATAACAACGGCGGGGGAACCCAAGCGTATGACGACGGGACGAATAACTGGTGGAATGCTTCAACCGGATACGGAAACTACTGGTCGGATTGGACGATACCCGCGATACCCGACATCGTATCTCCATTCGGGATACTCGATCTGCCATATATCTTCGGGATCGCACAGGATTACTACCCGCGATACATCCTCATCTTGGCGTTCACATCCACCCCTTCCTATTCCGTCGAGACCGGGAGCGTATATTCCTACAGCCCGACCTACAATGTCCCGCTCCCCAGCAACATCTCGACGAATGCCGGTTGGCTGTCGATAGTCGGCAACACCATCGCGGGCACGCCTCTTGATGTCTATGCGGGTAATTATTGGATAAACGCCTCGGGTGCCTATGGCTCCGATATTGTCTGGCAGAACTATACCCTCGCGGTGGCCCGTTCCCGCGCCCCGGGCTTCACCCTCGAACCAGACTTTATATACACCAATGACGCCGATGGAACCGTCCGCTTCACTGATCGGTCGAGAGGCGCGATAGTCGATTGGTTCTGGAATTTCGGGGACGGAAGCACCTCTACTGACAAGAATCCGACTCATAATTACACCGAAGCAGGCGTTTATCAGATATCTCTCAGGATAACAGATGTCAATGGTCATCAGGCAGTTTTAGTCAGAGCAATCCGAATCTACGCGCCTTTCCATGCAGAAACGTATCTGACGCCGATGAACATCTCCTTCGTGGTTTTGTCGATAGTCGGGATCGCAGGGATCGGCAGATCCCATACTTTCCTCACGAAGAGCATCACGCTCCTGATATTGCTCTGTGCGCTCGTACTTGGCGCGATTATCTTCCTCTAATATTATTGAGAAGCCAAATAGAATTCGAAATCGAGGCGACCCCAATGAGACGCATAAGGACGAGCAACGCACTGCGAAGCAGTGAGCATCGGAAGAAGAAGGGGCAACGCCATCTCAAAACGCTTAGAGAGAAGGAACAGAGCAGATGCGGAGATTGAGAGAGATCTTCGGAAAGAGCAAGGCGCATCGCCTAGCGAACGCCTTCCTGATCGTCGCTCTTATCGCAATGATTCTCTCTTCGACGGTCGGGGTATACGTTTTCGGGAGTGATAGTAACACATGGAAAATGCATATCGAGGGAGGCAAGATCAACTACGAGCAGCCTGATCAGCCCTCCCCCAAGAAACATTCTGCGTTCTCCATGGACAGGAACTACACACTCAAGCAGTTCCTTTTGGAGCAGATCATGGCCTTGCAGAACAAATATCCTACTCAAGAGGTCTGGAATATTATCACGGAAACCTTTGCCAAAGCACCAGGAGGCATAGTCGAGAAGTTCCAAGCGGTCATGGATGCAATCGAGAAGGCGTTCTGCCCGATCCCGCAGGATATCAAGAAGTTCGTGCTTGAGAAAGCGTCGCAGATCGAGGATCCCGTTCCTCGAACAGATGTCTCAGTCCCCCCGCCTTCTAAGCCTGTTCATGAGGGTGTTTCAGCGCGTATCATGGGTGCAGGGGACACGAACACATGGACTTACGGCGGAGTGAACAACCTCTGGTCTAACGGCAATAATTGGTCGCTCACCACGAAGCCAGCCGCCGATGAGCTTATCGTTTTCGACGGCACATCTACCGCGAACTGCACCATCGACGAGGATACCGCCGCGCTCAGAACATTTAGCGTGAACTCAGGTTACTCAGGTGTGATTTCAAACTCCGCATCATGCGATGTCACCACGACCTCAGACATAACCATCTCCGCTGGCACGGTGACCTCCAGAACCGATTGCGTGTGGACTTGCGGAGGAAACATGATAAAGAATTCGGGAGGAACGATTTCAACATTGGTTCTTAATTTGGTCATGGGTGGTTCGGGAAAAACGATGACCCTTCCGATTGCAATCTATTCGCTAAAATTGCTTACTGGTGCATCTGTCACCAATCTGGGAAATTTGCAGATTAAAAATGGAGGTTTGACGCTTGAGGCCAATTCAGCACTGAGCTTGACCAATTACATCGACTATAGATATTATTCCGGCATGACATTTTCCAATCTCGGAACCATATCCGGTGCTGGCAATCTCTACATCTCAACTTATGACGCGACGGATATGACATGGACAGCGGGAACGATTGCCGCCCCGGTTGCATTAAGCAATGCCGCGACTTCAAATCGTGCGTTCACTCTCGGAGCCAACACCGTTCTTGGTTCAACCCTTTCGGTAACAGGTGGCGCAACCTACACTTGCACGCTCTCCCACGGCACCAACTACACGCTCGATGTTACTGGCTTGACGACATTAGGTGCATTAGGCGTGATGACCCAAGGCACTGGAACTTGGACTTTCACTGGTGGACTAACTCAAAGTGGTGCGTCTTCAGTCTTTACTCAGGGCGGTAACGTTTCTGTGACAGGCGATACCACAATATCAGCAGGCACACTCACAGGTTCGACATCTTATACATGGACTTGCGGGGGGAACTTTAATAAGACGGGCGGAACGATTTCAACATTGGTTCTTAATTTAGTCATGGGTGGTTCAGGAAAAACGATGACCCTTCCGATTGCAATCTATTCGCTAAAATTGCTTACTGGTGCATCTGTCACCAATCTGGGAAATTTGCAGATTAAAAATGGAGGTTTGACGCTTGAATCCGGTTCAATTCTGAGTCTGACTGCTTACATCGACTATAGATATTATTCCGGCATGACATTTTCCAATCTCGGAACCATATCCGGTGCTGGCAATCTCTACATCTCAACTTATGACGCGACGGATATGACATGGACAGCGGGAACGATTGCCGCCCCGGTCGCATTAAGCAATGCCGCGACTTCAAATCGTGCGTTCACTCTCGGAGCCAACACCGTTCTTGGTTCAACCCTTTCGGTAACAGGTGGCGCAACCTACACTTGCACGCTCTCCCACGGCTCCAACTATCAGCTTCAGGTCGCCGGGCTGACGACGCTCGGAGCGTTAGGCGTCATGACCCAAGGAACTGGAACATGGACTTTCTCCGGCGGTCTGACTCAAAGCGGAACTTCTTCTGTTTTCACACAGGGCGATGGAGGAACAGTAAATTGCACAACCTATACTCAAACAGCAGGAACCCTCACGAAAACCACAGGGACTTATGCGGATAAATTCAATATTACTACCGGATTTTCAACGACTGGTGCAACAGTAACGGCTTATAAAATATGTCTTTCGTTCGCTGGAACAACAACATACAGTTCGGATAATCAGAAAAGCTGGATTGGATTCGATGTAACAAGCGGAACATGCACTTGGAATAGTGGAGTAGGAACTACTACAATTGCTTATAATTGGAATATCTCTCTCGGAGCGGTTTTAAGCATCGGTTCTGGCAAGACTCTTTATGCCCTCGATAGAGCAGGAACGACTACTACAAACGCTGGAACAATCTCTGGCGCAGGAACATTTAGACTCTATATCGACGGTTCTTCATTAGCGACTTTCTCTTGGACGGTCGGAACTACTACTTGTAATGTAATCATAGGTGGCGGAACCAGTCAAGGTGGATTAAATTTTATTGTGAAATATGTAGGTAATACATCTTTTGGGTCAGCGGTGACGATTCAGGGAGACGGAGTCAATACTGTTACTGTTACACCTAACACGACCACAGATACCATGACGATAACCGGATTACTTACTCTTGCTGCGACAGGAGTTGTAACACAGGGAACGGGACTTTGGACTCTTAACGGTGGCGTCACAATCAATGGAACATCTGCGTTGTTCACGCAGGGAGGGAATGTCGGCGTCACGGGAACGACAACACTCACAACAGGAACGCTAACGGGTAATACTTCTTATGATTGGACTCAAAACGGTAGCTTTAGCAGAGCATCGGGATTCACGGTCACGGCTTCGACTGTCAATCTGATCATGGCGACAGCTAGTGCGACTCTTTCTACAGCAGTTCAAATCGTGACTTTCAATAATCTGACATTCAATGCAAATACAACAGTCACTTGTGCAGCTGGAATAGGATTTTTCTCCACTGGTAATTTCTTGATAGCCAACGCGGTTGTAGTCACGATCACCACAGTGAGTTCCGCGATAGATTGGAAGGTCGGTGCAGTAAATACTTTCAGCAACCTCGGAACTATAACGGGAGCGGGTTGTTTTCAGATTCAACTCGACGGATTCGATTGTGCATCATTCGTTTTCGGAACATGTACAGCAACGGGGATCGCACCGTATTTCTATCACGGTAACGTTGCATCAGCAGCACGAGTTCTCACTCTCGGAGCGAATACAGTCACCTCAGGGAGCATGAGAATAGACGGTGGAAATGCCGTAGCAAAGACCGTTAATGTTGATACCGCTGGATTTTCGATAACATGCACAGGGATTACGATCACAACAAGAGGAACGCTTACGGCTAATGCATCCCCGATAAGCGTTTCAGGAAGCTGGACAACAACTACTGGAACCTTCACTTGCGGAACATCCACCGTCACATTCACAGGCACAGGAAGCATCACGACGACGAATGCGAATGCATTTAATCTGATGACGATTAATTCGGCTGGAACGATAACTCAGGCGAGTGATTTTACTGTTAATAGTAACTTCATTCTGACTACCGGAACATTAACAGGTTCGGTGTCTTATGTTATGACAGTCGGAGGGGACTTCACAAAGAATGGCGGAACAGCAAACTCTGTTACCCTTAAGATGACAACGGATGGAAAAAGCATAAATCTTAACGCTCCCACGGGATTCATAGGATTATATTTCTATGGTAATACAGCACTGCAAGAAACTGTGTGGACATCTATAAACGGAATTATTGTAGATACTGGAAAAACTGTTACCGTCGCCAACGGAAAAGGTCTGTATATGACTTCCCTCAGTGTCACATTCACTAATCTGGGAGTCATAGCCGGAACGGGTACCGGTGCTTTCCAATATCATTTCTATAATAATGATAGAACTGTAACGTTCGGAACAATAACATGTCCGGTATCGATATTTTCACAAACTACAGCGAACGGAAATAGAATATGTACTCTTGGTGCAGACACTACTTTCGGTTCGACATTGAATGTATATTCTATGGACTCTGGTGCGATTTACACCACGTCTTTGATAGCAGGAGCATCCAACAGACTTTTGACTGTTACAGGTCTAACAACACTCGGAGCCAGAGGAATATGCACTCAAGGAACAGGCAACTGGATGTTCAATGGAGGCATCACGATAAATGGTGCGAGTGCTGTGTTCACGCAAGGCGGGAAGGTGTGGGTGAATGGGACGACGACGGTGACATTAGGAACACTAACTGGGAACACACCGACTCTCTGGAATTGTAGTGGAGACTTCATACAGACAGGAGGAGCAATTACCGATAATAAGTTAAGCCTTTCTATGTGGGGAACTTCCAAAAGTTTATCCCCGTCACCGACAGGTGGTAGTGGCGGAGGAACACTATTCGTTCAGACTTTAGAAATATACGGCACAATTACAGTCACGGAATCGTTCTATGCTTACAACGGACTCAAAATAGGCTCTGGAAAAACATTATCTATCAATATCGGAAAGACAGTGTATATAAAATCATACTCGGCTGAACCTTATTCAAATGCAGGAACCATTAATGGTCTCGGAGTCGCACAATTCTACATCCGAAGTAATCCAAGTAAAACTATTACTTTCGGTACGATTAACTGTCCAGTCCAAATATTAGGTCTCGGTGGTAGCACAACGAATCCTACGATAATTATGGGCAGTGATACCACTTTCGGTTCGACTCTTTATGTCTATTCAACAGACGGGACTCATTATCTTATGTTTTCACACGGTACGAATTACAAACTCACCGTTACTGGATTATGCACTCTCGGTGCGCGTTCCAATATGACCCAAGGAACAGGCAACTGGATGTTCAATGGAGGATTGACCATCAACGGAGCATCTGCACTGTTTACTCAGGGAGGGAATGTGTGGGTCAATGGGACGACGACTTTGACGACAGGAACGCTGACAGGAAACATCAATTATTGGTGGACTTGTTCTGGAAGCGTGTCCATCGTAGGCACACTTACTACAGGCGTTCTGAAATTAGACATGACTGGAGCAGGAACCACAATAGCCATGACTGTTTCGACGCACAGACTCAATTCATTCAAAGCAGAAGCGAGTGTCAGTGGAGTAATCGATTCGTTCAATTGGAATATTACGGCAGGAAATACTGTCACTCTCACAGGAGGTTCGAATTGCAGAGCATACACTCTGGGAAGTGCAATCGGAGGGAACATTTGGATTAACGGCTCGATAGCTGGGAACTTCATCTGGGACATCATCATCTATTCTGCAAACAAAACGATTCGCATGGGAGCAGGAGCTACTATAACTGCGATAGTCTACATAGATAATGTCGCAACGACAGCGAGTTACTTTTTGAATCTTTCAAGCAATGTTGCGATAGGAAATACATTGAGAATTTCATCGACTTCATCCGGCACAATGACGCTTGATACGACGACTTCCAACTACGCCCTCTCATGTACCGACCTGACAATCGGGACTCGCGGAGCCATAAATTGCAGGGGCTCTACGATAACGGTATCAGGCAATCTCGATTCGACTGGAACATCTGCGGTCTGGACATACGGGACTTCGATTCTGGATATGACCGGAACGACAAAGACCATCAAGATGTCAGCAGGACAGTCCCTCTTCGACTACACGGTGAATGGTGGAGGGTCGATAACATTAGCGTCGAACATCGTAGTCTTGCACGACTTCAACTGGACGAGCACATTCTCGCTTTCGACCTATACGCTCGATAACTCTGGCGGAAATACAATCTGTGCGACAAACTTCGTGTTCGCAACAGCAGGGACTTTCACAGCAGGACTTTCGCTCGTAGTCGCAGGGAATTGGGACACTTCGACGATAACGTTCAATCAGGGAACATCACTCGCAACGCTCTTCGGAGCTTCTAAGACGGTCAAACTCAAGGCAGCTTCGACATTCTACGATCTGACGGTGAGCGGTTCCTATACGATGTCGTCGGACATCAGGGCATCGCGCGATCTAACAGTAAGCGGCTCGCTGGCACATGGGACAAATTGCCTTCTCACGATTACGGGACTTACAACTCTCACGGGAACGCTGACGCAGGGCAGCGGGGCGTATGTCTTCACTGGTGGATACACGCAGACGGCAGGGACATTCGTTCAAGCCGCAGCGGTGAACTCTGGCGCGGTATCGGCGACCGGAGGGGCGTTGACTCTCGGGAATGGATTGACATGGACATGCACGAATAACTGGGATTCGGACGGAACCACGCTGACAATAGGGAGTTCATCGGTCGTTCTTTCTGGAGCTGCTAAGACGGTGAAGCTCGGCGCAGCGCAGGCATTCTACGATGTCACCTTCAGCGGGTCTTATTCATTGGCATCGGACATAGCGGTAGGGCACAACCTGATCGTCAGCGGCTCATTGGCTCACGGGACTAATTTCATTCTCGGCGTCACGGGCACCACCGCAAACTCCGGCACCATGACATCGGGGACAGGAGCGTGGTCTTTCACAGGGGGTTATTCTCAGACGGCGGGGTTGCTGACCCAAGGAGGCGCGATCAACAGCGGGGCGGTCGTGCTGACGGGCGGGACGGTCGCGGGCAATATCCTCTATATCTGGACATGCTCCGGCAGCTTCAGCACCAACGCCGCCGTAGTCATCACGGCCTCGGTCATGAACCTCGTTATGGCCACCGATGGGACGGCGCTGACAATCTCTGCGGCTCTCACGCTTTATTCGCTTCATATCAACGGGAACGTCCTCCTCGCCGGTCACGACGTATATGTGACACATCATCTGCACATAGCAGCAGGGAAGACGTGCACCGTCACGCCCTTTTACTTGGTCTACACGCACACGGATGCCAGCTGTTCTTATCTCAACGAAGGCACCATTGCCGGGACTGGATACCTTACGATACGGCTGGTCGCCACGGATTTGGTTTGGATTCCAGGAACGATTTCCATCGCAGGGAATTTATACATACAAGCTTACATGGGAGGAGGCGGAGCCAATCCGATACTGACTCTCGGAGCGGATTTGGCATTATCCGTTACGACAGAAATAAATCTATATTGCGTAGGAAGCGCGTCGCTTACTTTCGATACAGACGGATATGATGTTTCAGCAGGGTCGTTCTACGTTAATGAGATCGCCTTCCTGAGAATAAATCTATATTTCAGAGATTCCACAGTGACGCTTTCGGGGATCAATGGCGGCTTCACGCTGTCAATGATATACACGAATCTCTACGCTGGAACTTCAAATGTCATTTTGAATGGTGCCGTCCCAAGTCAGGTGATAAGATATGTAGGAACCAGCAGCACTTTCTACGACCTGAACATCACCGGCACTTACGCCACGCTGGATACCCCGAGTGTCAGCGTGCTCGTGGTCGGTCATAGGTTGACCGTGACCGGGTCTTTCTATGCGAACTACGGGATGACGGTCAACGGGGACACCTACAACACCGGCCTGATGACCCAAGCCCATCACCTCACGAGCATCTGGACATTCACGGATTACTATCAGTCTGGAACAGGTTCCATCGTCATGGCGAACACGATAAACAGCGATGACGTGGCGATTTCCGGCGGGTCGGTCGCTGGTTCCGCTGGGCACTATTGGAACTGCGCTGGCGACTTCATCGAATCTGGAGCGACGGCATTCGTTGCGTCGGTCTTCGACCTCCTCATGTCTGGAACGGGAAAAACTCTTTCGATAAGTGCTCCAAGGACATTCAGGAGCTTGACGATCAGCGGCGACACGGCTTTCATCCCAGGGCAGACGCTCACCATCGACACGGCATGCGGTATAGCAGCTGGGAAGACCTTGACGATCAGCACGGCGGCGACAGGGATGATCGTATTGAAAGATGTCTGCCTCACCGCGTTCAGCAATTCGGGGATAGTCAATGGGGCGGGAATCCTTAGATTCGAGGCCACTACCGGCGACAGGGTCATGTCCACCACGCTGGGAACGATCAGCTGCCCGGTCGAGATGTATACCGCTGGAACTTCTGGGAATAGACAGATCATGCTCAGCGCGGACACAGTGTTCTCTGGAAGCCTCTACATCCATTCGGGACATGCTACATCTACGATCAGGCTGCATCATTGGAATAACTGGGAGCTGACGGTCGGAGGACAGACGATATTGGGCGATAGGGCGCTCGTCCTCCAGGGCATTGGGACGTTCGACTTTGCCGATTACCTTCAAAATGGAATCTCAAGCAGCTTCACGATGGGGGGCGATGTCGGCTCCGATGATATGACGGCATCAGCAGGATCCTTAGTCCTCGACAACCACATCTGGACTTGTTCAGGGAACTGGAACACTGTGGGAACGTCGTTCAGCCCAAGCACCTCGACTGTCATCATGGACGGGGTGGGCATGACCATAACGACCAGCGCATTGCAGACTTTCTATGTCCTGATGGTCGGAGTAGGGGCATCTATCACTTTGGCGTCATCAATCATCGTAACGGATTGGCTCAGGATGGACGGCATTCTGATAATAGCCACCTTCACTGTAGACAACACGGGAGGGTTGACGACCACCCCCAACGACTTTGCGTTTGCGACGGCAGGGACTTTCATCGCAGGGACAGCCGTTCGCGTGAGCGGCGACTGGGATAGCACCGCGTTCACATTCGTCCAAGGGTCGTCGCTCGTCACATTGGATGGTGTAGGGAAGACGATAACGATGGTTCCTGGGCAGACATTCTCGTTCCTCGAATGCACGGGAACGATCTCACAGCTGAGTGCTTTCAGCGTATCCAACGACTGGATCGTATCAGCCGGAGTGTTCACCGGGAACGCCATGATGATCAGCGTCGGAAGGAATGTCGACACCGTCGCAGGGGTGCTTACCCCCTCGACCGTCAACCTGACGATGAACGGGAACGGGATTCTGGATGTGGACGACCGCCTCCTGAACATCACGATAGACTCGATGGGCGGGGTGATAACGCAGACGGCGACCCCCCTGATGACCGATGACTTCTACATGGTGGTCGGAACTTTCCAGATGGGCGCTGATATTGCGGTCATCCACGACTTCCAGATGGTCGGGGGGTCGTTCTTGGCATCGGCAGATACCGTATTCTTTGGCGGGAATTGGACATCGGTTGGGGGGTTCAGCCCAAGCACTGGAACCGTTATCTACAACGGGACGGGAGCGGGAAATGTAAGCATATCCTCTACGGAGGCGTTCTACGGCTTCGAGGTCAATGGAACAGGCACTGTAATATCAATATTAACGCTTCTCTCAGACATCACGGCACATAATGTGTCTGTAAGGTCTGGAACGTTAAAGATATCAACATTCACAATGAATATCATCCAAGATCTGATTGATACGAATAACGGATGGATAGATTCCGGATTCGGTGCAAAAATAATTGTCTATGGCAACGTATCTTTTAATATAGGAATAGGAGGAACACCAGATATTCAGTTAGGAGACAGCAACGAATTCAGATGTTCCGGGTGGATGAATCTTACCAGTGCCGATTTTGAAATGGGAGTGAATTGTAACTTTTCTCTGAACGGAGTTTTATATGTATATGCTTCCGTAATAGGTAGTTCTACATTCGCATTAACATCGATGGCTTCAGGAGGGTTCGCACAGATAAATTCTACGGTTTACGTTATAGGAAACTCGGTTTTCGGGATAGGTTGCAACTTCCATTTCTTGAGCGACTTCGATTGCTCGGGTATTCTCTGGGGTTGGATTATCATAGGAACAGCCTCTTCTATAACAGGAAAAATCGATGGCGAATTAAGAGGTTCTGGAACCTTTCAGCTATTTTTAGGAGACGGAACAGATGATATCTTTTACATCAACGGAATAAATTGGACTGGAAATCAAGGAGTCTCAACCGACGCGATAATTTATTGTAACGGAGATTTATATATCTCCGTTTGTGACTTCAACTTCCAGACTTCGACTTTATTCATCGAAGGAAATTGGAACACAATCGGAGTCGGAACATGGACATCCACTGGCAGCGACGTCACCATGACTCTCGACGGCTCGACAATCCAGATGGACAACACGGACTACTTCAACATACTCAGAATCGAGGCGAACGTCGCGGTGCCGATATGGGCTGGAACTTATGATTTCTATGTCTATGATACGCATACGATGACCGTAGATGTTGATTTCTATATCACGCACAGTTACTTTGGATACGGGAGTGGGACACCGAACGGAGTAGGTTCGATAACGCATTATGACGGAAGTGGCGAAATATATTCCGAAGCCATGATAGACGCGGATTATATGATTAACAATACAGCTTCTGTGGATGCATCGTCAAATATCTGGTTCGGAAAGAACCTCACCGTCAGTGACAATTCGGAATTCTATGTTATCGACTTCAATCTCCGAGTTTCTGGTTGGACGTTAATAGAAACCGCTGGGTTTCTGATTATGCAGCATCATAATACGGGAGTTTATTTAATCGTATTGGAAAGGAATCTCATGATAGAATCCGATTCATTCGTTTATGACGGGTGGGTCTGGCTCGGTGGCGGGTACACTCTTTCGATAGGCGGGAATCTATATTTGAACAGCACAAATCCAGACCAAGCGGGATTACAATTGAATCTCGCGTCGAACGTCTACATCGACGGGGACGTAATGGTTTCTGGGAACACAAGACTGGATATATGTTTGACCGTCGGAGAGTTCAGAGTCAACGGAAGCTGGATTGTGCAGTTGCCCATCGGAGATGTTTGTGTTTTCAATATGTACGGAGGGATCATCGCGGTCTACGGAGACTTCATAATTAACGATTCGTCCCATCAGAATTCACAGTATTACTGGGGAATAGTGACGTCTTCAACGATACTGCACGTCTTCGGCGACATGAACATCACGAAACATAACGTAGGATTCGCTATGCTCATGAAATGGATGAACACGACCGTGGACGGATATTTCAACATAACAGAAATGGATTGGATTAACATCTGGTACGGAAGTCTGGATGTAGGAATCTCCTTTAATATAGACGACACCACTTGTGAAATGTTCGAGATAAACGTAATCGTTCCAGAAACCGTAATTCAGCAGGCTCTGCTCTTTATAGAGGGCTGGACATGGGACGGAAACATCACGCTTCTTACAGCGTGGAGCTATTTGGAATGTTATACGGAAACGATTCGTGGAAACATCAACCAGTATGGAGGAGATGTGCGTCTTTATGATAACATCAAGCTCTACGGAAATCTGACATCTTTCGGAGGGTATGTCATCGGTGTCGCAGGGAGGTCTTTGTACATCTGGGGCGATTGGAACACATCCGCTGCCGTTTGGAACGGATGGGGATACACGATAAGATTCTTGCGGGATAACACTAATATCTCAGTCGGTTCCAGCGACGATTGGTACAGCCTTCTCATCGACGCTGATGTTACGGCAAAGACCAATATCACGTTATACTCCTCCGACTTCTATTCATTCGTAGGGGATACTTTCACGATTCCTGCTGGAAATTGGTTCTTCTACAACATAACAGCTTCCAGCAATTGGAACAACTCCGGTCAGATTATCGGAGCAGGATTCACGGAATTCCTCTTCTCGGTGAACTCAGTAGATACGACGATTGTATCGGGAGACATAGATACCGACCTGTACGTCTATATGGATACGTTCGCACCATCATCGATGATTTGTACCCTTGGAGCGGACTGGACTCTCGGAGCTTCTCTGATAGTCAAATCCGATTCGGCTTTCACCATGTATCTCGATACGAACGATTTCAATACGACTGTCGGAGTCGATGTCCTCATCGATACCGGCGGTATTATCCTCGGAGGAACGGGAATAATGACGATTTACGGTAGCTGGAACTCCGTGAATGGCGATTTCATCTGGGAGAACAGCACCGTAATCATGGCGGACGTCGGAAGAATCACCATGACGGCAACGCAGGGCTTCTGGAACCTGACAATCCTGACATCGCATACAATCACCCTGATGTCAGACCTCTACGTCTATCATTACCTGTACATCCCCGGTATGCTCTACCAGAACGGGTTCGACGTGTTCATAATCACCGATACGCCTTATTGCCTCGTCGCGCCTGGGCAGTTTGATGGGTATGTCTATTTGAGGAACCAGACGAGCTTCTACGTGTTCGTCGCTTCGAGCATGGGCGGGTGGCTGTCCTTTGAGAATCGCACGGTGATAGACTTCGGCGGACTCCTCACCGTGGATCCCGACAACTGCACGGCACTGATTCAAACGAACATCTGGAAACCCTCGACGACCACAGGAGCGGTCGTAGCACAATGGAAATGCATGTTGAATATAGCAGGAAGAACGGCTAATATCAGTCTATCGAGATTGACCCCCGCTGGGGAATATCAGGTCAGGGATCCTTCCAACGTGGTATTCTCCGATCTTTCTAATCCGGCAGGGGTCATACACTTCCTATCTCAGAGCGGTACGTTCATAGTTACTTTGATGAGCGGAGAATCATACAGACCAGACATCACTCCGCCACCACAGAACTATACGATTCTGCATCTATCGATAGGTTTATTGATGATGTTAATAGCAATTTACGGTATAGCTATTGTAAAAAGAAAGTGGCTCATGATCGTGATGGTGATGCTTTTAATTGCAGGACTCGCGTGGTGTTTGATATACGGGTTATTCAATCTAATCGGGTGATCGAATGAAAGACAAAGGATCTGGTTGGCATCGAGAACCGAGACGACACGCACTCGCAGCGAAAGGAATCGAGACCGGGCGCAAATCGACAGCT